>Ga0247609_10001489_pt1 | contig 27727 bp, 11 predicted proteins | sample 172DNAGHGlowgp2_FD_193487 | JGI IMG/M metagenome (GOLD analysis project Ga0247609, IMG submission 193487) | Sheep rumen microbial communities from Palmerston North, Manawatu-Wanganui, New Zealand - 1728 DNA GHGlow gp2 | ecosystem: Host-associated > Mammals > Digestive system > Stomach > Rumen ...
TCGCTAATGCCTATAGAAACAGGTGTATTACTAAGAGTTAATTGAACTTCTTTCAAGTCAGTACCGTAGGGAACTGTAAACAAGTCTGTATCTTCCAAGTAAAGTGAAGTAGAATAAGGTTGATATACTGTACTGATATACATTTTTGAACCTGCTGCTGAGTCATTTGTTGCGTAAGCAATTGCTAAAATGTTAGACAAGTTAGCTATATTTTGAGTTGCAATCTGCAGTGCTTTCTCAAATTGAACATAGTTAATATCGACTTTAGTTTGTAAACTATATACTTCGTCAAGTGCTAACGAAGTTCTGCGATTAGCGTTTTCCAAATCTTGTTGGCATCTATATAAATCCGTACGCAAGCTTACACATTCTCTTTGCAACTGTGCGGTTAAACTTTGTGCACCTGACGCTATTGACATTGCGTCATCACTTTGGAATTTAGCATTATTCATTGTATTAATAGCGCTTGTAAGCGATGTTCTAAATACACTCAGGTTACCCTCAGCTATTGCTACTGCTTGCGTCGCCGCGTTACTTTTAGAATCTGCTGCGTAACAGATATCTTGAAGCTCAAGATGTTGTTTTTGTGTAACGAGTTCGTCTTTGTCTTTATCGTAAGACTTAGTATAATCAGTTGCGTTAAGATTTTTATTACGAGTGTAAAATACGCCGTCAGGTGTAACGTAAAGTCTGCTGCCATCGCCGTTTAAGTCAGTAGTGTCAGCAGCAATGTAAACTCTGCTGTCCGCTACCTGAACTTCAGAAAATCTATTCTGACTGACGTTATCAAATTTGATAGTAACACCGCCGACAGTATTTTTCACAACTGACTGCTTAAAGTTATCTGCTGTTGTTACAGTACTGTTAACCTTTTTTGCAAGACCTGTTTCCATTTCACCTGCGTTAAGGAATTCTTCGTCAGCTGCAGTTTTACTGTAAACTTCATCTTTAGCGGCTTTAAGAGACATTTGACTGTATAAGCTTGTGATATCAGATTGTGCTATCTTTAAGCTACTTGCAAGTGAAGCTATGTCAGCCTTGACTGTAGCAGCATCTTCTTTTGATAGGAAGAGTTGTATAACGTCATTTCGCGTGTAATAGTCAGTCGCACTGATAACGTCGCTGGCTACTCTTACTCTTGCTATATTGTCACCTGTACCAAGCCACAAGGAACGATCTTGAGTCGTGAAGAAAAAAGTTCCGGTTTTTGCAGCTCTCGGCAATGATTGTTCCGTTGTTGTGTAATATAAACTCGCACTTGGATAAGTATCACTTCCGTTAGATGTAGCAATTCGCTCAATGTCAGTTTTATTAACAGTATCAACTTGTAATCTTCCTGCGATTCTTCTACTGCCCAACACTATTACCTCCTTTTCTTCAAAGTTAAAAGTGATACTTAACTTTAAGGAGTACTAGGAACAATGCGAACATAGTTATTTTCAACATATTCTTTTTTAGCGTATTCTGTAAGTGTATTCTCGTTAACATAATGTTTGGCTTCAATCGCTGTATTAACCATAGACAGCAAATCACCTTTAGTAATTAATTTTTTGTCTTCATCTTCTGTTGCGTTAGTATTTAAACTTCTCACTTTTGCAAAAGTAATTGCGTCAGGTTCATCTTTGTAATAATATATACCGTTTCTTCCAATAACAATTTGAGTATCTTTTCTGTCTGTTGTTCCTAGTGCATTGTGTATAATAATTATGCCGTCACTGTTAAGTTGAACTTCATTGTAAGTATTGAGACTGTCATTTGTTACTGCAAGTTTAATTCCGTTATTGTTTGACAAAATTTGATTTTTACTTAAGTCTTGATACTGAACAGGAACTTTAGTCGCAAGACCTGCGTCAAATTCTGCAATATCAATAAATTGTTCTTGAATTTCTTCTTGAGTCCAACTGTCACTAACATTAGCTTTACTGTTCAGCGCGTCATTAGCACTGGCAATACTCGCTTGTGCTGCTGCAACGTTTGATTCTAAATTAGTAAGTCTGGTATCCAATCCGTTAGTAATTACTCTGGTGGCATAATCTTCTTGTAAAGTTTGCTGAGTAACATAATTGTCAGGTAACTCAGAGAGATTGACAATTTCCTGGGTATCGTCAGCAAGCTGTATTCTTTGAATTCCCTTACCGGTACCTACGTAAAGTTCGTGAGTATCGGTAGTGTATATTAAATGACCTTCAGATATACTTGTCGGTAAATCTTTTTTGTAGCAGTAAATAACAGTAGCAACCGGATATGTTCTCGTACCTCTTGCGTTCAAAACTTTAACTTGTTTGTCTTTGCTACTGGAAAATCCTACAATCTGTTGAGACATTATTATCTTCCTTTCTTTTCGTCTAACAATAATATTACGGCCTTTATCTTTCAAGTACTTCAAAATACAAGGACTTTAAGTCATTATCTTTTAGTCGTTCACCTGTTGCGCTAAAGATAAAACGAAGTTGTAAAAAGTGATCAGGGTTGTCTGCGCTGGATCCGTTATTTTTTGTTCCTGACAATACAGGCTTTTCACTAAATTCAAGAATTGCTTTCTTGTTTGTGACACTAAAAGGTATTGCCTGTTTTTCGTTATACAAAATGGTGCAATAATTAAGAAGAGTGGTATCTTCAATTCGGTCAAAGAAAAAACAAATATCATAATCAACAAGATTATCCGTGTCTTCATTGCCCCATCTGTTATTCCATAACTGAATGTCTACAACTATAGGATCTTCGTCACTGTACTTGCCTGCGTAAAAGTTAGGATTGACAGAGTATCTTGAGTCCGACAACAATTTAGCATACCAAGAAATTTTTGCAGTACTCACTTTATCAAACTCCTCTCTTAAAACCGACAATATACAGTAAAGCGTCAGAAGATATCAGATGATCTTGCAGAGTAATAACTATCGAGTTATCTGTCTGTCGTGTAACCCAATAATCAATATCTTGTTTATCACGATTGTTACCCTCTTTAACTAAAATTCTTGTACTGTCAGGTGTAACGTAATAGATGTTAAAGATATCTCCACCAGTCACTACTCCTGTAGCGCTGTCTTTAATTACTGATAATCCGTCAACCAAAATATTAAGTGACGTAGCAGATTTTACTATATCTATAGGCATTCCCACAATACTTTGTCTGACTTGTGCAGGCATGTCAGCAACGCTAATTTGTTCACCTTTTTTATAGCAATCTGCTATCTGTTTTGACTGATCAGAAAATGTTGCTATACTGTCACGAAGGTCAGCCATTGCGTCTACAAGATTGGTTTGTAGCGTACTCATATCAGAGATAGCTTGGTTAGCGCGTTCAAGAGACGTCTTTGCGTATCCCCTAATATCTTTAATCATAGTGTCAAGCTGATCATAACTCCAAACTTGTCTTGAGATTCTGTACGTTATTTTCTGTCCGGGTTTAAGATCTGTCATTACCTTAAAGTGTCTTGACAAAGTGCCACCGTAAGTATTAGCCAGAGTTTTGTCATTATAATAAAATTCGATTACACCTGCGTTCTTTTCTTCTTTTCCTTCGTCAATGACCTCCAAAAATTCATTAGCACTCTTCGAAAGTTTATTACCGTCAATAAATACTTCTAACTGTTCAGTGCCTATAACGTAGGAATACGCAGTTCTAAAAACTTGTCCTGGACCTGAGTTTGTTGTAGAAATATCGTCTTCCTTAATAAAAACTGCACAACGTTGAAATGTTTCTCTTGCAGGTTTCATTCTAACTTGGTGAGTAACCGTAACTTCAACAAAAGCGGGATGCGTTAACGGCTTCTTAAGTTTAAATCCGATACCCTTACTGAGATAACTGCCGGCACCTATTGAAGTTAAAATTCCGAGATCTTCTTCAAGGTTAGTTACAAGTTTTTCTGCTGCTTCAATCTTCGTTAACAAATCAGCAACCTGATTAACGGCTGCAGTAATTCTCAAGTCAGTTGTCATTAAATTTCTCAGGTTATCGATGTCGCGTTTCTTGATTTCGTAATTGTAATTGTCGCTATCGTAAGCTTCAGGATACATTGTCTTTGAATCAACGAGATCTTTCTGTAAAGCTTTTATTGTCCTGAAAACGGAATCACGTTGTTGCTTTAAACTACAAAGTTCTTCTTTAGCGTCAAACAGATTTTCAGTGACAGAAGATATCTGTTTTTGAACGTCAGCAATTTCTTCGTCATCTACAGTAATTTCGTCAAACTGATCAAACATTAGTGGAACATTATCTATAATGATCGTAACTGCGTTAGAATTAGGAAGATATCTCAGGTTAAGTTCTTCGTCATCAAACTTGAAGGTTTGCAAGTCAGCAGGATTATCTGCCGGCAACCATATTTTCTTTTCCTGTATTATTATTTCAGAATGATCGTTAACGATATTCCAGCCCCATTCACCGTTAATTTGCCGCCATATATAAAGAGTGTTATCCTTAACGTTATACCACAAGTCATTTTCTCTGCGCAGTCGTTCAGCAGGTTCTTCAAAATAAATAAAACGTTGTTGTTGATGCTTGACGCCGTCAATATAAAGTTCGTTATCTTGATTAACGTAAATTTTCCTGTATGATCTGTGATTAGTAAAAAAATCACAAGTTATGCCTGTATCGCTAACTTGCCAGTAAATAACGCCTACGCAATATTCGTTAACGTAATCGCCAAGGTCAACGTGACTTGGACTCGGCGAATCAATAGACCATAAATAGTCATATGTACCATCACTTTTTAACATTATGGTATCTATTCTGTCATAAGCTACTGTTTGTTTAACTGTAAGATATTGTCCTGAGAGAGAGTCAGAGACCCAAAGACTTGTGTTAAGCAACCGTACAACGGGTATTGAAAAACCGTCTTCGTCAAGGACTTCCAAAATGTTATTATTGTATGTTTGAACAGTGTCAGGCGGATTATACGCTAAATACTTGTGAGTATTATAGTCATAAACTTTATCTTCTAAAGATATCTTGCCGCCGCTTTGAACCAGATACTTGTGACTGATAACGTTATAGTCAATATCTGCTGTTTCAAAAGTTTTAGCTTCAACTTGAACTTCTTTACCTTCTTGGTTAATGAAAGTACCCTTACTGACTGTAACAGTTCTGTTGTCAGCGTCATATGACAAGTCGAAGCCTTCGACTAAGCCCCATCCGCCACTGCGCAATCTTTCACGCTGCAACCAAGCTTCTATCAGTTGGAAGTTAGTATTAAAATGTTCAGCTCTGATACCCGGGGTGAAGTCAAGGTTTATTAATTCTTGAACAGCCAAACCTTGTTTCCTCCTTTCTTAATTTTTCTTTTCAAAAATAAGAACATAATCATCGCCTGCAGCTATATGCTTATCCAATTCTTTTCTTATTCTGCTTTCAAAATTTTTAGTTTTTGCCGGCAACCTGATTACCAAACTTGATCCTGTGCGATACGGCCTTCCTAAGGCATGTCCTATGTCAGTCATATCATAGTCGTCTCTTTGATTTTCAGGTAATCCGCCACCTAAAATTCTCGCGTCACTTACACTGATATCTTCTTCAACGGTAAAGAAAATATCAGCCACTTTGATATCCTCATCAGCAGGCACAGCCTCTTCTTGAAGCAGAGTGAAAACATTCCTAACGGAAGAAGATCCTTTGCTGACATACAATGAATATTTTTTGTGTAAGTCAGTTATTCTAAAAGTTTGATCTGCTACTGTATAAATATCTTTAGATGTTGATATCATAGGATGTACAATAAGAAATAAACTGTTTTCGGTTGTTGTAAATTCCAAGTTAACAGGTATCTCTACAGCATAAAGATTTTCAGGTTTATAACAAATGACAGTATGAGAAGTTGTGTACAACGTTACCTCGTCAGATTGTTTGACCGGGTCTGTGACACCACCTGTTTTTGTAAACACAAGTTCATTGTTTCCGGTTAGCCCTTGATATCTTACGTAAGGTGTATCAACAATGATATCAGATATAGTGTAAGAATTATTATTAAGTTCATCTTCAGAAATGAAGTCAGTAAGTGTAACTTTTGTGTGATTACGCTGCAATTTATTATTGCTGTATGCCACAAAGTCTACAGGTTGATCCGTTATCCACATGGGAATCGTATTGCTTTTATAATAACTCTTAAGATAGCAAAGCATAATAGTTTCATATATTACAGGGGCAATATCGTCAATACTCTCTAAAAACCAAGAAGGTGTAATTATAACATACCCCTTATAAGGTACGTGTATCGTAAGAACAGCTTCGTTAACGTAAGAATATTCGTATATTGCCCTGTTTTGTGTTTCTATAAAAGGAATGCTTTGATCAAAGATTTTAGCTGTATTGCGTGGAATACTGTGATTGTCTGTTAGATAAATACACCTATCTTTCATGTGCAATATTATATTGTCTGAAAGAACTGCAGTATAATCTGTAAATCTTCCTGCGTAATCGTCACAAAACAGCCAAACGTTAGTATGATTATTTAACATCGTTTCAAAGTCTATTTGATCAACTTCTTCGTTACTTGCACCATAATGAATGCCGTCATGACTTTGAATAAATACGAAATCACTGTTTAAATAATCGCCTTCTGACAAAGTTGTGTAACTTAAACTGCCGCCATTGAATCTGATATTTTGTGGGCAGTAACCTATACGATAAGTATCGCCAAACAGTCTCATCAAAGTTTGCAGAAATTTAACGTCAGCCCCTGTTTCAATGGCAGATACTTTAATATTGTATATTGTGTCATTAAAGTATTGTTGCTGCCGTCTAACTTCTAAAAATGCGTTAAAAGACAATGGTGAAAACTCGCGTCTGTTTACAGGTTCATAATACCAAGTGCCTGCGTCACGCTTCATGGTTGTTCTAACAATATTGTTATTACCGTCGAACAGCATTACATCTCTCTTAGAGAATGTGTCAAAAGGCTTAACTTGTCTTCTCTGATCTTGAACAAAATCTTCTTGAATTTCTATATGAGGAATGCGCGCTACGTTAGACAGAGATATGTAAGCAAGCGGCATTTCCTTGATTGCGGTATATCGTAATCCTGAAGATCCTTCAAGCTCAGAAACAGCACGTGATATTATTTTATGCTTCGGCAGATTGATCTTCATCTGTTGTTTCATCCCTTTCTCTTTTAAGTACAATAAACTTACTTTCGTCAGGTACAATATCAGTTCTGATAATATTGTTTGATACACCGTTGTCTTGCATTTCATAGTGCACTTGCATTTGATTCTCGTCGGTAGTTATATCTACTTCGTATTGCGAACCTTGATTATTCCAGTTAACAGAGTAACTGTCCTTTTTGCAGTAATCAACAATATAATATTCAAAGACAGAATCCAGAAGATCGCCTTGTAAGTGAAGCGTTAATGAGTTAGTTTCTACGTTAAAAGTGAAATTGTCAGTAGCAAGCAATGTGTATCTTGTGGCGCAAACGTCTATGTAACTTATCATTCCTGCACTAGGAACTCTTAAAAAGTAATCGGGGTAAAAGCATCCTTTTGGAATGCCGTAAAGATAAATATTTTGACCTGACTCATTAACCGTACTTGAAAGTTTAAGTTCAGACAATGTGCCGTCAAACAGCTCTCTTTCGTTCACTACAAAAAGGTAAGAGAACTGATCTACACGCGGATATCTTACACCTATATACTCATAATCATTTCTGACAGCGTCAGGTACAGATATTACGTTATCTTCAATATCTGCCAAGGTGCTGTCTATAAGTTCGTAAGCTGTAGTAAATTTTTCTATATCAGTTTGTGTGTCGTCTATTTCTGCTCCTTTAGGAATGCCAAAAATTTGTAGCGGTGCATCAAGTTTCCAAGTATGGTGTGAAAGTTTCAGTTCCAATGCACTTTTAGAGAAGATATCTATAGCCATATTGTCTGCGTCAATAACTTCGCGATAACTTCCTGAAAGATCGAAAGAATTTTTATTAACATCAGTTACAATAATAGGGCCGTCAATGTATCCCGGAACAAACGTCTTGTAATTGCGTTGAAGATTAATGTTAACTTCTGTGCCATCTTCTTTTGTAATTATAAAGTTAGAAATTAGACCGTTAACGTTAGAAAATATTTTTACTTTGTTATTGTCGACTTTTCTAGGCTTAATCCGTTTTCTGCCTGTGAGATTCTCATCTTGACTTGCTGTTAACCATCCTGTCTCTACGTCATAAAAGTAATCGTATGATTCACCGAGATTAACAGACAACGTTGTCAAACGTACCTTGTCACGTTCTGTTTCAACAATAGAGTAAGGTATCTGTTGCGTCAGGTCAGATACTGCAGGAATATTGTAGATTACTCCTTCCCATGACAACGTTTTTATCTCAGATAAGTCGATAATCAAGTAACTTCCGTCTTCTGATCTTGCCTTATCGTCAGTTGCAAGATAAGTGGCGTAATCGGTATTTTTAATACAGATATTTTTAACCTTTCCGTTGCGCCCTTTGAAACTGACAATAACGTTAGCAGGTTCAACAAGAGTAAAGGCCCCTTGGTTACATACAAATGCCTTACCTTTATCCTCAAAATGATCTTCGTCATAGAAAGCACGATCGAGGTTATAAAAAGAAGATAATGTATCTGAGGGAATTGGTGGCAACACACTATTATAAACGTAACCTTCTATGTCAAACAGGTCATTGACATTTTCTGTTTCGTAATCAAACCAAAAAGTCCCTGCAGGCAAAGAAATACTGTGCTGTTCAAGTTCGGCGTCATTAACGCAGTCTTCAAATGTAAAACCATTGCCTACAAATGATATGCGACCGCCGTGAACGTTAGCTATTGAACAATGCCAGTAATCGGGAATTCCTTGTATAAAACTTACGTCTTTGACTAAGTTACCTGCTTGAGAATAAATTCCTACGTAATAAGTTGTAACAGCTTGAGATACAGTATGTTCTCCAAGCAACGATTCTCGTTCATGTTGTTGAGAAGAATCTTTTGTTAGAAGAAACAAACTGCCCTTATTTTTTATTAGTTTAAAGCGCAGTTTGGTTATTCCTTCAGGTTTTAGAATATTGCTTGTTGCCGTATACTCATATTGTTGTAACAAGTGACGTTCAAATGTTTGGAAACTGTTAGTGCCAAGGTGAAATAGACAAGAATGTTTAGGATTAGTATAACTGTCTTCAGATATCACTATGCCAAAGCCTGACCTGTTATATTCAAGAGAGATATCCATAATTAGGTCGTCGTTAAACAGGTATTTTGACATAACAATATCTTGTTCGTAGAAATACAAGCCTTCTTGTACGGCCTGTACTCTTGCAGTGTCGGAGAAAGCTTGCATTACCTGACTACCTCCATTATGAAGTTTTTAATGTCTAACGTTGCATTGTCGTCGTTAATCTCTATTTTAAATTGTAACAATTTGTAGTTGTCAAAAATATGAAAGTCTTGAGAAGCTTCAAGAGTTGTGCTTAACTCAACTTCATACCAATCAGTCCAAACAAGGTAAAGATCTTGTTTTCGACATCCGCGTATAAAAAGCTTAACTTTATTAACGTCATTGCAGCTGCCGTCAATTCTTTTAAATTGATAGCTGTTAACGGACAATAAATCATATACCTTGCTGATAAAAGTACCGTGTTTACAACTGTGTATTGCTAAAGGTTTAATTCCAAGTTCGCCATACTTAACGAAAATTTCTATTGTGTCAACTTGTTTGTCAGGATCCATTTCTATTTCAACACTGACGTAAGAACTTAAGTTTTTGCCACTGACAGAAGCAACGTTAGTTTTCTGAACGTAATTTAACGTTTTCTCGTTAGTTCCTAACTCGTTATCAGCTGTTTTTATAACAACGTTAAAGTTCTTCATAGAATCATAAATCAAGTTATTAACCTTAACGTACAGTTCAACAACGTTAGCGTTATTTTCAAGATAAAACCAAGGCGTCTTAACACTGCCATTCTTATCTTCTGTCATGAAAGTATTTTTCTGTCTTACAACAGTAACGTCAGAAATCAAACTGTCGTAACAGTTTCTGCTGTCAAAAATGCTTGTTACGCCAAACTTAACATTCGAACTTGTTTGCAATACGTTAGCTTTTGTCACTTCAAGGTCAACAAACAAACCACCCGCAGTATCAAAAGCTAACGGTATGACAGTTCCTGCAGTTTCAGTTTCTGATACTGAAAACCCAAAATTCTCAATGTTTTTGACGTGCAATAAAGTTTGATTTTCTATTGTAACATTATCTTTTATAACTATATCATCTATGATTCCGGTTCCTTTAACTACAACGTAATAAGAGTAAGAAAAATCGATATCTTCCTTAAACTGATATCCCATAAAGCTATCCTGTCTTTCAAAAGCACTGACCGGTTCAGCAAACATTGACAGTCTGACTGCGTTATTGTCAAGTTTAACTTCTCTATAAAGTTCCATAGAGATATCTTGACTTGCAAACGCTGATATCACACTGTTATTATTGACGTAAGGCGTTACGTTAATAATAGCATAAGCATTCTTGCTTTCAGCTGTAAACAACAATCCTACATCTTTTAATCCTGTTGTAAGTTCCACGGACATATCATTGCAATGCCACATATTGAGAGAGTTGCATGCTGTAAGTTCGTTAAAGTTAGAAAATCCTTTAGCACCTATGACAGGATCAGAAAAATTAACGTAACATAATGTCTCTTGATTATTGCGCCCCTTAAAGTCCGAACGTCTAACCCAGTTGTTTGTTTCCGTTACCATCTTGAACATAACGTCAAGCTTTTTGACGTTATGAAATTGTACGTTACTGTATTTGTCTACAATGTCAGTATGAACGTGATTATAAAGATAATATTCCTCACCTTCGTCGTAATAATAGCCAGCGTTAACCAATACTTTATTGTCGTCGTAAATACGGCGCACAGTAACCATGCCTTGATCGTACAACGCTATAAAGTTAGGATTATCACATTCAGGTGCAGGAACGTAATCAACAGGTTCAGTCCATGACACAAAAAAGATATCACCATCTTCGTAAGTACCGTTAATATTTGTGTTGAGTTCGACGGGTAAGTAAGCGTCGACGTTGAATGATACTTTTTTGTAAAGATAAGAAAGGCTGTTATAAGATAAACTTGTAGGAACCTTGTAGTAATATGCTATAACAAAAGGCAGGCCTGTAACTTCCACAACGTCATTCCAAACAAGAATTCCTTCTTCAGGCAACAGTGTGAAGTTATTATACTCAACGCCATCAACTAAAACGGTAATATTCTCAGGAATAACGTTACTGAACTCCAGCTTATTAAAACCATCTTCTTTTATTATGTTACTGTTTTCTATACAGCTGTCTGTTTCACTGTAAACTACGGTCATGTAAGAAGGCGGTTTTATAACATAACGACAAAGATCAACATTATTCCCTTCTACAATCATTGTTCTTTCTAGCGGAATATCACTCGACAAAGACATAATTTGGTTAGCTGTAATAATCTCTGTATTAATAGACGTTACATTGTTTAAGTCAGTATCTGTAGTAATATAAATTTCCTTTAGACCAAGAGACCATGAACCGTTATTTAGCAATGCTTGGATATCAGTAAAAGTAGTTTTGCCATAGCTGATTATAAAATTATGTTTTGTGGCTATCTCTGCAAGCGCAGCTTCTATTTCTGTTTGTGACGCATTGTCTTGGTAAAAAGATATAACATTTTCAAGCTTGTTGCGGAGTGCAATGTCGAGTCCGTAAAAGTTAGTGTTACCGTGACTGTACTTTTTAAAGACAGCTACAGCTTTAAAGCCGTCGACATTTTCAATAACAGATATCTGATATAACATTAGTGCGTTAACAGGAAGTGCAGGATAAAAGTTAGTCGTGTCTACTGTAATATCTTCAAGATCGCCTGCTACTTTCTTGTACATTGTGAGTTCGTTATAGGATATGTATTCTTGTGCGTCAGGCAAGGTTAAAAATGTCGTTTCAAAATTCTTAACAGTATCGTTGACAAACATCTTAATATTTTCGTTAGTGTCAACAACAAACACTCCTGACATTTCTTCTGATAAACCTTCGTAAGAAAAAATATTAGCGTCAGTAAGATTGTTGCGTTGGATTGCCGATATCTGTTCTTCGTTAGTCACTGTATTTCTGACGATAAAACCGTTAACGTTTCTGGAAATATAAACGTTGTAATCAGAATTAATATTTAAGAGTTCAGCTATTGATTTTCTTGCACGTTCGTGAAAGGTTGTTCCATTAACGTAAAAGGACGATATTTTTTCACCGGGCCTTAAAGTTATGTAAGTTGTAGTTTTGCCTGCGTATACCGTCTTGTGTATAGCAACAGAAGACGACTCAATACTTGCAAACTGTTCAAGGTTAACTTCAAGATACGCCTCTTCAAGTCCGTCATTAACATACTGTCTTTTTGTAGAGAAATTGTCTGATATCAAAGTTCTCTTATTGTCGACAACTTCGTAAAGAGATACCCTACAAACAGTATCAATATCAAGATGTGCGTTACTGTGATTAGCTTTAACATTTTTGACAGTATAATTTGTTTTTACTGTAGAAGGTCCTATGTGAACATATTTAATTACAGGAGGAACAACGTCGTAATTATTAACCGTTACAGTCAAGGTATTAGGCACACTGTCAGGAACGTCAGACAAATAATTGGAAACAGGACCTTGTATCAAACTGCCTTGAGATAAACTGTAAGAAATATCATACTTGGTTCCGCTGACTTCTATTTCAAAAGGATAGGCACCCTGTTTTGTAAAAGTAAGTTGTACTTTTGTCAATATATCAAAACTGGCAGACATTGTTTGTACAGGGCTTGACAACATACCTGATAAAGTAGAATCAACAATGTCATTGATTTTGACTTGTACGTTACAAGATCCTTGTGCACTTGAACGTGCTATTTTAACTGAGTAAGCCATACAGTGAACTGTGAGTGTAGCGCTGCCATTATCTGCTCTTTCAGTTGTAGATACAAGTTTCCCATTTTTGAAAGATAAACCATTGAGTTCCCACAAGTCTGTTTGTTCTGTCAGATTAAACAACGTGCCGTAAGAAGATATCTTGACAGTTTTACCTCCATAGCCTGTAACGTCAATCTTGAAAGTAGCAGTATTGCCTTCTTGTCCAAGAGTAAAACCATCTTGTACGTCAATTAAGTTAGTATAATCTTTTAAGTCAGCAACATGACTAATGTGAAGTTTAACGTCACTGTGCACTAAACTTGTTCCGTCAAACTTAAATACTCTGTTTTCTTCAAGCAGATTTTTTATGTCAAGGCCGTCAGTAAATAAACATTTATTAATACGCATATCAGAGTAATCATCTTCTGCCTTAAATACAATGTCATAAATCTTCCCTTTTTGTAAAGCACCGGTATTTATTTCTGTAACACCGGGACTGCCTACGATAATGTCTTGAACATAAAGAAGGGATGCGCCTTGTTTCCTAACCTGCTCTTTAAGATAAATCGTTGACGGTTCAATTTTTATTGCAGGTGTTGCTGTTATTTTATACTGTACTCTTTTAGGATTAAGAACGTCGTTGTATTTGACCAGCTGTACCTGAATTACGTCACGGACATTGTGTTTGCGAAAATATGTATCAAGAGATATCTTATCTTGTTTAAAGCCTAACACAGTCACACTCGTAGTGCTTCCCTTGTTTCCTGACAGTTCTACTTTAAGGTCATCACGTTGTCCTACACCGTCAGTGTAAACGTCAAGAGTCTTATCCCAAAAATGAGACAAGTAAGCAAGATTTTTAAAGGTATGTTCATACCAAGTAGCATCAAAGACTTTTGTTCGCCAAATGTCTTGATTAAGCTGGATAAAATGTTCGTATACTGTACTGTCATCGTAAGAAAGCCACATATTGTTATCGTCAGGAACTTCAATTAAGATATCTTCTCGTTCCAGTATAACATCATTAAACAAACAGTTTAAAATAACATTTTGCAGTCCTGTCTTTGTACTATTAGTTGGGTTAGCAAATACTCGCAAGCATCTTTTGAGCAGTTGTGCGTTAGTTTCTCCTGTGTCAGAATAACGTTCAAGACCTAAAAACATTGCGAACTCGTCAAAGATATTCCAAATGTGATATCTTGTTAAAATGCCGCCATACTTGTAGTTGTTGTACGTGTAAGATAAAACGTTATCGTCAGGAACGTTATCTGTGCTGATAATAAGATAACCGTCTTGATACAAAACGTAGGAAGACATGTTATTCAGAAAAAACTTGGGATCTATCGTTAAAGGCAGTGCAGGTTTGGTAACAGCAGAATCTTCGTAAGAAATATTTCCTACCTGCACTATGTAAACGTAGTCAGCTATTGTTGATTCTTTGCCTACGTAAGATATCAAGAAAAATTCTTTTATAAACTTGTTAAGTTCTTCCACAATGTCAGTTTGTTCTTCGATAATTGCCTTAAGAAAAAGACCGGACGTTGATTTTTCCGGTCTTTTTCTTATACTCATCCAACGCGGAAATTCTGTTATGGCCTGTAAAAATGTAGTTCTTGCTGTTGAAAGTTTAACCGCCACAATCAGTCACTCCCCGTCCAAATAATTTCGTCATAAAGGAACTTAGTATCAATATTCTGAAGAATAGCAGTATCAGTTACTGTTTCACCGTTAATAATGACAGACATAACGTTAAAGTAATCAACCTTATCTTCCAAGATACCTATTCTGTTAATTTGTCCTACTTGAAGATAAGCGTAAGGTGGTATATCGTTAACATACTCAAGTACTTTACTTTCGATATTACTCTTGATCGCACTGACGTCACCGGTTTCCGATATCATGTAAACTTGAAGTTTAACACCGAGAATACGCGGTACTATATACTCAACGTAAAGACTTGGACTCGCTACTCTTTCTACAATACTTTGTGCTTCAAGAAGTGCGTTATTAATGTAAGCAGTTGTGTATTCTTTTGGAATAACGTAGCAAACTGCTGTCCCACAGCCTCTGACCTTAGGTCTAAACTCGATATTAGATGCCCAAACCGGAAGCAGAAGCGCGTCATTAACTGCAGTCAGGTTAGATGCTTCGTTAGACAATGTCCAATTCATAAGACGATATCTGTAATTAGCATCAAGTTCTCCTACTTTTCTTGGAAGATTAAGCATTGTTCCCGTGTCGTCAAGCTGCTGTTCTTCAAGAGAAGACCAGATATGTGGCGTGCGATTATTATCAATTTCTTGGTAAATATCTTCTGCTACTTCGGCAAGAACAGAAGTAAACAAATCAACTACCGATCCCGTTTCAATTTGTGTTTGTGTTTTTTCGTAAAAACGTGCAAGCATATCTTCCTTAACCTGTTGTGAAGTTTTCAAAAGGTTCCACCTCCTCACAATGAAATAGTATAAACAAGGTCATTGTCTTCGTAAATGTAAGCATTAATGTTTTGACAGAAAAATGGCCCGGTTGTTCTCTTGGGTAATACGACAACTTTAGGATTCTGTAAGATATCAGCTACTTCAGCCATAATAACATCTTCAAGAATTTGTTTAGTCGTGTCAGACATTATGTCTTCGTGCTTTTGCAGCATAACGTAAGATCCAAGTGTTTTTAATAGTCTTACTTCACCCTTTTCTGTTCGCAACCTAATCATGATACGTTGTCTCAGTTCATCTTTTCCTGACACTGTTGAGAACTTTCTGTTCATAGTTTGTTCTGACTGTGTTGTTTTAAAACTTACGCAAAGCCTGTTGCTAAGTTGTCGCGTTGCGCATTCTTGTCCTTGTTCAAAGTTAATTCTCAGTACAGGGCGATTACTGTCAACCCAAGATAATTTTAGTTTAGGATATAACGGTGGCGTTGACAAGATAAAGTCACCCTTATCGTCAAGTTTAAAGTCAAGAGCCAAATAAAACACCTCCTTAAAGCTTAATGCTGTTTGCTCCAAAACTTGCATTCTTTAACGTATCTACGAGCTTAAGCTTAACGTATCTGCAAATTTAAGCTTAACGTATTTCATGAGTTCGTTAACGAGCTTCTGAGTTGCTTCTTTGACGACTTCTTTGATTTTATTCTTCCACTGTTCAACAAGCTGCTTTGCTTTTTCTTTAACTTTGTTGACAACGTCAATTAGTCTTGTTATTGCTGTTTTAACAGCAGTTACAATAGTCAGTGCTTTCTCGACAAGCGGTTTCGTTATCGTATAGATCTTTTCTGCAAAGCCCTTGGTATAAACTTGAGTGATCTGTTTGAACATATCACCAAGCCCAAGTTTCAAACCAAGTTTACCAAGCGGACCTTGATCTATCTTATTAAGAAGTCCGGCTATCTTGTCAACGGGCGACTTGATAAGTTCGTCAAGTCTGTTAGCAATTTCAAGCTTAGAACTCTGAGGATTGTTAATCCATATGTCAAGCTTAGTTTCAAGCGCTTCTACTTTTTGTCTGTAAGGATCTATCTTATCAATGAGATCTGCAGCAGCCTGATCAATTTGTTCGTCGAGGACTTTTTTAACCTTTTCTTCTATAAGTTTATCAATCCTATGTTCCAGTTCTTCTTGCAACTTTTTGATAAATTTCTCTTCTCTAAAGAAAGCGTTTTTGTTACCGCGAATGATATCACGAATAGTCCCTATAATTTGTGGAATACCGTCTTTGTTTTTGTTAAACACAATACCCCAGTCTTCAAGCTTACAGCCGATACGACTTTCGATATTTTCTTTAATCTGTTGATTAAGTTTGTCTTCCAAAATTTGCCCTGCAATATCTTTAACTTTTTTCTTGTACGTCATTTCTTGATTAGATTGTACGATTTTGGCTATCTCTTCAGGCGTAACGTCGTCAGACAAGTTAAGCTCAGGATAATTTTCCTTTAACTTTTCAAGCATTCGCTTTTTGTCTTCTGCAGTAAGTTTACTGTTAGATATTGCTGCAGCGTAGGCTTCAAGATCTTTTCTGCACTTATCGTCTTTATTATACTTGCCGGTAATGATACCCCACATTACGTCACCTGATATACCTTGTTCCGTAAACTTTTTGACAATAGCGTTATTGCTGTTATCCCATATGCCTGACGCGTAAGACAGTTCTTTCGCAGTCTTTTTAAGCTGATCAGCTATGTCATTTCCGGTTACGTGAGTTATACCGTTCTTCTTTTCAGCTGCACCTCTTAAGGTTTTTGCAGTTGACTCGTAAGAAATGTTAGCGCCATATTGTTTATTAAAAGCAGCTATCAAATCATTCTTCTGGTAATAAGTAAGTTCACCTTTTTCATACCTGTCAGCTATGCTGTACAACTCTTTTCTTGCAGCTTCAGAAAAAACGTACTTGCCCTCAAGAAAATCTTTACCGTTAGATATCTCTTGAACAATACCTCCTGTTTTTTGAACAGCAGCTTTTTTAAGGTCAGAGTAAGAAAAGTTAGTGTTTACGCTAGTCTTATTCTTCTGATTAAAAGCGACTATCTTCTCTTGCTTTTGCTGCTCCGTAATTTGGCCACTTTTAAAAGCTTCAGCTATTTGTAAAAGTTCAGCTTGTTGTTCTTTAGTGTAAACATCTTTTCCTGTTATTGATTGTCTTGTTTGAACAATAACGTTAGTACTGTCTTCAATGAAACTTGACCATCTCTTGTTAAGTTTTTTTTCTTTGAGTGCGTTAGTTTGAGTCTTCAATCTTTTAAGAAGTTCTTTGTCGCCACCATAATAATATACAGCATTACTGTTTGAAAAAGCAACGGTATAAAAAAGGTTAGGTTTAAGTTTGTACAAGTTGGTATACGACTTGTTGGCTTCAGCTGTACCGTAAACAAGACCGGTTTGCTTACAGTAAGCTTGCATACAAACAGTCATTGCCCAGTTACTAAACTCACTTTCCAGTTCAGCAACTGTTGTACAAGAATCCCAGTTAGGGATAAGGTTACCGTTAACGTCAGTTGTAGGCATTTTATTGTCATGCCTCCTTTACGCAGTAGTTTTAACTGTTTCTACAGGTATCTTTTTTATGCCGTTAACAAGTCCGTTAATGTACTCTTCTAAGAGAGCTTGAAAATATCCGCCATGTTGCAAGCATTGTGCAAACTGACTCGGCGTGTTAGCCTTGTCTAAACCATCGTACTGTGCGTAAGCTTTAAGGTTAGCTCCACCTTGATATTGTGCGTAATCGTCGTCACTGTCAAACCATCTGTAAGTACCGCCGTCAGGGGCAGGTCCGGCGCTTTTTTGTGTAGCAGGATTACTAATTTTTACTCCTGCGTAGTTATGAGAACCGCTACGTAACAAAGGACTGTTAAAGTTACCTGTTTCATGCCACATTTGGGCCCAACATAATCTTTTGTTGCAGCCGGATAATTCACCTATCTTATTTGCCAATGCAGCATGAGGTATAGAGTCAGGAACGTCAGTTCTTGGAACTTCGTCATTAGCACCGGCTATGTTAACATCTTGCATTTCAGGCATTGCGCCGCTTAAACTTGAACCTGTGCCACCAAAAGACACGTCAGCGTTTGTATTACCCCATCTTGATTGTCCTTCTTTGCCTATAAGACTCTTTGAGTCAGAGACAACAGCGTTAACTTGATAACCCTTAGTACTTTTAGCCAACAAGTCTTCGTCAATACGAAAAGGATCAGTAACTCCCAGACCCGTATTAATCTCAGGAATATTAAGCATGGGGGAAAACATAGGAATTCTTGCAGGTCTTCTTATCAGAACATATCTCTTAAGGTTCATTTCCCAAGCTAACGTCAAAACAGAGCCAAACAAACAAAAGTTACCTACGACCATATCGTCATTGTACGCAGTAGTAAGCTTTTTGATATCAGTAAGTTCGTAAAGATAAGGATTAAGCTTATGTTCGTTTAAAATCATGTCATCAGTTTGAACTTTTCTTCGATTAGTTACGGCTAAGCTTTCGAGAGATTCTTCTACTGTCTTTCCTGTAGGATTTATCTTATACTGTGCATAACGACTTGAACTTAGGTTAATTTGACCGTTATGTCTTATAACAATAGACGATTGCGTAGTGTCGTTAATAAGGCCGCTTTCGTGTCCGCGTTTAATAAACTTAACGGCTTCTTGGATCTGTGACTGTGTAGGATTAAAGTCGTCGTCTGAACCTGCTATTTGTGCGTTAATATTGCCTGTGTTAATGTCAGTATCGTCGGAAGGCGGATCTGTTCCTATAGTTCTTTGACGTTGTATTTCGTCAAGAGTTTTTGCCATAAACAACAAACCTCCTCAGTAAATTGAAGCACCGGGCGGGTGTCCAAAACTGTCAGAAAATATGTCTTGTTTAAGTTCCATTTTGCTTCTGACTTCCATATTATAATTACTGATACTTCGTGCAACGATAACACAAGTGTCACGACCAAGTTCTATAGTTACGTAATCATCTTTTACAGGAAACCAATCCATACCGTTGCCTGCTAATCTGACATTCACGTTTTCTCTGCTTTCCTGAATTCCGTACTTGTTAAGAAATCTTATGTCGCAACAGTTGTTTTTATCGTCAGATTTAGTAACTACTGCTGTAGTGTAAGATAATTCGTTAACGTAAGTTATCGGTGATATTAGCTTATCAATTATTTGCTGTCTCACTGTCATTTGAAACAGCCTCCGTTTCTGTTGTTTCTTCTGTATTGTTACTGTTTACAAGTTCATCTTCTGCACTGACTTGTGGCATCTGAACTAAGAAAGATATCTCACCATTACTTTGTTGTTTAACTTCAAAAATGTCAGTTTCGATACCTTGTACCTCACTGTATTCTTTAAACTCATCTTGCAAACTTGTAATAGCTTCATTTAATGCCTTTTGACTATGTTCTGCTGTACCTTGTAAAACAAAAGTGTATCCTGTACATCCCATTGAAGTTCTGTCACCAACTCGAAGCGCGCTTTTTAAAGCCAAGTAATCTGTCTTTGTAATATCCCTATTTTCGTAAGAATCTGTAGGATTGGCGTTAGGCATATAATCTTTTGACCTCTTAACTATTTCTGCAAGAATGTTTAAAGCTTCAGAGTGCAAAAACGGTACGTCAATGACAGCATTGCCGTTTCCGTCTACAGTGTGAATTGCCTTAAAGTGATAAAAGTTGCCTTGAATATCAATCGTTTCAGGGGTAACCATTTTACCGTCAACGGGCAAACCTGCTATTTCATGTACTATCTGAAAGAATCTTTCTTTAATATATGGTTGAAGCCTGATATCTTGAGATATTAACGCGACATCTTTTAAAATGTTTCGCCAATTCTTTGTGTCAAGTTTTTTAAAACGATTGTATGAGTTGGTCATTGCTATTGGTGTCTTTTTGGTAGCACGCGGACTAAGCTGATTAGCGTGATACGTGTTAGCAAAATAAGCACTGTGATCTCCTGCTATGTGTGACAATAGTCTTGCACGTTCCTGTTCTGCTATAACAGGATTCCCGTTACTGTCAGTCATAGCATTGTCTCTTTGATATTTTTTTGCAAGTGACTTAACTTCGTCAGTCAAGAAGGCGTCGGCTATCCATCCAAACAAAGGATAATCTTCCATAAAGTCAAACATATCACCTAAACTGCCTCTATCGCCCCAAGTAGGCGATCCATAGACTGTCCCTCTCGCACCTTCAAATCCTGCAGTGTAAACGTAACCATATTTTTTTAACGGGTAAACGGTAATTACCTTGTGATTTCTTAGTTCGCTAGCTATAGCTACGTTAAGCAAAGACATCATAACTGTACTGACAGCTATACCTGCAAGATAAGTTAGTGCAGCTGCCTGTCCTAACCCGGGTATTGCTTGCATAGCCAGTATTCTTGCACCATGTGTTGCTATTTTAGAACCTATTCCTGTAGAACTGACTTTTGTTAAAACGGTTCCTATACCAGACATGATACCTTTAGTAACTGACTTAGCAGCAGCAGCAGTACTGCCTACTTTCTGCAGTAATTGTTTGGCTGCGCTGCTGACAGGGACGCCTATAAACTTAGTGCCAAGTGCGCTCACTGCTGCCCAAGCAGCAACATTACCTACACTTGGTGTCCAAGACATTGAGTCAGCTAAGTCTGACGTTAAACAACTTGCGGCTGCACCAAAGCCACCTATTCGGTTCATAGTTTCGTATTTAATGAGTTCAGTATTGTCCGCAACTGTCGCTATACAATCAGGCGATATCGTAGTTGTAAAACCTTCTTCTACACTAATACGATGTACAACTTCCTTAACAAGAGTTTGACCGTTAATACCTGTGTACTTGTCAGCAATGTACATTCTATCTTGTGGTTTGACACTTGGATCACCAAATACAACAAGATCGCCTGCGTACATATCCATAACACTGTTTCTAAGTGCACTAGCGGTTGCACGCCAAGCTATCTTTTTATGACTGGCTATAGGACCTGTGTCATCAGCAAGAGCGTCAATGCCGCCACTGTCAAAGATACTAATACCAAGCGTAGAAACTGTGTTAATGACCGGACCGACGATGGGGATGCCCTTCCCAAGTAAACTTGTGTCAACAATCATCGTTCTCTGTACGTCGTCATAAATATCCCAGTCAGCATATAATGGACCAACTCTTCTTTGATATTTTATGTTAGCGCCTTCACATACTTGGAAGAGACCTACTGCTACGGTTTTTACGTCACGGTTAGTAGCAACAATACCGTTACCTATGATATCTAACTCTGACGTATAAATATGCCATTGTTGAAACGGCTTTCTTTTTTCTTTGACTACGTTATTTTGATCTTTGTAATAGTCGTAACAGTAATAGAAATGCGGCAATCCCATGAATACAGTACTTCTGAAACCCCAAGGCATTACTGCAAGCCTTGCATCGGGGCATATACTCTTACAAATATTGAGTACATCCCAGGGTGTCTTTTGAAATAGGTCAAAAGTTATCCTTGTAACATCGTCTTCAAAAGCGTAAGCAATACTATTGAGATTGCTTACGTTACTTCCGTAAACAGGTTTCTCTTTCATTTCAAAAAGATTTTGACAAGCTTCACCGCCTTTTTGACAAAAGGTAGTAAAGTCGGGATCGCCGAAGTGAACAATTCCAAAAGCATTACGGGGAAGTAAATTCCATTGTAAACGTTTTCTCGTTTGTTCTGCAGTCGTACTTGGATAAGTAGTAAAAAGTGCTTGCGCAAGTTCAAGCGGTGATATTGCGTTCTTTAAAAAGCTTCTTCCTATACAATCAGTGTGGTTAGGAAGATTATGAGCTTCCTTGTCTATGTTAATAGGGTTAAGAAGTTCAACACCGTCACCTTGTGCTACAATAGTTACTGTGCTTTCAGAAGACACTTCAGCTATAATACCGTTGAATAATACGGGAATCATTGTTGCGTTATTACCGTACCCTATTCTAACGTGAATTCTTGCGCCGGGTCGCAATCTCAACTTTATATCCTGTGGCTTATTTCTGCGTGCAACTTCTTGATCTCTAAAATATTCTGCCGGTGAGAATATGGAATTCCATGCGTCGTCAAAAGTAGCAATAGGTGTTTTTATATAATCTTCAAGTTCAGTGGCGTAAGAGTTAAAAAAGTTGGACATAACTATTGTGCAAACATCTGTAGGTATCTTTCTGCTTTTAACAATCTCTATACTCGATATCGAACTTGTATTGTAAAAGTTATCGTGCATTTTCCAAAACCCTATTTCTCTGCCTTCGTCAATAAGACACATATAAAAGGTAGGAAAAGCACGAAGCATACGTCCGCGTGCATCAGATACTATCATGTCATGAAAGCTGTGCGGTATATATTGCTTCGGATCCTCTGCAGCATCAACGTAAAGTTGACACATTGTATCACGATCGCTGGTAACAGCAGGCGTAGTTTGAGTTACGCCTATTGCGCTCAAATTATCGACTACACCTAGGCCTACAAGTGCAAGAGTCATTTTTCTGATAGTTAAAGCGCCCAAGTTGTTAAACGGTTGAAAGTTGCTGGTAGGCGACGAACAAGTATCAAGAATTGCGTTAAGGGCGTCGTAGTTTCTTTTTTCTATTGCAGACAGTATACTGATGTCACCTTCAGAAGTTGTTAAAACAGTTGATGTCCAAATTTTACCTGCGTCTATAACGTACATATTTTTGCTAAAGAAATCAATATGTTTTCTTAAACTTACAAGACGATCACCGTTGCCCTTTACCATGACTTCAGCGTTAGCGTCACCTAACAGTTCTTTTGTAGTATTTTGCACACTGATTTCATGCTGTGCATTTTTTCTAAAAACGTCACTTGATATGTTAGGAAAAACTCTGAGATAAACGAGTCTGCACAACCAGTAAAACATTAACCTTAAGTAAGCGTAAGTAGCGTAAGCTGTACTTGTAATACACTTACCTTTGTACTGTTCTATGAGTGCCACACTGCCTGTTCTGTAACCAGGATCTAACAAGAATCTCTGATAATTAACGTTACCTTCTTCAAAAGTTTCTTCTTCAGGTTTAACGATGTTAGGATCTTCTCCCTTATAAATCATTTTTTGCAGTTCGTTAAACTTATACATTTTGATTCTAAAAGGGCTAAACTCAATACCGCATTTCACCGCAACTTCAAAGTTACTGCGATTTATTTCTTCATCTTTCAAACTCCAATGAATTTCGTTACGACTTGGTGTATTTTGAGAAGTTCCTATTTGCACACCTATAAAAACTTTGCTTGGTTTCCAGTCATCTGAACCGTTAGACGCAGAATACTCTTTATCTCCTGTGGCTGAACAAGCTGCAGCACAGACAATATTAGCGGTTAAAGCTTTAAATTGATCGTTAATATCTACGTTTAAAGCTTCTAAAAAAGTTTTAACTTCTCTGATTTCTAAAAACGCAGATACTGCTGTTTTGATATTAAGAATGATTGCTTCACCACTCTGAATACTCCTTGCAGCAAAGAAGGCTTCAGCTGTCGGACTCATAGTCGGTATTGTCGACTCAATCGTGTTATTGCTAAGCCAACTATAAAATTCTTCTGCTGCACTGATAGAATCTTCAAGTTTATTAAAAACATATCGTCCCTCAGTACCGTTGACTTCCTTGTTGCCTCCTTCAAGTTTTTGTGTATGCTCATAACTTTTAACTTCCTTAAGAAACTTACGTTCCAGAAACATTGCTTGTATTTGTTCACAAACACCCCATGTTTCACGTTCCATTGTCAAGTTAAGCATTGACATAAAAGGAAGTTCAATTTTACTTTCTTGTCTAACATTATTTTCCTTGTTAAGTTTTTCTTGCTTTATCATCTTAGTAACGCTGGTTTGAACTTCTTGAACTGCCTTACGTTGTTGTTCGTATTGTTCATTCTTTTCAACCACTGTGTAACCGTTACCTACACTTGGTTGAATTTTAACACAAGCGCCTTCGATATCTGTTAAGGTTGTATCACCTATTCCTGCTTCCATACCGTGAATGGCAAGTTCACGATAAATATGACTTGTAAGCTTTACAGGATAAATAAAGTAAAAGTCGGGATCAACGTAAAGACGATTATCTTGAAACTTATATCTTACAAAGTAAAAGCCTGCAGCCTGCATTTCAAGAACCATAGGCAGTTCAAGGTCAGGGTAAAGATCGATTTCCGCAAGTGCGTTTTGCATTTCAAAATAGCGTCTGTACTTTCTGGCTTGTTCTGTTCCGCTACCAAAAGAAGAAAGCTTACTTGCCTTCTGAAACCCTGCAATAAGTTGATCAACGCCTACAACTATTGAAGCTGCCGTCATTAAGACGCCAGCACCGACAACCATACCTGCAAGAGTCATACCTATGCCTGCTGCAGTCACAGTTCCTGCAGCAACACCTTTTGCTATACCACCGAGAAGACCCGCTAACATGCCGATACCGGCACCTATGATTTGACCTTTGCCGTAATCGCTCATTTCCGTATTATCGTAAAAGTTATATCCGCTATTGTTAATGGGTCTTCTGTTAGCTGCTTCTCTGGCTCGCAGCGTCCTATCCATTGACCTGAAAGTCATATTGACAGTATAAAGTCCCGGGTGATTGTTTGTAGTTGATATGTAAGCATTTTCGCAAGTTACCTCATTAACACTCAAGAATTTACTAATTTCACTTTCAATTCTCAGTGGAATACAAGGCATTACTAAGTGATACTTTCTCGTAAGTCGTGATATCTGCTTGGGGATAGCTGTCAGCATAGTTGCTGCTTGTTTATTTTGAGTATTAATTTCTATGTCGATAATAACGTCTTCACCGCCAAGATATTGCGGTGCGTAACCATCACTTGCCAATGTTCTAATTTGTGATACGTTATTTGTAAGATGAGCACGCCAGTTAGTTATTAAAAATCCTTCAGAACTTTGGTCAACGAGTTTGTACTCGTCATAGACTAAGTTCATAAGGGAATTAATATCAGGCACAGTGTCAGTTTGTACTGTTTTATCACCGTAAGCCTTTATCAGCCTTCCTGCTAACGGCAACAATTGCATACCGGGTGTAGAACCATCAAGCTGAAATTTTGCCGTAGAAGAAGGATAGTAAGTATCAACCAAGCCGGGAACTTTTGTAACTTCTATGGATAATGGGATTATAATCCTGTCTTCAGAAACACTTTTAATTCCGCTATCCCAAGGGCCTTCCCAGTTACCTTGTTCTCTAAAAGGATCTGCGCCTAAAAAAGCTTTAAGGTTAGATCTGAGTCCATCAAAGTCAGTTTCAGACATTATTCTTTTGGAGCCTACAGGAATGACTATTGCAAAAGCAACTGTTTTTCCATCTTTAGAGATAATGCTTGCATACTCAGCATCCTGAGAGAAAAAAGTATTATACTTTGTGCGTACGGAAGCCGTAGCCTGATCTATACGTGCAAGGCAAGCGTTAATTTTTTCTACACCAGGCACACCTATACCCATACCATTAGTAATACATCCTTGGTTATAGTAACGATCAGGCGTAACAGCATTTTGTACGACGTCAACGAAATCGCCAAATGATAAGTGTTTATTTTGCCGGATATAGTCGTTCAGATCATTTACCGTACTTTGAAACTCCGTGTTTTGTGCAAGGTCAGACAAGGCTTGGTGAAGTTCGTCAATAGCTTTAAGTCCTTCAAGCTGATCTTCAGAAAAAGAGATATCTGATACAGGTGTTGTTCCAGGATTTTGTAACATCTCGTAACGCTGTTGTAAAATAGCCTGAAGATATTGTTCATTGGCCATAAAGAACTTAATGTGCGGATCTTTAAAGTCCATAGGGATTAAACTTGTCAAACTTCCGCATGTGAAGTCGATATATTCTTCAGAGTTAAAGTCAAGATTTAAACTTTTTAAGAGATTGCCACGAATTATCGGTCTCTGGTAATAGTAACGAAACGTTTTCCAGTTAATAGTTTTTTCAAACCAGTTACGATACTTAGTATTGACTACCAAATCTTCTGCTACTTCCTTGACAGTTTCAGCGTCAATATTGTCAGGATCTGCTGCAGCTTCTCTTGCTTTTTCTATAGATTCTTGTTGTAGTGCAATTGTTCCAAGAGTAGTAGCAGCTTCAAGTTGTACAATGTCTGGCATATAAACACGCCAGTCAAATTCCATTGCAGTCAAAGTAGCATGTATAAGCTTGGGGTAATTAGTGACAGCTGCTATTTCAAGAGAAGTTACCACTACTGCGTCAATGCCTAAAGTTTGGTTAATAAACGTGTTAGTTACAGGCAGAAACGGTGTAAACTTAAACATTGATACAAGCGCACGCAAACTGTTAAGATAATAGGTTATAGGCGTTTTATCAATGTCATCTAAGTTAGTTGTGTAAGGATAACCGTTAATGCCTCTGTCTTCATTGAAAAATATATCCATAGCCAAAATGCGATTCATTCTTTGATCAGTTTTGGCTGCAGAACCTTTAGCGCGCAATAGAGACATACGTTCTGAGTGAGTTACTGTTTGCATTCTTATATTAACGGGGGGTACAAAAAATGTAAGATCGCCTATGGTTACATTCCAGTCAAGCATTTCATCCCAGTTACTGTGGAACAACTTTTTTTGGATATCTTTTCTGTCATCAAGAGAATCAATAGTTTCAAAAAATGCGTCAGCGTAAATTTTATCATCAAGGTTATACTCTTGAGGTTGAAATGAGCTTCTGTGATCGCCTTCGTAGTCGTCAGAGAAAGTAACTGCTTGTAAATCTTTTGAAACATCGTACTGTTCATCAACTTCTTGTGCTTCTTTAATTCTATCCTTACACTTGGATAAAATGAGTTTGGCTATGTTAACGTAAACATCGCCGTAAGAAGAATCCATCTTAACGTAAGCTTCACCAAGATATCTTCTGTAAGTTTGAACGTGAATTCTGTTAAGTCCGGTATAAGACATGTCATCTGAACCTTGAGCTATTCTTTGTAAAACAGCACTGCTGTTTACGTTAGTGAACAATGAAGCCATAGTAACAGGAAACGTCGAACTGCCCGGCGTTATGCCACACCCTTCAAATCTAACATACACTTCACCACCTGCACTAATTATAATTTCTTTCAGTACTTCTTTAGTATAAATGTTGTCATCGTAATTAGTAAGTTTTTGTGCACTATAAGATACAGCAGTTTTTTCGTTATCGATAACTGTGTCCTTTTGATAAAAACCTTCTACGCCAGCGTCAATCATCCAACGAAAAGACATTGTGTCTTTTTCTTCCTTAATAAGTTCAGCCTGGTGCCACTTATTGTTGATAAACACAAAAGCAAAACTTACGTTTCCTTTTTTAATAAGCTGTTCTAAGTCTTTATACGAGACAACATAAGTATCACTATTGTAATCTTGTAACTTGCTATTACTGTTTACACCCTTATACTGAACAAGTTCCTTGGGAA
>Ga0247609_10001490_pt1 | contig 27725 bp, 14 predicted proteins | sample 172DNAGHGlowgp2_FD_193487 | JGI IMG/M metagenome (GOLD analysis project Ga0247609, IMG submission 193487) | Sheep rumen microbial communities from Palmerston North, Manawatu-Wanganui, New Zealand - 1728 DNA GHGlow gp2 | ecosystem: Host-associated > Mammals > Digestive system > Stomach > Rumen ...
TTAGTTCAAAAAATTTGAGAATTAGTTGTTGAGAAAAAAATTGAAGGTATTAATGATATTCGTGATGAATCAAATAAAAATAAGATTAGAATTGCAATCTACCTTAAAAAAGGTGTAGATCCAGATTTAGTACTTGTTCAATTATTTAAATTAACAGAATTACAAACTAATTTTAATCTTAATAATGTATCACTTGTTGATAATGGTACTCAACCAAGACTTCTAAACATTAAGGATTTACTTATGGAATTCGTTACATTCCGTAGATCTGTTGTTTATAGAAGATCTGTCTTCCAATTAAATAAGGCAAAAGAAAGATTACATATTCTAGAAGGTTTAAAGAAGGCTATCGATATTATTGATGAAGTAATTGAGACAATTAAGAAATCAGAATCAAAAGCTGATGCTAGAAATAATTTGATGGAAAAGTTTGGTTTCTCTGAAAAACAAGCTGAATATATTCTTCTAATGAGGTTACAATCATTGGTTGGTCTAGAAATCCAAAAGATTTCAGATGAAATTGAGGAAAAATTAAGACTTATCGATGAATTAGAACATATTATTGGAGATCCTGAAAAACTAGATGAAGTAATTGAAAAAGAATTAATCTATATGAAAGATAAATATGGAGATGAGAGAAGAACAGAATTATCTAATGATTTAAGTGTATATAACATTAGTGGTTCACTAAAGGAATTCCAAAAGGCTGCTGATAAGGTAAAAGAGGATGTAATCTGCTGGATTGGTAACGATTTCTCTTTAAGAGTATTGTATCAAACAAGAATTCAGAATATACCAGAAGAAACATTAGATCTTATTTATACACACAACCAAGATAAGTTAATTATTATTACAGATATTGGTGAATTAGTAGTTCAAAGATTAAAAGATTTTGGTCAATTCAATATGGCTAAACCAGCTATGAATCTTAAAGAACACTTTGGATTGAAATGAAAAATCGTATTTGCAAAGACATTACACTTCCAATATGATTATCTAATGTTCTTAACTAATAAAAACAGTATTAAAAAGGCTAAGAAAGAATTAGTATTAAGCTTCAAAAAGTTCCCAACATCTATAATGTCTTTGGAACCAGGAGAAAAGATTCTTAGAGTTCTTCCTGTAAATGATGGTGATAATATCTGAGTTATCTCAAAGCAATGATGGATGTTATTATTCAAATCAGATGATGTAAGAGCTATGGGTAAAACAGCAGGATGAGTAAAAGCTATTGAGCTTCAAGAATGAGATACGGTTGCAAATATGTTCTTATATAAAGATGAACCTTTCATTCTTATTCATTCTAATAAGAGTGCTAAATTACTTTCATTAGATGATTTAAAGATGTGGAAAAGGGCTAAAAAATGACAAGTAGTGATGACTGGTAATGATGAGTTGGAGTGATGATTATCGATTATAGAGTGAGCGGTTAGATTGCGTTTTGATGATGGAACTATGGAGACATTACATTCTAATAATATTCATCTTGCGGAACCGGAAACGCCTTTAGTTAAGATTTCTGATAAAAACATTTTCATTGCATATCGTCCTTGGGAAGAAAAGGATGAAAATAGGAGATATAAGGATGAAAAAAAGAAAAATTGAAATGAAGATCAAAATAATTTATTTAGTATTCCATGAGTAATTCCATCATCCCCAGCAAATGTTGAGGATCAGGATGGTTGAGAGAATGCATAAATTGATGTTTATAATTATTGTGAGTGATGAAAAATGCCATAATGTTATGGCATTTTTCTATTATTACATATTTTTATATATTTATAAATTTTATTATTTATTCTGATTTTTTTATTATTTCTTTTTTCATTTCATTCAGTCATTCTTGAAAAAATGATTTTAGTTTGCTAGACATTTCTCAATCATCGTAGTCATTATTTACTAACTTGCTTTCTTCTTCGGCTTCAATTTGATAAATGTATTTGCTTCATATAGCTCTTTTAATTAACCATTTGTTTATTCTTTTTTGTAATCACATTATTCTTTCATACTAGCAGCTAAAAGTTTTGTTTGATTTTCTATAACGAGTTTGTCCATTATGTCATCTATGTTACCGGCCATGATACTAGGAAGATTAGATCGGGATTCATGAATTCTGTGATCTGTTACACGATCTTGAGGGAAGTTGTATGTTCTTATTTTTTCTGATCTATCTCATGTTCATATTTGGTTTCATCTTAGATCTTTTTCTTCAGCCTGTTTTTTATCAAGTTCTATTTGGTAGAGTCTAGATTTTAAAACAGCAAAAGCTTTTTCTTTGTTTTGTATTTGCGATTTTGAATCTCATATGTTAACTATTAATCATGATGGTATGTGGTGTATTCTAACTCAAGTTTGATTTTTATTCGCATTTTGTCAGCCACTACTTGATGCTGCATATGTGTCCATAACTATATCTTTCATATCGATTTGTATGTCAACATCTTCGGCTTCTGGCATAACAGCTACTGTTACTGTTGATGTGTGAACTCTTCACTGTGATTCTGTTTCTGGAATTCTCTGTACGCGATGAACTCCAGATTCAAATTTCATTAGTGAATAAACTTTATTTCCAGTTATTTTTACCATCACGAATTTTATTCAACCAATATCAGAAAGTTGTTCTTCAACAATTTCAGTTTTTCGTCATTTTTTTTGAGCGAATCATAAGTACATTTTTAAGAGTTCGGCTCAAAATAGTCATGATTCGTCTCATCACGCTGCTGGACGAATTTCTAGGTATATGTCTTTATCATCGTTTGGATCTTTTGGTAGGAGAGCTATCGTAAGCTTTTTATCTAAATCCTCAATTTCAGCTTTTGCGTTATCTAGTTCTTCTTGAGCCATTGTAAGTATCTCTTCATCCGTTTCTGTATCTAATAACTCTTGTGCATTATTTTGATTTTCTATAGCTTTTTTGTAATCAATGGCAATTTTATATGTCTCTTCGAGAGATGATAATTCTTTATTTATTTTTTTAGATTTTTCAGGATTTTGAAAAACGTCTGGTGAAAGTGATTCTTCTCTTAGTGATTCGTATTTTGTTATAATTTTTTCTAATTTATCAAGCATTACTTATTGTGGAAGTAAATTTATATTGAGACTTATGTACAATAAATAAAAAGACTATTCTTTCAAGTCTTTATTGTGTAATATCTTTTATTTTACTTGAAAATTTATTCATAAATTTTTGAATATATTTTATATCTATTATTTATAATGTTTATTACTTGTTTTTTTAATTGTTATTATGATTTAATTTTTTTGGGAGATCTTTAGCTTTATTCATTATTTCATTTATTCTTTCATTTTCTATGTTACTTAATTCTATTCCTGAATTATGGAATGTATTTATGATTCATTGTTTAATCTTATTTAATGATGAGTTTCGGTTTGTTCCTATAGGAGTAGTGTTATTGTCATGGTATATTTCGTATGTGTAAGTATTGTCTGTTAATATGTATTTATCTCATGTTCTGTTTTCTTTTATTATTTGATATGGTCATATATTACTATCAGAACATATATATTCGTCTCATGATATGATTTGATCTCATTGAGTATCATCATCAATGAATTCTGTGTTAAGTTTTTCTATATTTTTTCAAAAGCTTATTTTTATTTTGTATTTTTCGCCGTCGATTTCGATGTTATCTTCGAATTCAGATCTTTCTATATTATATTGATCAGTATTTAATATGTATGTTGTTTTTTGTATTTCACTTCAATTTCTTTCTTCTTCGTTGTCGTTTGTACATCATGTATTAAGTATTAAGCCTATTGATATAATTGTAGCCATTATGCGATTTATTAAGCTAGTATGTTTTCAAGTTACTTGAATTTGTCCATATTTTTCCATATTTTTTGATTGTGGTGAGTATAAAATATGTTTTATATATACATATTTTTGCCATTTTGTCAACTTATATTTATTTTGTTTTTTTTGTTCTGTGTAAGGTTTCTTTTTTTGTTTATTGTTAACTCACTCTTGAAATTATTTTGTATAATCGTACATTCGAATCAGTTTTTTGAATTATTATATTAGTATATGAAATATCAAATATTAAATGAATCATATGATAAAACTCTGATTGAAAGATTATTAGAGATTAGAAATATAGGATCAGATGCTGATGTTTTTTTTGATCCAACTTTTAATCGTACTTGGATTAATCCTTTTAAAATAGAGTGAATGGAAGTAGCAGTTGATCATATAATGAATTCTATGAAAAAATGAGAAAAAATAATGATATTTTGAGATTATGATGTTGATGGTGTAACGGCAAGCTATTGTTTATATAAGTTTTTTCGTTATTTTTTACAATATTCTTCTGTTAGTATTATGTATCCTAATAGGCAAAAGGATGGATACTGACTCAAAAATTATCATTTAGATGATATGAAATCTAAGTGAGTACAATTAGTTATCACTGTAGATAATTGAGTAACTTCGGTGGAAGAGGCTAAATATGCAAAAGAAATATGAATTGATTTATTAATAACTGACCATCACCAACCGTTAAATGAGTTGCCTGATGCAATTGCTGTTTTGAATCAAAACTGCTCTGATAACTATTCATTTAAATGATTGGCTTGAGTGTGAGTTGCGTTTAAATTGATAGTGGCAGTTTTATCAAAATGTAATTTTACAAGTGAAAGAAAAAACCAAATTTTTAATTTCTTTTTGCCGATTGTTGCTATATGAACAGTAGCTGATGTTGTTCCGCTTTTATGAGAGAATCGTTTTATAGTTAGGAGATGACTTGAATTAATTAACCGTCATTCGGAGAATCTTCCAAAATGTTTGCAATGATTTCTTTCATATTTGAGTATAAAATCGCCGATTGATACATACCATATTTGATTTGTTATTTGACCTAGAATAAATGCATGATGAAGGATTCAATCTCCATATGATAGCTTGAATATTTTTTTACATGAATGAGATAATCAAATTGAATTTTTGGAAAAATTAGATGCTATTAATCAGGAAAGAAAAAGGTTACAAGATGAATGACTTAAAGTAGCTGAAAAGTTAATCGATGTAGAATCTCCAATTTTGATTGCTAAGAGTTCAGATTTTCATGAGTGAGTGATATGAATTATTGCATGAAGGTTAACAGATAAATATAATAAGCCGTCGATTGTGTATAAATGTAATGAGGAAAAATGAACAGCTTCTGCTAGTTTGAGAGGGCCAGGCTATTTTAGTATTATTGATATGCTTAAGAGTCATGCAGAATTGTTAGAGCGTTTTTGATGACATGAATGAGCATGATGATTGACTGTGAAACTTGAAAATATAGATCTACTTAATGAGAAATTAAAATCTTATTGTAAGAAAAAAATCAAAGATATTGATTTGGAAAAGATTTTATTGGTTGATACAAAAATCGTTCCAGAGGAATGGACTATTGGAAATTTTGCTTTTTTAGAGAAATTTGAACCTTTTGGGGAATGAAATGAAGAACCTTTGTTTTTATTTGAAAATTTGGAAATAAAAAAGATTGAGAAAGTTTGAAAAAATGGTGGTTCTCATATGAAAATTTATGCTAATTGGTGAGATCAACTTTTAAATTTGCTTTTTTGGTGAAAGGGTAGTCAATCTGATGTGATTTCTTCTGAAATTTCTGTAATATGAAAAATCAGAAAAGATACTTTTAATTGATGATATTTTGTTGATTGAGTTGCTATTATAGAAGATTGAAAAATTTTAGATCTTTAGTAGTTTGTAATAATTGTTTTATTTTCCTCGAGAGCTCATAGATCTATTTTCTCTATTTTCTCAAATCTTTGGTATTTTTCTTTGAGTGTTTTATATTTTGTTATTTGATTTGTTCGTTGTTCTTCGACATCTAGAAGATCTGGAAAATTGAAGTATAGAGTTTTTTGATCACTGGTGAAAATTGCAAATCTTGTAGATCATGCAAGATAAACAAAACGTACCATATTATTTCAAAATTCTTCTTTAGCGAGAGATATTATTTTCATGATCTTTTCTAGTCCAATTTCGAAAAAAAATCAGTTTAAATTATTTGTTCAATTTAAATATTGAGGAGTTTCTATGGTAAATAGTGGTTCTTCTTCGGGATCTCTAATTCATAGTAACATTCATTCTTTAAGTTCTACATAAGTATTTTCATCTCGTACGGCGTATATTTTTCCATTTAGTTTAACAAGTACTTTTGGGTCATAGTATAAAATTTGTATTCATAAAGTTCATCATTTTTCATCTAATTTTGATTCTTTGAGAGGAAACACTGTTTGTATGTGTTGTTGACCTGTTATTGGAAGTTCTAATGGTAGGTGAGTTCAAATTGTTATTATCTGTGGGTCTTTTTCTATGTTTTGTATTTCTTTTTCAAGCTGTATTTCAATATCTCATACGAATGGGAATTTTTTTTGTATGTTTGATAATAATTTGTCTTTATGTGATAATAATATGAAATAATTTTTTCATTTTACTTCATTGGATATTGTATTGAAAAGTTCTATATCTTGATATGTAGCTAGAGTATCTTCTGAAAATTTTACATTTATTATTTTTTGTTCTGGTTTAAAAAAAAGAGCTTTAATTAAAATCATAATTCCAATTATGATTATTAGAATAAAACACATTCATCGTGATAAAATATGTTTTAACTTTTGACTAATCTTAATTTCTGGAATAGTAATTCCCGATCTGTTCATAACTTTTTTAAATGATTGTTTATGTTTTTTGCGGGAAAATGGTCTTTGACTTACGATTCATTTAGACATATCGAAGATAGTAGAAAACAAAAGTTAATATAACTCCAAATATAAATCATCACATGACTTCTATAGGTGTATGTCATAATCTTTCTTTTAATTTTGATTTTTTTTGTTGAGGTTGTACAGTTAAGAAATTGTCTTGAAGATCTTTTCTTATTGCATTTAAATATTCTGCGTGTTTTCATGTTTGGTATCTGATATTCATTGCATCATATGCAAATAGCATAGAGAAGGTTAGGGCAATTGCAAAAGTTATACTTTGTATTCAATCAGCTAATAATGCGAGAACAGTTACGCTACTTGCGACTCATGTGTGAAAGGAGGGGAATCATCATGATATAAAAATATGATCAATACAAAGTCTTCTTTCAACTATTGAATCGATTATTATTTTAATGAATTGGATAATGACTCATACGATTAGAACGATGAATATTGGAGGTATTCTATTTGGAAATGTGTTGAAGAAATAATTTCGAGATTGAACAATATAATCTATCATATATTGTAATATGTATGAAAATAAACATAATATGTTTAATATCAATCTTGTATATAAATTCAAATAAAAATCTAAAATCTGCTTGTTATATTAAATTTATATTAGATATATGTGTAGTGTAGTAAGTTTAATTTTTTGTATAATTGATTGATTAATAAATATTAGGAAAGATATTTATTTAATACTTCTAATTTGTTGAAAATGTTTTTTTAATAAAAAAAGCAAAACTGCTTTGGAAATCATCCTCGGCAGTTTCATATTCAAGCTTCAACCGGCTCGAAAAGTTGTTAATTCTTTTTATTGGCAGTAAGGAGAATTAACGTATTATTTATACGTAAAATAGATGTAAAAGTCAAGAGAAAAAGTATTTTATTATTTTATAATTTTGCATATTGATATTTTGGTTATTTGGTTTATGATTTTTATTGAGGGGTTATTTTTTCGTATTTACGAAAAATGGAGGTGATAAACGGTTGGACCGATTATCATCTCCAGTTAGTGTCTTAAAGCTCTAAAGGCTTATTACTTTGGGAGACGAGGAAACCTGAAATAGGCAGCAAGCCGACAAGCATCGATATTACTGTTTGTTAACTCCCCTCCCACCAGCTCAGCAACACGCATTTGCTGGTTTGAAGGAAGATTTATGCAATACGTCTTTACTGACCCATGGTCGTCTTTCTCTACAATTGCGTATCCACTTGTTAGCAGGTACGGTACCTGATCACTGTCATTGACCCTCGGTTTCGGATCTTCAGACTTATTGATAATAAATCTGGCTATTTGATCGAGTCCTTCTTTATTAACACCGTAGTAGGTGGACCCATCAGGGGATATCACCACGTGTTGGAATGCTGTTAAATCGATACCGTCATCTATCAAATTTTCATAATTTACTTTCTGAATCATATCTATCTGTTTTTTATAGTTATTAATTATTTGATTTTGTTTGTGGTTATTACATTATGGTTTTTTAAATTTTTTTCAATATAAAATTTAGCATTACTTCTTTTGTAGTGAATTGCTTTCTATGTTTTTTTTGTTTCATATTTTTTTTAATTGTAAAATGTTATGTTCTTTCTTTTCTTGATTTTGATTCAATCATCCATGGATATTTTTTTATTACAGTTTCTTTTAATTCAGATGGTTTTATGATTCAAAATTCTGTGATTATTCATGTTATGTATTTTGCAGGTATTTGGTCAAATGCAAAATTTATAATTTCTAAATCATCTGGTTTATCTGGTCGGACTTCGAGAAAATCACGAGTTTCTATGTTAATATCATTATGGATGTCTGTTTTTAGTAAATTTCATGCTATATATACAGGAATTTTTGAATGAAAGGCTGTAGAACATATTCAGAAACTTCAAATTTTATTGATTATGCTTCAGTTTGTTTTGATTGCATCGCATCAGATAATTACGCAGTTAATGTTTAATCACATGGGATCACTATCATCGATAATAAATGGAGCGGCGTTATCTGTGACCATTGTGACTTTTATTCATGCATCTAGAAAATCTTTAGCCGTTTTATGTCATTGGTATAGAGGACGTGTTTCTCAATTAAATACAATGAAATCTATTCAGTTTTTTTTGTTTGCTAGTATTGTTTTTATTGCAGAACTACTGTGACAGTATGTAAATACAACGTCTCAATAATTTATAATTCAAACTCAATTTTGTATGGCTTTTTCAGCAGTATCTGATATCATGTTATAGTATTTTTTACAAGCATTAATAGCTGTCTTTTGAAATGATTTTAAATTTGTTTTTTCTACTTCGGGTTCAATCTTTGTATAAACATAACTCATTCCATTAAATAGCATTGGTTCTGTTGGACGGGCGGCTTCTAATAATTTCATTGATGACTTTGTGAATTCGTATATTTCATTGAATGAATTGAATGTCTGATTTTTTAATTCTGTGTATAGAACTTCGAATGCTGCTTTAGCAATATTTGTTGCTGATTGTATTTTTATATCTTTAATATCTTGCACAACTTGTAGGATGTTTTTTTGGTCTGCCATAATTTTTTGTTAATATAAAACATGATATATTATATTGAGAATGTTCGATAAATGCAAAAAATTGTTATTTTTTTGTTGTTTTCATTTTTGATGTTTCTTAATGAGATATTTTTTCAAAAAAATGGAGTTGCTGATTTGGATCTTGTGGACGTATCTTTTGTTTGGGCTTGCTTTATTGAATAAGTTCTTTGTCGATATAATCACTTAAGATTTTCTTAACTTTTTTTATGTTGTCTTTTTTTGCTGCTGGAATTCATTGTAAAGGGTAATCTCGTCATAGTTTTTTTCGTTTTTCTATACCCATAGTATGGTATGGCAACAAATTTATTTTTTGAAAGTTTCCTAGTGTTTGTAAGAATTTTCATAAATTATTGATGTCTATTTCATTATCAGTTAATCAAGGAACTATGACATATCTGATTCGATAATTTATTCATTTTTTATCGATGTAACGGATGAAATTAAGAGAATTTAAATTGGGGCTTCATGTTATTTTTTTGTGAAGTTTTACGTTGATTCATTTTATGTCTGGTAGTACATGATCTGTGTATTTAAGAGCTTCTTTTACGTCATCATTTAGTAAAAAACCATTTGTATCTAAACATGTATTGTATCAATTTTCTTTGAGTAATTTTAATACTGGAATTAGTTCTTTGACTTGTAGTAAACATTCTCATCATGAAAACGTGATTCATCATTTTTCTCAAAAATATTCTTTTTGCTTTTTTGCGAGTTTTAGTATCTCGTCTCATGATATTTGTTTATTTATTTCTGTTGAAATCGTGTCTGGATTTTGACAATATAGACAGCGATATGGACATCATTGTAAAAAAATTACCATTCTTATTCATGGTCCGTCTTGTGTTGAAAATGATTCATATGAATGGTAATTTAGCATTTTTTAATTAGAGGTTTACATTATGATAAACGTGGTCTACATCATCATTATTATTAAGTGAATCTAATAGGTTATTGAATACTTCTAAATCGTGTCACTCTAGAGTTATTGTGTTGTCTGCAAAATAGTGTAGATCAGCTTCTGTTATGTGATATCATAATTCTTCTACTTGTTTTTTTATATTTAAAAAATCTGTTTTCGTTGTATAAACTTCTGCTATTCAGTCTTCTATGCTGATATCACTTATTGGTAATTCTATCATATCTATTTCTATTTGTTCATTGTCGAATGGCGTAACTTTTTCCATTTGTCTTCATTTATCTTCGTATTTTTCTGATAGTCAGTCGATTACAATGAGACCTTTTTCTTGAAATTGTCGTGCAACTGCTCATATTTCAGCCATGGCTCATCATCATTTAGTTAACATTGTTTTTATATCTGAACTTGTTCTATTTGTATTTGATGTAATTGTTTTGATCAAGAATGCAGAACCGTTTGGACCATATCATTCATATATTACTTCTTTCATATCTTCTCACTCTAGTTGTCATGATCCTTTTAGTATGGCTCTATCTATGACGTCCCTTGGTAGTCAGTTGTATCTGGCTTTTTCTAAAATCATTTCGAGAGCTGGGTTCATTTTTGGATCTGCACCATTTTTTGCAGCCATTTGTATTTTTTTTCAGATTATTGAATAGATTCTTGATTTTGCGGCATCTCCACTTGCTTTACGTGCTGCAATGCTGTGTCGTCTTCACATATTAAATTATTATATATAATAAAAAATCTGTGTATAATCTATTTTTTTGATATTTAATTGCTAGTGAAAATTCGATAAATTCAGTTGTAATTTCTTTAACTTGCATTTTTATTTGTAATGTATATAAAGGTTCTCAGATGTTTCTTTATTATTTTAATCACTTTTGAAATGAAGTTGGCTCTTATAATTGTTATGGTTGTTTTAGGGTGTGCTTTTATGGCATGTGTTTTAATGATGTCTCCTAAGTGATGACTTTGACTTGGAATTTGATGAGCTTCTGCATCGTGAAACGAGTATTGAAGTAAAAAATCGATTGAATGAAAACTTAAAGTTGTTGCTATGATAGCATGAATTCTCTTTGTTTGTGTTTGTCTTTTATTGCCTTTTGCAGGGTAGTTTTATCTTTTGATTTTTGAGATGTGGTATACGCCATACGAGACTAAAGTATGGAAGAAACTTTCATGATATTTTTTGTGGGTTATATTGATTTTATGGTTGATTGTTACTTTTGTGTTCCTCTATTTTTATTTTTTTGTTACAGGTTCAAAGGAGAATAAAAAGTGATGAACCTTTGTTGAATGAATTTTTAATGAAGTTTCTTATCTTCCTTATTTAAAATCTGATGATCAGAGTGTTTTTTATCAAAAATTGTTGTTTAGATCTTGTTTAAATCCTTATGTTTTAGATGAAAATGGTGTTTATAAGCAGGATTTGTGTAAAGTTTATACTGAAGATGACCAAAATTATATACTAAAAATTATTGATGATTCTGCGGTTCGATCAGATTGAGTTAATGTTTCTATAGAAGATGTTTATTTTACTTATGAGGAAATACTTCATAAAAATCGTTGGAGCCTTGATTCTTTGAATACTTGGAATTCTGTTACTGTTTCTCTAGAGGATTGAAAAATTAAGGTAACATTTCCGACTATTAGTTCGGATAATATTAATTTTTTCACAAATGCTATTTTGCCAAAACATGTTGTTGATTCTTTAGATTTGGACTCATATATTAATCATTTTTCAACTTCTCCCGTTACGAATTGATGTTCTGAAATAGTTTCCCAGACAAAGGACTTGAATAGTTTGATATTTGATTTAGATCGTTGTGATGATACAAATTTTGCATTTTATCAAGTTAAAAATTATTGATCTTTTGAGGATTTCGAAAATTTTTTGAGATGAAAAGGAAAGAAGGCTATAGTTGACGCTTATAGTTATTCTTCCAGTTTAGAATGATTTACTTGACAGAACGTTTTGACTTCAAAATTGCTTTGAGTGTTTTTCAATACTGATTCATGAAAGGCTAATGTTAGGTTGAGAAGATCAATATGATGATTAATTTATCATAACTTTTTTACTGGTGATTATGCTGATTTTGTTAAGAAGTATGATTGAAATTTTTTGAATTATTATGTTTCTGCTTGAGAGAATGTATCTGATTTAATAAACCGTTTATCATTATCTGGAGATAATAATATTGATGCGAATGATTTAAAAGATTCTTGAGCTCAAGAGCTTCCTGGTAGTATGTCTATTAATTGAGTAGATAGAAAATTTGTTTTTTTCCTTCAAAAACCTGATAATTCAAGAGATTTGGAAATAAAATTTAGTAATGAGTTTTCTGATATAAAAATTAAATCTTCTAGTAATTGATCAACGTGGAGTCCTAAAAATTATAATCCAAAAAATAGAAAAGTTACTTATAAGTTAGTTGATTGAGAAAATTTGAAAGTATGAGTTAATAATTTTACAATTTCATGATTTATTAAAAATAAAACGTATACTATTGCTAGTATTGATGTATATGTATTTGATAAGTTGTCATCTACTAGTTCTGGTGATAACCAGTGGAAGTTGAGTATATTATATTATGATGATCCGGCTTCTCAGTTTGCAGTCCAGCAAATGAGTAATGAGTTTAAACATGCTTGAATTCTTGATAATTTTGTTTTTGAACCAGTTTATAATGCAGAAGAATTGGAGTGAAAGTTGTTAATGTGAACTTATGATATTTATGTTTGAACTATTGATCTTTGAAGTAGGAGAGATATTCTTTCTTTGTTTGGAACAGAAGATCCTCTTTTGAATCCATCGAGATATAGAAATCCGGTTTTATCATCTTTGATTAATCAGTATTACAAGACACGTGATGGAAATGTAGAATCTCAGATTAATATTTTATTGGCTCAAGATATGCCTGTTATCTTCATATGAAATACTTATGATCGTATTCAATTGCAGAATAAGATTAAAGAAGAGGTTTTTCCTGTGGGTGAGGATTGAAAGGAATTTGAAGTTTCTGCCGATAAGTGGAGATATGATATTTATTCTAAGTATTCGATAGTTCATTCTGTCCGTTTAGATAAGGATAATTCTTTTAGCGCTGAGAAATTTGAAACTTATTTGGTTTCTAGTTTGTTTCCGAATAATGAGATTGATTTAAATTCTATTGATATTCAAAATAGATTCAATTGAGGTAGTGATGGAATTTGACTTAGGTTTCCATATTTTACATTTAATAATGTCTTGTTGTTACAAAAATAGTAATATATATTTATTTGAGTGGAATTAAAATGTTAGGATTTGATGAATTATGAGTGATTGTGTATTATATATTTTTATTGATAATTTTATTGGTCTCTATTTGATTGCATGAATATGCTCATGCTTGGACATCTTATAAATTGTGAGATCCTACACCAGTTTTACAATGAAGGCTAACACCGAATCCGTTAAAACATATTGATTTTTTGTGACTTATTTCTGTTTTTTTAATATGATTTTGATGGGGTAAGCCTGTTCAAATTAATCCGGCTTATTATAAACATCCTTTAAGGGATGAGACATTAACTGCTTTTGCTTGACCAGCCATGAATATTTTATTGGCATTTATAGGAATGTTAATAATGATGATATATGGCAAGTTGTCTGGTATACCAGTTCAAAACTTATTGTTATCTGATTGAGATTTTGTTATATTGTTTTGGAATGAATTTGTTTTGTTAAATATAGTATTGGCTGTTTTTAATATGATACCTTTACCTCCATTAGATGGATATCGTATCATAAAGATATGTTGGAAGTCATGAGCTCGTTGGATGGAAAAAAATATTATGTGGATTCAGATGTTGTTGTTTGTTTTGATAGTATCGGGATCTCCTATAATCTCAATTTATATTCATGCTGTTGGAGATCCTATTTATAGATTGTTTTTTCTATTGTTTAGTTTGATTTTTTATTAATATTATCTATCAAAAAATCAGTCTATCTCCCTTTTTTCTATTCTAACGAAAAAAGGTCTTCAGTGTTGGCATACAAACATTCCTGGAATTTTTTCGAATCAGTCATTTATTAGTTGCTCCATTTGTGGGATTGATAATTTATTTCAGGCTTTTATAGATGTTTTACAAGCTTTTGTTGCATAAATTCAATCCAGTAGTAATTCAAATGAAATTTTTTCTAAATATAGTACGTGGTTGAATAATTTCATAAAATCAATTGGATTAGTTACAAATATTTTTGGTATAGAGTAGATAACAATTACGTTTTCTCACAAAAGAGTAATCTCGAATCAAAGTTTATTTAATTCTTCAATTTTTTCTGATAGATTTGGAACGTTTGTTATTTCATATTTAATTGGTTGTAGTAGTGGTTCTGGGTTTAAATTTTGTTCTTTTTTCATTGTTTCGAATGTTATTCTTTCTGCTAGTGCATGTTGGTCAACATAGTATAGTGAGTCTTGAGATTCTAGTATTATATAGCTATTTCGTAGTTGTCATATTATTTTGAATTCTCAAATTTCTTCGTTGAAAAATTTTTTACTTACATTTCATTCATATGTGTTGCTATTTATTCAAAAGAGTGATTGATTAGAACTGTTTGTAATATTTGTAATTTTTATGGCCTCATTGAATAATTCCATTTGTTGTGAAATGAAAGATTTTGACTCTATGTTTTTTCAAAAATTTGAATCTATGTTATTCAAGTTTTGATTATTTAATCACTGATTTTCTGTATAAAGGTATTGTTGGTTATCTTTAATATAATGTTGTGTTTGATGTGATATTTTGTTTCTTCATAATGTCTCACTTATGGTATTATAGACTAATTGAAAGATTTGTTGGCTATCAGCGAATCTAACTTGTAATTTACTAGGATGTACATTAACATCTAAATTTTTTGGATCGATTTCGATTTTTAAGATTGCGAATGGGTATTCTCACGGTGATATTTGTCTTGAGTATGCATCCATTAATGCTTTTTTGATTATTTTGTCCTGGATTGGTCTTCAGTTAACGTAAATTTTTATATTTTCAGATGATCAGAAATGTAGCACAGGGTCTGATACTACTCAATAGAAATGGACATAGTTTGACACTACATCAAATTCTTTTAGATTTTTTTTCCAATCTTGTTTATATATGTCAGTTATCCTATCTAATAAATTCGTTGGTTCTAGATTAAAAATCATGCGGTTGTTCTTCTTCAGCGTTAGATGTTTGTCTATATGTTGTAGCGCAATGTTTACGAAGTAGCTGTAGCAATAGAAATATTCTGTTTGTGCTGATTTTAAAAATTTTTGTCTAGCTGGTACGTTGTAAAATAGATCTTCTATTTCAATAATTGTTCAATGTTCGAATCATACCGGAGTATGACTTGTGATAATATCTTGTCATTTCTTTTGTAGTTTTGTTCCTATTTGGGCATATTTCGTTTTTGTGATTATCGTTATTTTACTGACTTCTGATATGCTTGCTAGAGCTTCTCCGCGGAATCAATAACTTGTTATGTTGTTTAGATCTTCGTCTGTTTGTATTTTTGATGTAGCGTACCTTTCTAATAATAGATCCATATCAGAAAGTTCAATTCACGTTCAATCATCTTGAACTGATAATAATGACTTTCATCAATCGTTGATTGTTATTTCTATGTGTTTGGCTTGTGCGTCTATGGAATTTTCAATCAATTCTTTTAGTATACTAGATGGACGTTCAACAATTTCTCATGCTTTTAGTCTATTTATTACATATTCTGGTAATTTATGTATAGCCATTTATATTTTTGAAATAAAAACATAATATATATATTGCTACTTTTTTAGATTTCAATTTAAATTTATTATTTTTTTTGGGATTTGTTAGTATATCTTATATTTTTTTTAGTAAAAGGCAAACGAAATGCTTGAGTTTATTTGATTTTTCTTTGCATTTTTTTCTATTAAATTTAGAATCTTTTGTTAATTTTATTTAAATAAAATATATTTTTATTATGCAATTAAAGTTTAAAAGGGTATCTTTATTGTTAACAGTTTTTATATATTTTATTTCTTTTTTATTCCAAAGTAATTTTTCTTTTCTCCAGACATTAGCGGAAGAAAGAAATATTCCTCGTGTGAATATTGTTGCTGTTCTTGTTGATAATAAGATTTATAGTTGAATATCTCCTTACTTAAAATGGTATACTACAAAGTATATTCAAAAAAAGCTTACTGATACAAAAGCTTTAGTTATGCCGTTAGATGTTTCAAATATTTCTGCTTATGATATTCATCGCATGATGGAGAATATTTATTTTGATTGATTAGAATGAGTTAATTCTTCATTGATTTGATTGATAATGGTTTGAAATATTCCGCTGCCTGTTGTAAATCAAAATTGATATGTTTTTCCTACGGTTTATCCATATGTTGATTTTGAAAATCAGAAATATATTCGAGATCCAGAGTCGCAGTATTTTGTTTATAATGATAATCCTTGAGGTCAGGCAGAAATTTGGCATTGACTGATAGATTATTGAACGAATATAGATGCATATAAGGATTTTTTTCGTAAAATTGAGAATTATGAAGGTATATGAACGTGATTTTGGTATGAAGATTTTATAGCATCAAAGGAGTGATTTTTGAACGAAAATTTTCCTTACTATAGGAATAAAATAATGTTTTGAGAAGATCTTTGATATCAAAGATATTCTCCGTTAATGAAGAAGATTTTTGAGTGAGAATCTACAGATAATTCTGTTGATATTTTGTCTGATTTATGAAATCAGGTAGATGAACTGTGATGAGATGCAAGTAGAATTCTTGACTCTATTAATGACGATTCTGTTAGACAGTTACAATCTGGTTGATGACGTGATGTTAGAAGTACTAAGATTATTCAACAAGAGATTCAAGATGGTTTTTTGGCAGATTATGAGGATATGTTTTCGAAAGTGAATCTTTCAACTATGAGAGAGAATGTTTTGGCTTGATGAAGGTGGTCTAAGATTTACGAGGATAATTCTGGTCAAAAAAGTACAGTAGCTGATGTAGATACGAGTGCGTCGATGATTCAGCTTAAAGATACGATGTACCTTTGAACAGATAATTTACAATGACTGTTGGAAAATTTGAATGAGCTGATGGAAGATATGGTTGATAAAAAGATAGAAAAAGAAAAGTATAGTAGAGATATAGTTATTCCTATTGAGTATAAGAAAGTAACTTGAAAAAGAGTATCTTTTAAGTGTCGTTCCTTTGTTAGTCGTTTTGAAAATTACTATTTTGGTAGTAATGCTCGTTATATTGATAATGCCGAGGATCTTAGTATTTATAGGTGAACATATAGAAATTTAGATAAATTAGATTGAGTTACTTATTCTAGTTTGACAGAGTGAAATAATCCTGTTGTTAGTAAATTTGATAAAACTAATGTAAAATTAAAGTCTATTTGAGCTTCGTATGATATATTTTCTAATCAAGCAGAGTGAAATAGATGATATAGTATGATTAATGTTGAGTGAGATCTTGATATCTATGATGAAAATAAAACTGCGATGAAATCTAAAAAGCAATCGAAAAGTATTTTTGGTAGAATTAGAAGAAGAGCTTGGCCTGATGCATGTACTGAAGAGAGTAGAGATAATCCGTGTGAGAATTTGAATGATTTTGCTAAAAGATGGCGAGGGGGGGCTTCATCTATAAATCTTAAAAATGAAAGTGTTTCTCAATGAAGGTATGAATTAAGTTGATATGTTGCAACAGACTCATGGAGGTCAATTTTCGGCATGTGATGATTTCAGTCATTATTGCCTTGAAGTGATGAGTGATTCTATGGTAATTGATGGATTGATTGATTATGAGTTTGACCGCAATGGGCTGCTACAAATTATAAATCTTACATAAAATATTCTAGTCTTACTGAAAGAGAGTGATGGAGAAAATTTACATGGGCTATTTTCTGAAAATGATATGAAGTTTATGAAAATCATACTCCAGATGTCCATATGGAATTTGATGATATGGATTTCCGAAAATTAAAATCTACTGTAATGAATTCTCGATTGTTTTCTAAGGAATCATCTAAGATTTTTAATGTTTCCCATACTTCATCTAAGAGAATGTTAAAATGTTGATGAAGTGAAAAATATTCATATAAGGTTATAAATTCGGTTGTTAAACATGATAGTACTACTCAAGACGAAATAAATGGTGTGGATAGGGATAGATATTGAGAAAATTGAACTTTATGAATTTATTATCGTGATATTAAATCAGCATATGAGGATTTAAGCTGAGATCTAGCTGATATACTTGATTCTTTTCCGGAATTGATTTCGTATATAGATTCGTGAAGTAGATATATTGAGAATAAGATAAATGAATTAAGTGGTGCATGAGTTCAGTTATCTCAGATCAAGAATGAAATTTCTGTTTTAAATTCAGAGATATCTATATTAAATTCACAGATAAATAATTTGGAGTTGGAATTATCTTCTATTGATGATGAAACTCAAATTCAGAGTATTAGAAATCAAATATTTATTCTTGAGGGTAGAATTTCTTTAAAAAATCAAGCGTTGAATGATGCTATAAATAGTAGAAATGGTTTAGAATCAAACATATCTGATGTATTGCATGAAGTTAGAAATTTCTTATTTGATAATTCTTGAGATTGTGAGAAGGATAAATTGAGTGATATATATCAATTAATTGGATGATTGTATGTTGAAAATATTATCAGTGTTATGGAATATATTATTTATTTGGAATGATCTGAGCCTGAGTTGTATTATGAAGAATGATCTAATTCAGATTTGGTAAAAGTTTGATTTCTTTCAGAGTGGATAAGTAGTATCAAAAATATTGAAAATTCTATAAAGTCTGAAAGTAGAAGAATTGATCCTTTTTATTTGAGGGCTTATTCTTGAGTGTTAATTCAGCAAAATTTGTGGAATACTCTTGCATCAAGGTTGATTGAGATTAGCGATGAGAATGTTGATGAAATAAATTCAATAACAGATGATTTTAATTCTATATTTACGTTGCAGGATGAGTGAGATCTCGAAATTGATTTAGAACCTTCCTCAATTACGTTGACGTGATGAACGGCTAGGAATGAGATGAGTAATTTTAATTTGGATTTGTTGAAAGTTTCTTCGTTGTTTTGAAAATTAGTGGAAGTAGATAGAGTGGGGCCTGAAATTGTAAGTGCGGCGAAGCATGACACTGATTTTTTGAAATGGCTATCTAAGCATTCGATAGTTCCTTCTTCAGATGAGGAGTGGATAAGGCAATATGCGCAGTGGGCTAAATGAGCGTGATATGATTCTGAATGAGCTAAAAGAAATCATGATCTTTTGTTATGAGCAAGTGAACATTTTCCTTGAATGAATATATTAACTCCTGATAGACCAATAGATTCTCCACGTTATGTTAGTATGCAGTCTATAGCGTGAAATGAGATAAAATTTATTTATCCAGATTTATTTAAAGTTGAAGTGTTTACTTTAACATGAAAGAATAAAAGTTGATATGATATACATGAGCTTTTGACGTGATGACAGATTAAGTTAAAGATAGAGGAATATTTGAGATGAAAGGTTAAAGAATATAATCAAATCCTTGCTTTAGAGTATAGTAGCGCTAGAGCTGATACTGATATATATTCTAGTAGGTTAAAATCATTAGGTTTTAGTCTGGCAACCTCAGATAAAAATAAACAAGTTCGTCCGTATAATTATTTTACTTATGAAGATTTTGAAAAAGCATTGTGATGATCTGGTATGATCGCAGCATTGTCTGAAATGTTGTATTATCAAAATTTAACAAATAAGAAAAAATTAAGTACATGATTAATAAATGATGATTTAGATTTGATTAAAAAAAGTTTTAGTGTAAATGATAAAAGGGAACAAATCCTTAAAGATTATTTAGTTCAATGAAATGAAAAGAAGAGAAATATACTGTTTGATATTCCAATGTACGAACCTATGTGATATGAGGTTGCGTTTGTAAATTCTAACTGAAGAGATTATATTATTCCTGTTAATGATGATGCTAGTGAGAAGCCTAATGAGGTTGAAACTCAAAGAACTATTAATTTGAATAGACAAGATTCTGAGCAAGAAAGAGATCTTAATAATCAATGTAATATACCGATGAATGGAAGGTTGCCTTTGTTTAAGCTAGATTGAACATCAGTATCGTCGCCATGGTTAATCTGATTTAAATGTTGGTGGAAGAAGACTTTGGAGGAACCGTTTAACATTAAATTGACTTTTGATCATAGTGTTTGAGAAATTCTTTCATCTAGTTGATTTGGTGGATTTGTTAAGTCTTTATTTTCTGAGACTACAAATAGTTTAAATAATTGGTGAGATTCTTGGTCGAAGTATGCAGATGAGCGAAAAACTTTAATTAGCCGTTCAACTTGATTTGATGCTGATAAATCGATAACACAATTACAGATTGAAGCAGAAAAACACAATAAGGAATCTTTATGAAATTTAAGGAATTTGAAAATATCTAATTCAAATGAATTATTGTCTGATAATAGTCCTAACAGTTTATTGAAGATAGAATCAGTATCGGATATAGGTATGGTGAGTGTTAAATTTTCGTCAACATGAGATTGATGCTTAAGCATTGATGAAACTACTTTGTGTGGAGGTAATTCTATAACAAAGGTGTTTAATCCAAAAAATAAACCATTTACGGGTCTAATTTCTTCTGCTGATCATATTGCTTGAAAAGTGTGATTAGATATTAAGATTTATTTGGGAGGTTCTTATATTGAGAAGGTTATTAAATATTCAGTAAATCCAAGTGAGTTGTCTGGATTTAAGATAAAAATAGCAGATGAAAAAACGTTTGCTTGATTGATTAGTCCGGTTGAGGTGGTATGATATGATAAGTATGGTAACAGTGTGTCATGGTGATTGGAGAAGTATAATTTTACTGTTACTAAGTGAAGGTTCTTGAAGGATTGAGCTTACCAGACGTGATTTTCTACGAATGATTTTAGAGATTTAAAGTTTTACTATCAGGCACCTGTTGATGTTGTTGATTGAGATAAAGCGTTAATTCAGATATCTAAAGAAAGCAGTTCTTGAGATGTTGTATATTTTGCGACTTATCCTCAAACATTGGCTTATGCTTCTCCGGTAATTAAATTAAATTGAAGAACTGTTTTAGAGTGAAATGGTTTGATTTGAAATGATTCATATAGATTAAAATCAGATGAGGGTATTTATATTGATTGAAAATTGAATGTATCAAGGTTACAAAGAATCGACGTGGAAATGAGAGACTTGAGGTGATGATTAGTAGATTTCGACAGTCAAATATTAGTAACGTCTCAAAACTGATTGGTTATTTTTTGACAACTTCAGAAGCAGGAAGATTGAAGTCTTGAATTTCATGAAACGTCTAAAAGCTTTATTTCTTGAGGTGTTGTAACGTTATATTATTATCCAACGACCGTTGCATGAGATGATAAAATAAATATTGATATTCCATGATTGGATTTGCGTGTAATTGATCTGTCTATTTTGCCTGGTCCTGCTACTCATATACAAACTGTATTAGAGGATGATGTGTTGAATCTTTGAGATACAATGGATTTTGAATTATTTGTTTCTGATAGATGGGGAAATCTTATTAAGGGTTATTTTGGTCCTATTGATATACATTATGATGAAGAAAAAGTAGAATTTGTCAGACCACTTGATTCGGATAAAGATGGAGAAGTATGAGTTGGTACCTTTAATTGACATTGAAAATATTCGATAAAATGAATTTGAGCTGGGCTTACTTCTTTTTTGGTGTGATGAGTTCTTTGATGAGATGTATATTTTTACGTTGATAAGCATATATTTCCAAATTCGTGATTGAATGTTATGTACCTGAATTATTTTTGAGATGATTGGTGAAATCAGCGGTGATATTTTTCAGAAAATAATAAGTATATTGAAAATTTGATGTTGAAGTCCAAAAAAGTGATCACAACTACAACGCAATTGGTATCAGAGGATAAAATTAAAAAAATGGTATGGAAAATATCTCCATGATTTAAAGTTTGGAATCCTGATTGATTAAATACAGCTTTGACTATTAATTGAAATGAATTTAATGTGATTGTATGATGAATAACATCATTTAGGTCACTATATCCTTCTTTAAATTGGGTTACTAGTGATGGTGAATCAAGTTCACTTGAATGATTGAAAAATTATATATATTTTATTCCTAGTGATCCAAGGTATACTATAGATAAAAATTGAATTTTATATAGCTCAGGTAGTCGTATTCTTAGTTTGACGGATTGAGAAGTATCATTACAGCTTAGTAAAAAGTTATTAGATAGTTGAGATAATGTATGGAATTTGGTTGATAAGTGAGTGGATTATTGAGAAATTATTATTCATTGTCCTGATTTTAGGCCAAATGTTTCTGATTTTGTAAATCCGTGAGATCGTTATTTAGTAAATTCAACGTTTACGGATGGATCAACATATAAACTTTCTAGTGTTTGAGTCTTTGATCTTTTAAGTAATTTTGAACTTGAAACAAGTTATAAATCAATTCAAGATTCTGATGATGTTGATGAGAGGGTTTGATTTTTATGAGATTTTAAAAATATTACTTTGTTTGCAGAATGAGAAATTGTTTGAGAAGCAACCAAAAATTTTTGATCAGAATTTGTTATAAATCTATGAGATCCTGTTCTTTCGAAAACGTCACCAAATAATAATGTTTATTGAACTGATTTTGATGGTTGAATATGACAGGAAATTTTTGCGGATCCTGAGAATGATATATTTTGAACTTATCAAATTGATTTTAATAATGATGATTATAAGGATTTACTCGTTGTTTATCTTGATTGAAGCATTAAGTTAGCTAAAAGTTATGGTTGAGTTCCTGATCTAAGAAATTTACAAGAGTTGATGCGTATAGCGGTGCCTATTGATGATGTATTTGTTGGTGATGTTAATTGAGATAGGTATGATGATATATTTATACGTACAGATAATAATCAGTTAAGAGCATATTTGAATAATGGTTGAAAGTTTGATGTTGATGGTAGAGTTGCCTGTTTGAATCAGAATGTATTTGAGTGAGAAGTTTCATCTATGCCGAGTGATTTGGATTGAGTATTTCAACTTTTTGTTGAAGATATGGATGATGATGGTAGCGTTGATGTAATAACGTATGATAATAAATGATATATTAAAGTGTTTTATTGATGAAATACGGCTTGATGACCTAATTATTTAAGTAAGGATGTTTATTCTTGTGATTCTTGATGGTATGATAGAGAACAAAGAAATACAAAAATTGTGACTGCGTTGTGAGTTCAGGTATCTAATCTCGATGTATATGATAATAGTATGTTGCGTTGGATTGAAATTAAAAGGCCAGATTTAGAGATAACAAGAGAGGAACTTCCTGATTATTGAATACATTTTAATCCAGATACTCTTGATGGTTTTGTTAAAGAAAGAAAAAGAAATGAAGATGGTTCGATTGATGTCTTAGTTCATGAAGTAATGGATAGTAATGATTCAGATCCATCTCATAATAATTTTGACGTATCTGAAGCTAGTAAGACTTTTATAAATAAATCTGCTAAGTTTGTTGATGTTACTTTATATGAGAATACTTTGGTTTGATGATGATCATGAAAAAATTATTTATTCGCTCCGATTAGTTATTTGGATTATTCTAATGTTGATGATTATGCCGGAGCATGGAAAAATTATTCATTAAAAAGCTGATCGGCGATTTTGCAAGATTGAGATATTGTTACAGTAAGGGTTACGATTAGGGCTTCTGATAATCATTATTTTGTATGATCGTTCTGAGATATAATTGAGTGACCATGGAATTTGCATTATAATAGGGATGGAATAATGAGTGGAATTAGGTTTATTTCTAACCAATGAACTGCTGTTGTAAAAAAGAAAGATTGAAATTTTTCTTATATTGTTGATAATATAAGACTTTCTCCTTGAGAAGAAATGATTTATGAATATGATTTAGAGTTTAAGTCTATTCCTTTGAGAAAAATAAGTTTAACATATGATACGTTTTATTCTGATGATGTATTTCCTGATATAAAATTGCAAAGTGTCGATTGATGTGCGAAGGATTTTGAGGTCTATATTAATTGATGAAAGAGTAGGTCTTTTTCTATGATATCGGTTCCGTTGCAAAATATGATTGATGAAACTTATGATAGTGAAGATAATGATACTGAGGATTATGCTCAAGATGTTTTAGATGCTTGATCTGATGTTTCTCAATTGCCATGAATTGTTGGTAATACTTTACGCCGTATTAGTTTGTTAAAGGGTTCTTCTTTATCAATAAGTGATGATGATGAATGAAGACAGGAACTAAAAGATGTATTATTGGATAGGATAGGAAGGTGATGATTAGAATCGTTAAATATTGATTTAAATATTAATCTTTCAATCCTTGAAGAGCAAACAGAAGCTATTGAAAAGGTGATAGATGATATTACAAAGGGTATGTGTAATTGATTTTCTTTTTGATGATCGAATAATTGTAAGTGATTACCAGTTCCTTTTAATCAAGCATTTTTGGCACCGTGAAAGTATCATTTGTTTTGATGCCGAGATTTGCCTTTATGAAGGCTTGAAAAATGATTGCCAGTGTTTTTCTTCCCTTGAACCCTACCTACACCGTTATGACCTATACCTATACCGTGGTGACAATCATGACCTTGAGATGATTTTTTGTGGGTATGATGATGAAGTTGGCCTTCTCTTATAAGAATATATGCTGCACCTACATTGACTGCTCAGCTTTGAATTGCTGTATGTGTGTGACCATATGCGATTTGAGGAAATCTTGTGTCTCCATTTTCTGATATTTGAGGTAATTGTGTTGTTTTTGCGATTAAGCCTCAGTGTAAAAACGGTGGAACTGATAAGAATTTAGATAATCCTGATGAGACTTATGTTGAGTTTGTTGAGGATGTTAGGGATAGTTGAGTTTGTTTACAATCACAGAAATGACCGCAGGTTACTTCTCTTAGACATCGTTCTTCTCCATTTAATTCATATTCTTATGCAACTAATTATCACTTGGATTTAAATTGATGATCTCACAATCAAGTTGAATTTCGTTCACACTTTTTATCAATTATTGAGCTTGAAACATCTGCGTATATTGCGTCAGATGATGATGTTGTGGGTAAAAATTCGATTATGATTTGAGATGTTGATATATTGTGATGAGATTTTAGCATAAATAAAATAAAATGAGGGATACAACAATGATTGAGAAAAATATTAATTGATAATTGGTTAGATCCTCAGATTAGATATATTATTAATCAATTAACTAAAATGCATGTTAATGTAAAGTTACCTGATTTTTCCAACTTGATTGATAATGAGGTTTCTGTTATACAAAACGTTAGTAATAATGTTTGAAATGTTTTATGAGAAGAAAAGGAGTTGATAAAACCTGATTTTGTTTCTAGTTTTTCAAGTATTACAAATGATAATTTAAAGTCATATGGTGAGTCTATTTCTAATCCTTTTGAGACTTTGGCAAATTTGATGAACGAAAGCAACATTATTAATATATCTACAGAAACTTTGACTGTGAAGATTCCTATTATAACATCTGATGATATAAATTCTTATGAATTTTATCTTAATCAATGGATTGAAAGAAATGGTGAAATTGTTAAAGAGCGGAAAGATCTTTTGAAAAAAGCTAAACTTCTTTGTGGAAACGAGTTAAGTGAAGAAGAGAAGCAAGCGTGTCTTGAAGAAGCTGAAAAAAATCTTAATTCTTTTGTTGAATTTGAGGGTTGAGATTGGAAAAAAATGTTAGATCAAATTTATGCTAATTTATCTGTTCTTCAACAGTATAGAAATTTTCCATTTGAAGTTTATGAATGGATTCATGTCATTGACAGGTATATGACAGAAATAGCATCACTAATTAATAATACTATCTGATATCTTTCTTATTGGACTGTTACAAATTCTGAAAGGTTCGTATGATATGTAGATGCAATTGTTTTAGTTTTAAATATTATAAAGACTTATCAGTTAATTATTAATTTCTCGGTTGATTGGTCGAAGAATTGTGGTAATTGTGCAAAAGATACATATGATCAGTACTCATGTAAATTATCATTATTATGTAATTCAATTCAGCTTCCTATTATTCAAATACCTAATTTTAAGTTACCGAATATTACGATTGATCTTTCAAATATGAATTTATGATTGGATATTATTTTGCCTAAGTTTAATTTTCAGCCCATAAGGGTTAATTTGCCTGACTTACCAAATTTACCTAAGCCTCCAGCTGTATGACTTAATATTAGGTTGTTTGATTTGCCGAATATTCCATTATTACCTCCACCTCCAACATTACCTGAATTACCTTCATTTATCCCTGAAGTTGAATTAGAACTACCTATTTTACCTCCTGCTCCTGAGTTACCGAAATTGCCAAATAAGATTGAGGGTATTATAAATGTTGCTAATTTGATTTGAAAGATATATTGTATAGTTAAGTGACAATTTTGACTTGTTTGAGAGAGTTCAGTTAAGGCGAAGATTGAACAGCTTACTCAAAGAACATATGAAGTTGATCGGATTGATAATATAATGAATTTTACTAATCGATCAGTTGCCCCTATTAAAAATTATGGTGTGGATTATGAGATATGATCATATGTTGATTTGCAATTTGATTTTTCGGCTTTTTATGATTATTTGGATATTTTAACTAAAGGTATTAATAATTTATCGACATCTATTGAGAAGTGACTAAATGATAAAGTTAGTAGTGTTCAGAATTTTACTAATCCATTGCGTAATATTAGAAATTCTATAGATAATGCTAATATTCAGTTAAATGTAGATTTAACTAAATTAGATTCACCATCTCAGAATGTTGATTATAATTGATATACGAGTGATGAAATTGAATATGTAGATTATACTTCTGCGAAGAATAGATTGCAAGAGGTATTAGGATTCTTTAAATGAGAATTGAATAATACAACACTTGCTGATAATATTTGACCAAGCATTAGTAAGATTGAAAATCAGATTAATAAACCTAATGAGATTGTTGCAAATGTTGAGTGATTGGAAGATATAAGAAGGCAGGTTGTTAGTTATATTGATGATAGGCAAAAACGTGATGAGAATATTACAAATATGATAAATGATAATTATGATGATTTTGTAGCAATGGTAGAATCGTCACAGAATGTTGATTCTTTCTTAGATTGAAAAATTCTTACATTCAATACACAATTGTTTAATTTTGATCCTTCAACTAAGGATACAATTGCTTCTATATCAAAGGCTAATCCATATCAATCTATAATTGACAATAAAAAGTGAATTATTGAATGATATTGGAATGCTGTTAATACGAATACTGCTAGTGATTTATGATTGTCTAATTCTCAGTATTTAGTATTACGTGATGGTATATATTCTTTAAAAAATAAAG
>Ga0247609_10001491_pt1 | contig 27716 bp, 58 predicted proteins | sample 172DNAGHGlowgp2_FD_193487 | JGI IMG/M metagenome (GOLD analysis project Ga0247609, IMG submission 193487) | Sheep rumen microbial communities from Palmerston North, Manawatu-Wanganui, New Zealand - 1728 DNA GHGlow gp2 | ecosystem: Host-associated > Mammals > Digestive system > Stomach > Rumen ...
AATTAACCAAGGTCTCCGTGCATATTTTCTTATGCACTCTTTTATTCTTAACTTGTCGTGGTTTCCTACTGTCATACCAAACACCTTCTGAATAGTGTTACACCACAGCATTTGTTCAATGGCTTGCGTGGAAAAGCTAACATACAATTATTACAGTCTATTGCAAAGGGAACACTTTGGTCAGAGCAACTGCACTTAATTTTTCTCTGCCGTTTTATCAAGCCAAGTTCTGCTTTTACATAATCTTTGTCGTGTAATCTCATCTTACTGTCTTTCCGAAACTTGTACAGCATATATCGTGGTACTCGCAAGTATCACAACTACCCATAAGGTCCTGCTCTATACACATTTTATCATAACCTTGTTCTCTTGTCAAGTTTTTCATTCTCTTTACCGTGTCATGAATCACTTGGAACTCTTCTATTATAATCATTGCCTTTTGGTATGCTTGTAGGACTTGCCGTGTTTCATCATCAGGTGCAATTAGGAAGTCCATTATACTAACATACTGTGTTGCTGGCATCATTCTCTTCATTACATTCTGTAATCTTTTATATTCTCTACCGAGTCCACGTTCTTCAATACTTTTTATCATTACTTTAATACCCTCATAAATCTGCATTCACTATTTCTATAAGGACATTCTATACATTTACTTTCAAACATATCATAGTTCCATATACTCTTTGCATATATAAGCCCTTGGTAGAAACATACCATATCTAAATAACCCCACATTAACCAGTGTGCCATATCATCTGACTTCTTCCATTCCTCTTGACAGTGAAAATTATAAATATGCTTACGAAGTTCTTGAGTATACTTATTATTCCACTTATCTATTATTCTATTTATTATTTTAAACGAATCTGTCACTTCAGAATCCTCACTCTATCATACCTTGTACAACTATCTTGTAGTCTACACATAGGGCATGCCATACTATTTAAGTATACTAAAAGCTGCTCCCGGCAAGTCCTGCAACTATGTGTGTTCTCGTCCATAGCCCAGTCCACAACCTTTGTATTATAATATACTACCATTTTATTCATCTGAATAACCTTTTATCTTCAACCTTCATATATCTAACACAATAGTCATGCTCGCTACACCATTCACAATGGAAACTATCATAGTAAGTAAATATTTGTGCTTGACATGTTTTATGCTCAAGGTCATTAACCATTGCTCTTATTAAATATGCGTGTTCTTTTCCGTTACTCATTTAACCTGCCTTTCCATACTTCTAAAGCACATATAGTAACAACGGCACCTTGCACCGCCACAGCTTATTACATCTTCATCTTCTGTAAAATATGTAAGTTCTGTTAATGTGCAACGTGCCAAATCCATATTACGTTGCTGATATAATATATGTTGTTTTATCTTATTAAGTTGTGTTGTAGGTTCTAATATATTTATTTCAGCCATAGGTATATCCTTCTCTTGCACATACCAAAGTGTTCACACACCCAGCATATATTATCTACAGTAAGGTCTTCGCCATAGAGAAGTCCTATTATTCTGCAATGTGTGGTAGCCATAGTGCTATAATATTTTACTGCTTTTAGTGTGTTATCCATACCACTTATTTTAACATAGCCTTCTTCACTTGTCAATACTATAAAAAGAAAAACTTGACAAGACAGAAATTGTATGTTAAATTTTAATAGAAGGATAACTTTAAAGGAAGAGAGGACAGTAGTATGAAATTAGAAACTGTTGTTAAACTCATAAAAGATAAAACTAATATGTTTGGTTATGCTAAAACAGATGAACTAATCAGGACACTTCAGGATAGCTATGACCAATTAGAAATGAGAATCTCTATAGTGCGTGAGCCAAGTTGTAAACAAACTAATAAACAAATCTTTGACACTATAGTTATACCTTTAATTAAAGCAAAGGAATGTTTATACCGGGAGTCTCTTGAGACTTTGTATGTATATTCTCGTAACTTATTTCGTTTGAGAATACTTGACAGAGCTTGCTGTCTTATTAATGGGCATATGGCAGATAAATATAAGTTTTCTATTGTAACTAATTATGACATCATTAGTGAAGAGCACGACAAGGGAGAGTTATCATAATTTTGTTTCGCAGTCCGTAAACTTTCCAGAAAATCTGAAAATTCCCAGAAAGGATATTATGATAATGGTAACATGTAAAGGGGTTGTATCAACACAAGCACAAATAAATATGTGCAGGAATATGGGAAAGCATTGTGGCTACCTTACTCTAACATATGACCTACAATGCTATTGCTGTACAGTTCCTTGCCCTTGGAACTTTATCCCAGATGACAACGACATCTGGGGGCATAGTTGTATTTATTCTATTTATGCATGTCGTTTGGCTTGACAACTTAAATGTAATATGTTAATATACAGAAGAAAGGAAACAGACTATGTATATTAACCTTCCAGAAGGAACATATAGAGAACCAGAAAGCATAATTAAATATGCTAACCGTACCAGAATTAACATGATGAAAAATGCTATTAACTTTCTCAAATCATTCAAAGGTGCAAGGTATAAGTTTAATAATAAAGGTAGTGCACTTTCTAACAGATATAAAGCAATACATTCTTTAACCTATATAACATATGAACCCATGCCAGAGCAAAAGAAAGTCTGGTGTGACGCAGAGAAAATATCTCAAGAAGATATGTTTATAATAGAATATATAAGTTATTATTTAAGGTAAGGAGAACATCAATGTTATTCAATGAAAGAACATACAAGACATTAGTAACTGAGCTTATTCAAGCTAACAAAACATTAAACCTTGCGTGGTTTGCAAATCATCACAACAGAAACAGATGTAACAGGTTAATACAATACTGGAATCAAAGATATAGAGAAACAAATGACCTTAAATACAGAGAAGGTGTATTAAAATTAAAACATATATTAAAAATGTCAGTAAACAGGTGGAAATGGGAAAAATATTTACAAGAACTTGACAACTTAAATGTAGCATGATAACATGTAAATGTAACAGATAACCGAAAGGAATACATAAAATGTCTAAACAGAATTCAGCCATCATTACAGCAGAAACTTTAGTAATAGTTGTATCATCAGTGCTATTAATAGCAGGTGGTATTATATTTGCTGTATGCAGAATACTTGCAGAAATATGCAAGCAATTATTTCTTAAACCTAAATCAAGAAAGGCTTTACCTAAAATGTTAGGTATCTTATTTGACACCACAAAGAAAGCAGGTAAAAGTGCTTACAATAGTTGTTCAGACTATAAGAAACATCACGACTACACTGTTCAGAATTATCTTGATGAGGCTCGTGAAATGCTTTTAGAAAAAAGGTCAGAAGAAAGATATTATAAAACCCTTAATGAACTCAAAAGACTACTTGCAGGTACAGAAAACAAGTTGTACTACAATGTAGAAAAAACGGAGTTTCCGGGGGAAGGTAGAATCAGAGAATATGTAAACTTCTTCACTTATGACCATGACACAGTAGCAGTAGAAAATGCTAATGCTATGATAAATGAAGCACTTAATAATGTTCTCGGTATCTATCGTGGTAAAAGTAAGAAACTTAATGGAACTATCGTACTTGAAGACTATGCTTGTGATATGAAAGATATATCTCGTAACCTTGCAGATAAATTAGGCATAGACGAAATCAGAATGGTAATAGCATAATACGGGAAGGGAATTATAATGTTAACAGAGTTTAAATCATTTTTAGAGGCATGCCTTGCAGATAAGGAGTTTACTCAATTAGATAGTGTAAAAGATATGATGTCAGATATTGAAGATACACATTACTTTATCATACCAGAGGTTTATCAAGGAACATCAGAAGACTTTGATAACTTTATGGATAGTCATGTTGAATCTTTTAATATAGACGGAATTAAAATTCCAGAAACACTAGACTTACCTTTTAAAAGGTGTTTCTTTCAATGCCAACAAAATGACGTAACTATGCATGACTGTATACCTTTTGAAGAGTTTGCAGAGTTAGCAGGGTTTAATAAAGACATATTTGGAGATATGTTGAAAGAAAAATTTAATGCATCAATAGAGGATAGTATACCTTCAGTAGACATGCGATATCATAGTTTATATATGTATGAAGTAGAACCAAAATATATAAGAGTAGTTGCTACAGTAGAATTTGGTAAAGGGGAATTTATCTTTCCAATATCCTATTCATTTAAAGACGGAAAATTAGGTGTTGGTAAATCAAAGTTTAATTACTTGTATGAACAAATGGTAGTAGAATCTGCATTAGCAGTTATTAAAATAATGGAAACCCTTAACCATAAATCTTGGACAGTAGTTAGCAATAACACTCCTGTTAAAATTAAAACCAGAGTTGGCAGAAAACTTACGAAGTATAAATATAAACCGAGTACAGTTATTTATGTATCTACTAAACAAAAGTTTTGTGAACGTCACCCGGAACTTTCACACCAAGTAATCAATAAACCTAATTATGCTTATGAGGTCAGAGGTCACTGGAGAAGACTTCAATACCATCAAATTGGTAAAGACAGAGAAGGTCTTAGGGGTGTTAAAGGGTTCACTTGGGTTACACCTTTTATAAAGGGCGAAGGCGAAGTTATGAAGAAAGTAAGAATAGTAAAATAATATTCTTCACTTGACAACTTAAATTTAACATGATAAAATATTCTTGTAACAGATAACCGAAAGGAACAAAATATGTTAAATGAATTAGTACCAGTTGTAGGAACAGTAGTAACAGTTTCTATAAATACAGAAGACGAAGACCTAGCAGATGCTCTTCAAGAGCATGGTAACTCCGTACTTATTACTTCAAGAGAAGATGATATGTACTGGGGCGAAATCATCACAGATAATGGCAGAGTAGACCTTGAATACCACTTTGAATATATGGATATTACAGAGGTACAATACATTAATGATAACTTCGTGCCGGGAGAACGTGTACACGTTGAAGAAAGTGTATTAGAACACGTCAGAGCACTTGGTGGGGAATGGTTTGAGTCATTCATTAGAAGTTTATCGGATAAGCAATTATCAAGACTTAACTACTTATTATTAAGTAATGAATATATGGAAGAAATATAAGGAGAATTAGAAAATGGCAGAAATTAATTATGATGTATTGTTTGCAGTAGACGTTGTAAATGATAATGGAGAAATTATGGTTATTAATAATAAACCAATAACCGAAGTAGTATTAGGCAGAAATCATGAGTATAAAATATTTTCAAAAGCATTAAAGACAGCTAAAGACCTTGCACATATGAGCAAGAACTTTCAAATCATTAGAGAAAATACTATACAAATTACACCTATGTTTGTAGTTGAATCGGCTGATAAGCAAGAAGGTTGCGGTTTAGGTCGTGTAGAGCTTATAGTAAATAATAATGGGGAAGTAATTCCAGTGGAAGACTCAATGTTTGAAGGTCAAGCTAAATTATTAAATGCTTGACAAGTAAAAACAGTTATGATAAGATGTAGAAGTACACAAACTAACCAAAGAAAGAGGTAAGTAAAAATGGCAAAGAAACAAAACAGAGTGGTAGGACACACTTTAAACATAGTCCGTTACACAACACAAGAACTCATAGACTTTGTAACTGATAAATTCTATGAAAATGTAGGTACTGAAACTCGTATGTTCTTCATGGACAAAGTAGCAGAACAAGACGCTATCAGACCTAGAACACGTTTCAACCAAAGAAAGAAACGTATTGAAGATATTAAGTTCCGTATCAAAGACTACGAACAACGTAGAGAACAAGAAACTAACCCAGACGATAAGCAAGTCTACACAGACGGTATTAAAATCTTATCTGATAAGTTATTCTTGGAAGAGCACTTTGATATTGAGCATCAAAAAGCTGAATACAATGCAACCGGGGACGTGTTTGCATCAAGAACATTCACGGAAATACCTTTAAATAAAGAACTTAACGGTTTGTATGACGACTTCAACGCAATAGTATTGTTCTATGATAACTTAACTAATGATGAAATCATTACAAAGTTAGAGAATGCACCTACTCTTGAAGAGAAAAAACAAATCGTTAAAGACAATACTGAAATTACACACATCTTGTTAGCACTTGGGGATAATGCAAGAGCAAGTATAGCACTTATGGGTAAACTTGACGAAGTATATTCAGACATTACAAATGACTCTGCACAGGTACTCCCGGCTAAGTATTCCGACTTTGGTGCTATCACATTACAAGACTGTGAAAACATTAAGAACAACGACTTGGCACAAATTGTGCAAGAACGTATAGACATGGATAAAGAGAACCTTATACTTGAAGCTGAACTTCTTGTCAAAGGCGAAGAGTATAAAATCTTTAAATCTCCATACACTAATAAAGAATATATTAGGTATGTATGTCCGTCTACACAAAGGGTTTATTACAACGTGTTGAACTTTGATTACTTAAAAGAAAGTCAATACTTTGAAGAAGGTAATGCAGAATCATACATCTTGGCATGGTATTCTATTGCTAACTTATTCATTGAGTTAACAGAAGAAGAAATTGCAAAGCCTTCTATAGCATGTTAGACTACCCAAGTACCTCTTTCGGGTTATCTGTTGGGGCAGCTTGTTCTGCCCCTCCTACTCCCTAAAGAAATTTGAAAGGATAAGATAATGTCAAACATTAGAATAACACATAAAAATGTAACAGAATATAACTATAGTAAAAAAGAAATTGCTATAGCAACCATTCAAGTCTTGACATTAAACGACTGGCATGCTAAACTATTAAAAAACCTGTTAGTTAATGGATATGTTGAGCTTAGAGGAGACTACCTAAATGACATAGGACAAGTCAAAGAAGAAATTTCCAATGCATATTATGACCTATTAGAACTAGGAATAATAGAAGAGGATGAAATGGCTTGGCATCAAACAGGGAACTTAATAAGCAGAGAAACTGCACAGGAAATGTATAACAAATATTTTGCAAAGTAGAGGAAATATAGAATATGGAAGAAGAGAAACTGTACTTTACGGAAATAACTGAAAACGAGAAGAGGGTTATAAACCTTATCCGAACTTACATTGCACCTTACGGAACGGTAGCAGGGTATGTGGACTTTCTTGTAGACGACTTGGTACACAAATTAATAGACAAGACTGTAAGGTTAAAAGCCTTTATAGAGGTTATGCAACACGAAAGAGACAACAAGGAAGTAACTGATATTGAAATGTTAAACAGATTAAATCAATTTGAGGACTATATCTCTGGAGACGAAGATATAATGCACAAATACATCAATAACATCTTCACAGATATACTGGATAACCTTGAAGGGGATATTAAATCTATAGACGTATATAAAGAAGAAAAGAAAAAACAAGTTGAAGAAACTCTTGACAAGATAAATCATTCATGATATACTTAAATAGTAAATTAAATTTTAATAGTAGCAACAGTAAAGGAGACTAATATGTCAACAGTTAAAATTGAGAACAGACCTAATCTTAAAGGTCAAAGAGAAAAAACTACAGAAGAATTTATCAAGGAATATTCTAAAGTAGTTAAAAAGAACAAAGAATTCAGCAAAGATGTACTTGAATTTTCTGAACTTATGGCTAAACATCCAGCAGATATTTTCATTGTAACATCATTTGAGCCGGGACAAAAGTGTGAACAAATCAGACAAGGCGACATCTATCTTTTTAGAAAAGGCGAAAAGGCAGAAGGCACATTTAATAACGTAATGTTTGATAAATATGTTAAGACTATTTCTGAAAAGAAAGAAACTGAATCAATGAATCTTCAATTGGGCGAATCTATCACAGGAGACCATAAGGTTATTCCTTTGAAAGGTACTAACGTAAAAATCTACGACTGTACTATTGAAGTACCTGTTAAATCTTTCCGTGGAGATTCTATGTCCTATCCAGTAAAACTTGTTGTAGCTGATGGTGCATTTGGTGTGTTCCACAAAGAACATGGCAACATTACATGTCCTAAAGGAACCTATTTAGCATGTACTCAAATTGATGCACGTTCATTAACAAGAATGAAAGACTAATAAAGGACTACACATTATATAAAGAAAATTAGGGTAGTCTTTATGGCTACCTTAATTTTTAGAAAGGTAATACAATGGTAAAAGAGTGTAATAAAAATAGAGCAGATGTACTTGGCGACAGAATGAAAAGGTATGAGATGCAAACCACAGGAGCAACACTTATGCCTAATACTCCTGTGTATGCTAGAATAGACGGCAGAGCATTTCACACATTAACAAAAGGGTTGCAGAAACCTTTTGACCCTGTATTTAATACTATCATGCACACTACTTGTTATAAACTTGTAGAAGAAACAGGAGCCATTCTAGGTTATGTACAGTCTGATGAAATCTCACTAGGTTGGGAAGACTTTAGTAAAGCACCTTTTGAAGGAAAGTTATTTAAGTTAGAATCAGTATTGTCTTCAATGGCAACAGCTGCCTTCTATCAAGGTATTATAGCTTTCTGCCAAAAGTCTTCTATGAATGACATGGCAGATGAACTTGATGATAAAAGTGTTAATTTACTTTTTGAAAAAGCTACTCACGGCTTAGTATCATTTGACTGTCGTATCTTTAATCTACCTAATATGGAAGAACTTGCTAATGCTTTTATATGGAGAGAAAATGACGCAGTTAGAAATTCTATCTCGTCTTTAGCACAAGCTAACTTCTCTCACAAGCAACTGCAAGGAAAATCAGCAAGTGATATGACAAGCATGCTTATAACGGAGAAAGGTATTAACTGGGAGAGTCTTCCTTCTATTCTAAAACGTGGCATGTATCTTCAGAAAGAAAACTATACAGAGTATATTCCAGATGAAATCTGGGAGAAAATCCCGGAAAAGAAACGACCAGAAGATAGAAACTGTATTCGTTCCAGAGTAGTTGAAAGAGACTTTCCTATTATGAGGAAAATAGAAAATAAGGTAGATACTTACTTCTATAAGAAACCTCCTTTAATGCTTGACAAGGCTACTGGAGTTATGCTATACTAAGGAAGTTAAATTTTAGAATAGGAGAGAGTATGAAACTTAAAAGTACGGTTATAATATTAACCGAAGAGGGCAACTTAAATGAGATACCGGGAGAAGTTTTCCCTTATGAATATGAAGGTCATAATTTTCAACTCATAGTGCATGAGAGTGTCCAACCTTGGACTCCTAATGTATTAGATATATCAGAACAAACAACTGGGTGCCGTTGCACCTCAACTGATAAACCTGTTTCATCTTCAACTAAAGCCGATATAATAAATGCTATGGATAAATTTATAAAGGATAAAGGTTTAAGAAATCTCCAAGCACAAATTAAAAAGAGAAGGCTTGACAACTTAAATTAAATATGATACAATGTGGTTGTAGACAGTAACAGATAACTAACTAAGGAGCGAAACCAATGGAAAAATCAGAAATGAAAAAACAAATACAACTTAATGAATTAACCATGTTTCAGCAAATTGCTATTGAGAGCGAAGTTGCTTCAATTATCAACGACTGCACAAGTGATATAGAGAAAGCATACTACACCTTTATGAAGTTAGCACTTGTTGATGAAAAATACCTTATTGCATATAAACATGAATTTATAAAATATGTTGACGAATCTGTAATTAACGACTGTATCAGTTACAGATATAATCAGATTATTCCTACATATCTGTATGTTGCTAAATACATATATGATATTAAATCAATGCTTGGCGAAGAATATGGCTCACTTCGTATCTTAAAACAACCTCAAATAGTAGTTAAGAGCAAGTTCATAGTATTTATGAGAGAACTTCTCACATTCATTCCTGTAACTGCTAAGGCTATTATGGATGGCATTTTAAGAGAAAATGATGGCGACCTTGATTTCTTATATCCAGTAATTTTGGCACTTAAAGGGGATGCTACTCCAGAAAATGATGTTATTGAACAAAGAGTTGGGTTTGATGTTAAGATTAAATTATTATCAACACCTATCTCAAGAGTGCCAATTCTTAATGTGCAAGCAGAAGAAGAAAGAATGAAAAGACAAGCAACCATTGAGTCAATAGGTGGCGAAGAAAGAATTAAAACTATCCTTGATGGTTTACTTGGCTTGGTTAAGAATTCACTTGAAAATGGCGAAGGTTTTACAGCAGTATCATTTACAACAGATGATGAAGATAATTCTGATGAACATCCTGCTGAAAAACTTATACACGTAGTTAAAAAGATTGATAAATCAAACGGTAAAGTTGTGTTCACAAAAGAATTTGATACACAGAAAGATGCTACTGAATACATTAAGAATATCGTTAAAGATTATCCAGATATAGCTAAAAGATTTAACTTTGTAGTGGAATTGGTTGAAGCATAAGAACATAAGGTAAAGGTAAAAGGTGGCAAGGTTTGAGAGCATATTTAACAAATATGTAAAGGAAAAGGATTACAAGTATAACCCCAGTCAGTCAATAGCTGATAACACAAACAGGTTACAACGTATGGCTTTTCTCGAAAACTCTTGCCGTACCCTTTATGAAAGGCTTGACGGAATATATGGCGAAAGCTATGCTGAACGTATATTAACAAATGTACTTGAAAAGAGATATACTGTTACGGCTTTTGAATATTATCCCATGCCAGATGTTCACTACTGCGAGAACAGAATATATATGAAGAACTATCTCAATGTAGCACCAAAGCCAATGAAATCTACAATAGAGTCTTTAACCTTAATTACATTCTATACATCAATAATGCAGGAGCTTATTGCTAATGCAAAGAAGGGTGGTCATATAGAACTCTTTGACTTCTTCATATGCCTATCAATGTATATAGACAAATGGAAAATTACGGAGTACCCAAAGTATTTAAGCAGAAATGTTTACTCAGATGACTTCTTGGCACAAATACTTAAGCATGTAATATACAGCTTATTCACTAAACCTAATGAAATAAATACTATTACATTAAGCATTATGGATAAGTCTGTGTTTGAGAAAATAGCGAGACCTTCAGAATATAAATTAATAGTAAACCTTGAAGGGGATATAATTCAACCTAATTATGACTCGTATATTCAAACAATAGAACTGTTCTTAAGGTATCTCAAAACCACGCAGAACTCTATGCAACTTGTACAACCTAATGTTAAAGTGTATGCAGTGGCTTCAAATAAGTTAAGACCAGAAATACTTGAGCTTATATCAAGTGAAACAGGTATAAATATATCTGTTGTTGACGATATCTTTAAACATATACAGTTTGATGCCATGCCACAGGACTTGGAATCTCCAGAGTATAGAGCATGCTGGGAAAAGTTAGAAGAAATTAAAACACCTAAAAAGGTAGACTGGTTTAAAACCAGATGTAAAATAAATCTTATATTTGAAAAGGACTACATACAGTACCTAAACTACCGTGATAAAAAACTGGCCTACCTATTTCATAAGTATGAAGTGGATAATCTTCTATCTTCTCTTGAAGTTTATTTTGTAAAGAAACAAGATACTTATACTGAACCTCATCATAGACACTACACATCAGAAGTTCAAATAGAGTTCTCTGATATTGTAGAAGGTACAGAATCAAGAGAGGAATATAAAGACCGTCTGATACATGCATACTTGGATGCACAGGCGATAAATCAAGTTAGGGACACTATTGTAGACTGTAAAAAGGATAACAGATATAATGTTAAAATAAATGGGGTGGACCCAGAATTAATCAGTTATACTTATACTATTCTTGATGAACAGAATACTTGGCTAAGAAACACATACAACCTAAACTTCACGTTTAATATATGCCAACGTATGTTCTTTAGAAATAAAGGTAGAAAGTGTTATTTATTATTGTAAAGGAGACCGTGATGTTTGAGAAGAAAGAAGAACCAAAGATAGAAGAAAAGAATTTTGTTCTGGTAGTTCAGTATGAATGTGGGGAATCAGCATTCCTAACAAATCAACCAGAATTACCAGCAGCTTTAAAAGAATATACAGACCTTCGTATGAAGTTATTGAAAGACCAATCTAAATCTTTTACAATGCCTTTAATACTTGGGGCAAGACTATACAGATTATTTAAAGAGGTTAGATAGGGTGGATATAAATGAAAGCGGAAATGATAAAGTGGTGTTCTCTAGTTACACTGGTGCTGTTGGATATGGTTGTAATTTTAGCATATCTGAGATTACTTTCAAGTCCATAACCAAGCTGTTATATTTTAAAATACGTTATGAATTAAAAGAGAGGCTGAAGCAGTGGAAAAATTCAGAGATATTATTACGTATCTTATCTATGATAAAAACTGGAAGTGGTTGGAGACGGTTATAAATACCCTCTGTACTTGGGAAATGAACCTTCGTTGGATGGCAGGGCGTAAAGTTTGGGACGGTTATGGAAAAATTCCAGAGGGTCTTTATTGTTATGCAAATAAAGAAATTTGCCCTTATTGGGCATTTAGCCGTGTTGCTACATTCTTTTATGGTACTCAATGCTCTGGTTATTGTTATTTAATGGGCGAAGGCGACTTTAATTCTGATACCTTTATCCTCTGGGACCAATGTAAATGTTGTGGTATTAATGACGAAATAAATTATGACGGAGAAGGTGTAGAATGCAATTTAGAATTATAAGTGACCTTCACGTTGACATAAATAGTAAATATTATAGTAAGTTTAAATTTGACCCAAACTCATATTACCTTATAGCAGGTGACATTGCAGGAAATAGACATAAAGCTGAAGAGTTCCTACATTATCATATGAATCAAGGAAAACTGAAAAATGGTATATTTATAGAAGGTAATCATATGGGGTACGACTATGACTGGCAAGAAGCTGATAACACTAAAGAAGCGTGTTATGCCTACCTTTCAGAGCAGTTCCCATTAACCTCTAATGTATCATTTATGGAAAATAATTTTAAAGAAATTCCAGACGAAAATATTATTATAGTTGGTTGTACTCTATATACAGACTATAAAGCGTTTGGAAACCGGGAACTTGGTATGAAATTAGGTGAAGCATATTTAAACGACTTTAGATATGTTCACACCTATTCCAACCTCGGTGGAGACCGTTTGGTTACAGCCCAAGACTATGAAGACAGGTTCAATAAGAGCTTGCAGTTCATAGCTCAAATGTGTGAATCAAACCCTACATCTAAAATAGTTGTAGTAACACATCATGGTCCGAGTAAACAAAGTTTAAGTACAGAATATGTGGCTGACTTGCTCTCTTCGAGCTATGTTAGTGACCTTGAGGACTTTATTTTAACACATAAGAATATTAAACTCTGGGTTCATGGACACGTACACAGATGCTTTGACTACTACATTGGTAATTGTCACGTAGTAGCTAATCCGTTTGGTTACTATAATGAGAATAGTATGAAATTAACACAACCTATTGGTAAAATAATAGAAGTGTGATGGAGGTCTATGAGTAGTAAGTGGACAACATTACAACAAGTAATTACAATGCTTCAACAAGGACAAAAGTAGCAGTACTGGCTGGCACAGCACTTGCTTCTGGTCTTTGTGTTGCTAATATGATGCGTAGAGGTAATATAAAGCATGTCAAAAATCTCGAAATGGGTATTAGAGAGGGTATTGACCTGTGCTGTGCATCTACTATGGGCGGGCTTTCTGCTGGTATTCTGGTGGACGATAAGAAAAACAGAAAAGCAAAGCTCAAAGACAGCGTGAATCAGCTCGTGGGAAATACCTTTATTCCCTTTGGTTTTCTGGCAGTTGCTAATAAAATGACTAAAAAATTACCTATATTATGGCAGACTATAGTTGCTATAGGAACTCTTTTCTCAACTACTTTTTTAGGGCACAATATTGCTAATAAAATAAATGAAAAGGTATTTAAAGAGGATAGTAATTATAAAACAGGGTTCAAGGACTTCTGTACTGACTTTGACGACCTTTTCTTTGCTGCTTCAACTGTAATGAAAAGTAAACGCTTATATCAGTTCACAGCAACAATTTGTCCTATTACTTATATGACACATGGTTATTTAGCAGGTTGCAGGCAAGAAGATAAAAAACTTGACAAGTATGTCTGACTATGATATACTGAATGTGTCAGAAAGGAGATAAGTGTGGAATCACTTAAATACAAGATAACTGAAGATGACTATATGAAAATTCTTCGTTCAGATAATTATAATTATGTCTACAATAAAAATCTCAACACACTAATACGTTGGGGTAAAGATAAAAATGACAACCCTATGTGGGCACCATTTGGACCAGAATATGTTATTGTAGAAGCAAAAGGCATGAAATTGGAACTATTTACTGTAGCAATGGACACACTAAATGCTAACCGTACAATTACTACTGTTAACTTATTAGGTCTGGTAGAACCTTGTGATGGCTATAAAATACAGTATTGCCTAGACCGAGGTATGGTTCCAATATTTAATATAAACTTAGAGAACGAGGAAGAAGCTGGGTTTTTCTCTGCCTATGTAGATAATAAGGGAATCGTAAAGCCAGTTTCTTCATACTCTGAGGGTATAGACATATTAGAAGTGGATAACTTCTTTAAGCAAATATGGTATAGTAATATGTTTAAAACATATCGTTATTATAAACTACAGGAGAAAGCATGCAACTCTATACAGTAGGTGCAATAAAAGAACTAGAGTGTGGAAAATGTTATCCTCTTAAAGTATTTTATACAAATAGAAACCGGGTAGATGGTCATAGAATTGGCAGAGTGGCTTGGGAAGATGAAGAAGGTAATTTAACTATATTACAGAATACACTTATAAAAAGAGATAAATACTGTGTATCATATGGCATGTGCAGAGTAGACATAAAACAAGGAGAATGGGCATGGGAACCGAATATTACATCATAAAACCTAGAACTAAAGAAATGTTCTATCTTGGAAAGGACTTATGGTATAATTTAGAAGGTATACCACAAAGAGAACCTAACTTCCCAGAATGGCATGAATATGAAGATGTTGCCTGTGACATTATCAAAGCACGTTGTTATGTATCAGATGATACTATGGAATATATAATGTCTCTTGCTTATGACATCTTTGAATTCTGTGACTGTGAAGAGGTTCGTCTGGCGAATGACTGCGAGAATGACATATCTTGGTTAGATGAATATAAGGAAACCGTGGACATATCAGATATATGTAGAAAGGTATATGGAGACGCATAAAATGTGGACTACAAAAAGAGAAAGACTTGCACAAACAATGCTGTTGTATAATCATACACCAAAGCATTTGAACAAAAATAAACTTAGAAATAGACTAACATATGACGAGTTTGTTACACCTGCCATCAGATATGATGACGATATAAATTGGTCATGGGTATATAGAAGAATTAAGGGAGTAAAATAATGGAAGTAACAGTAATACCTTTTAATGAAGTAGAAGTTGTTGATAAAATATATACTGCTTGTAGAACCTGCTATGCAGAAGGTACACCGCAGGACCAGTATAAATTGACACAAGAAGAAATGACAGGTGCTACAGGCTGGGAGAAGAAATGGAAGTTAATCAACCATGTAATCTCAAGTGGTCATCACAGCACATTAGAACACGTTTCTTTCACATTTTTAATATCTGGTGTTAGCAGAGCACTCTCACATCAATTAGTAAGGCATAGAATTGGTGTGAGCTTCTCTCAACAAAGCCAGAGATATTGTAAGTTTGATAAAGGCTTTGAGTTTGTAACACCATTCACTATAGCAAAAAACACAGAATGTGCAGAAAAATATCTGGAAGTTATGAACTACTTAAATAATGCTTATCAGATGTTTATAGAATCTGGAATTCCTGCTGAAGACTCTCGTATGGTCTTACCTAATGCTTGCTGTACTAATTTAACTATAACTATGAACCTTCGTGAGTTAATACACTTCACAGATGAAAGGTGCTGTACTTGTGCTCAATGGGAAATACGTGATATGGCTCGTAAAATGGCAAAACTCATTATAGACCAGATACCAGAATTAAAGGATTATTTAGGACCAAAGTGTTACCAACTTGGTTACTGCAATGAATCAGCACAAAGAACATGTGGTAGAAGACCTTTGAAGAAAAATGCACTTCAAGAAGTTTATGTACCTTCAGATAAATAATTAAATTTTAAAGTGTAAGTCATACAACTTATAAGGTGGTCTTTCGTGAATGTAGATAAGGTGGCTCGTTGGATAAACAATTCCAAGTTCGCTCAGAAAACCCTTCGTGCTATAAGTGATAATCCAGCTTTAGCAAGTGCCGGGATAAGTTTCGTAGTAGCATCATTAATTAGACCATCTGCACAATCCCTATTACCTATAAAGGATGACAAAGATAAAAAATACACAATTGCATCATCCGTGGCTACAGGTGTAACTGAATTAGCATTTGCAACAGCCATTTTTATACCAGCGAATAAAGCAATTCAGAAAACTTCAAGACAACTATACACAACTGCAAAAGATACTATATATAAAGAAAATCCATTACTGCTAAGACAAGTCAAAAGTCTTAGCAGTCGTTTTTTAAAGCTGGGATTGCTTCCTGTCACGTCATGGCTCCGTTTCGCTGCGGTAGCACCATTCGTTAAGTTATTATTTGGTAAGGACAAAGAGAAGAAATCAGAAAATAAAACAGGAGGCAAGTTAGACTGTGAAGGTTAATCCTATTAGAAACTGGTTAAAATCATTATATGAATCCAAGCCTGTACAGAAGTTTTTTAAGAAAGCTGCGGACCCTAAAAATGCTGAATTCTTTAACAATACTCTTCCTACACTCGAAACATTAGTATCAACCGCTTGTTATGTGCTGGCTACGGAGAAACAAAAAGATATCCCCAGAGAACAGAAAAATGTCCTTCAATGGCAGAATGTGCTGGGATGTGCTGGTGGTATGACTTTAGGTACATATTTAAACCGTAAGGTAACAAAGTTTGCTAACGAACTTGCACCTAAAGTAGATAAGAAAATTGTGGATGTTCATAAAGTTGAAGCTGGTCTTAAAGTAGGTTTACCTTTAGTTGCAACAGCGTTAGTTATGCGACTTCTGGTGCCTGTTGTTACCGCCCAAATGTCTTCTACTATAGAAGAGAAGAGACGTGTCAAGAAACGCAAGCTAGATGTCTCTGCTTAAACATAAAAATAAAACCCTCAAATTTGAGGGTTTTATTTTTTTAGAAAGTTATAAGTTGCTTATAACTTTGTACTCTATACACATAGTCTTTTGTACCTTTAGGTAATTGCCCTGTGGTTTTCAGTGCCCTATCAACTGCACCACCACCAACATTATATGCTGATGCGACCATGTACATATTACCATTGTATTTGGCTTGCAAGCCTGCTATGTGTTTAACCCCTGCATGAACATTCTGCCGAATGTCATATGGGTTTGTGCCTACTTTTCGTGCGTTAAAGGTAGCTGGCATCATCTGCATTAAGCCCTGTGCCCCACATGGTGAAGTGGCATTAGGGTTATAACCGCTTTCTACCAATATAACAGCATGTATAAATTTAGAGTCTACTTTGTATTGTTTAGAATATTCATCAACAAGTTTGAATATTTCTTGTCCCTGTTGGGTTTGCTTTACGCTATTGACCTTCTGTTGTTGAGCCTGTAGGTCTGCTGGCTGCGATAGGGCAGTATTGTTGGACACTAACAACAGTAATGTTGTTAACATCACTAATATTGTCTTTTTCATAAAGTTCCTCTTTTCGCTATGTACGGTCTATAGTACATACTCCGTGTTCAAGAGACCACATGTCTCTTTGTAGTCCGGGAAGACTATAGCCAATTCGTTATAAGAGTATGTAAATTGAAATTTTCAGTCAGAGGCAAAATAAAATGGAAAAACCTCCAACCTATGCCGAATAAACAATAGTACACTTATCTGACCGAGACTCTAAAAGAATCAGAATCAGTGTTCCAGAGTTTATTGGATTTTTCAATGTACTATCTATTATTAAAATATAATACCATAGGTATTTTCTTCTGTCAAGTGTTATTTAATTGCAGGTCCAAGGTCTATCACAGCCACATTGACCGAGTTTTTCACCCCACCTGCAATTAAACTTACACATCCCACATCTAAGACCATATTCACCTCCGTATATTATTGCTTGAATTAAGCACCATTTCTCTGGGAATGCTTCTTCAATCTTAGAATATACATCATAATCATGTATATTCTGAATCATATACTTTAGGTCATCTTTAGTCATTAGAATTCTGCTTTATTTATTGCTGATAACAAGTCACAGTAGAATTGGAATGTACCATTTACATATTGTACATGAGATATATTCAGATTTAACATAATGTATGCTATTGCTAACGCATTTTTACCTTCTTTAATATCTTCTACCATATTAGCAAATGTTACCATTAAATGGTTTTCAGTCATTGACACGAGTTCATTTGCTGCATTTTTAACTTTATTACCATAATTGTCAATGTACTGTTTAACAACAGATACACCAACAGGAATAGCATGGTCTACTGTATCAAATGCTTTCAAATCTTCCATATCTTCTACATCTTTTAATAATGCTATTAAGATAGGTGTATAATTATACAACATATCACCTTTAGAATATTTAGCAATTTGTTCTGCTACTTTAATAGCAATATCTAAGTTCCTTTGTGCATTAGGTCTGCTTGTACATAATCTTACAGCTTCACTCACCTGTTGCATAACAAAAGGTACATTCTGTGGCAACAAAGCACACAATGTGTTAATTTGAGTTTGGAATTCTTCCATATTGTTCTCCTTCAGCTTTTCTAGCCATTATTTTATCATTACTTGTTACAAAATAGGTTTTACCCTTAAACTTTATATATTCCATATCAAACCTACTTATAACGTAAATACCGTCATTTAGTTTGTTAGACTTTAAAACTTTAAAAAAGTTTTCTTGATATGACTGTGCTATTTCTGTTTCATTAGATAACACAGGTCTAAAAAGAAAACTTCCGTCTATTCTATCATTTGTATACTCTTCAAAAATACTCATATTATCATCATACAGAGTAATATTATCTAATTCATACCTGTCATCATTAAATTTACCAATAATATAATTATCGTCTGTAACATAGTATTCATCATTATCTATAGATATAGTGGTGGTTACATTATCCCTAATCAACACCCGGTCACCAACTTTTACATTCATAGGTCGCTTATTCCAAGCCTTATCGAAACCACCATTACCTGTAGATATAACTTCTCCAACCGACATACTATCTGAAATCATAACAATATAATTACTTACAGGTACATCAACTTTTTTCATAACGACCTTATCATATAAAGGTACAAAGTTATCTATGGTAATTTCACTATCTTTAAAATATCCTAATACTTGTGATAAATGCACATTGGCATAATTGTTAGGGTCATTAGGAATCTGAAAAGGTTTTAGTATTCCTATTCTGGTTGCTATACTGGATAATGCTACCGTGTCACCTTCTTTAAAAGGTACTGGTCTGTAAGCAGGTGCAGAATTAATCTTCACACATTTAGTAATAAATGTAGGTAATAATTTACCTTTAAGACTAATTTGCAGAAGTGCTTTATCATCATTCCAATCATTTATGTCAACCATAATATGACCATAACTCTTCGTATTTGCAATATCATAAGTAAAAGTTTCTAACATTTTAATCTCTCTTTTCTCTATCTTACCATAAATTATATAACTTGTCAAGTAATTAACAACTAATTCCTGTAATTACTACTACAGCAAGGAACATAAGACAGAATATAGCATTGTCAACTATACTTTGTGCAATAAATACCGCAGCTTCGTGCCAGCCCAAACTTATTAAAAAACATAGGCATGCTATTATTAAAGTTGCCAAGAATCCTACTATTAACCATTTCGCATAAAAGTCCACTATTCTCTCTCCTTTATTCACAATATAATTATCTAATACCTAGCGTATTCGTTATGTACCTACAGTAAGTGCATAAACCATCTTCACGTCTAAATTCACATAATCTGCAAGATGTATTATCATTAATTAGTACTCTTATAGCACAATCACTTAAAGGTTTACAGCTCTTTATTATTTTTCTAATTTTATTTAATGTCATTTTAGTACCCTTGTGTAATGGTCCAATTCGCATACTTTACACTTGTTAATATATTCACAAGTTTCTTTTCCGTAGCCATTTCCACTACACAACACCACATCACGTATCAAAAAAGAATACATGCACGTTTTCATTTTTCTATAGTTTATCATTATATCTTGTATTCTTTCTGCATCTGTCATGCTATTGCTCCAAACCATAGCCTCTGTAAACACATTTGAGCATCAAGTGCTAAGTATGGACATTTATTACAAGCATCATAATCACCATCAGCTAATAACTTGTCTACTGCACAAACATAATCTAACTCATTAGTCTTTCTGGCTTTCTTAGTCTGATAAGCAAGCCACTTAAAATATTCTTTCTTATGGAAATTACTTTTAAAAGTTCTCATGCTAATATCTCCTTTACATATCTATAACAATAATTATCATGGCTAAAGTCACAATCACTACAGTAATCTACATACTTTCCATATATCATTTCTCTGGTACCACAAATTCTGTATCTATTACCCATCTTTAAGTTATATACCAAATAATATAATTCATCTATGTTATGTGCAAACCACGTCATGCAACTACCTCGCAGGCATGTTGCCAACAGAAGCCGGGATAGGATTCTAATGAACAAGGTGCTGTATTATTAGTTATTCCATCACAGTCGTAATCTCCGTGTATTAACAAACTAAAGTTACATATTCTATTACTTTTCTGTTCTGGGTCATTATATCTTTCTATTATTTCTCTTACATCTTCTATTGTGTCTTCTGAGCTTCTGTAATCATATATACTTTCAGAACCCCAACCATCATCTACATGAAATGTTTCTGTACTATCAAATGGCATATTTATTTCTCCATTACTTTATTTTATCATAGGATTGGTAACTTGTCAAGTCGTACTTTGTAACAGAATGGAAAAGTTCTATCAGAATATTGACACCCTTTACAATAGCCATATTGCTCACGTAGCATTATTCTGTAAATACATTCTGTAAATCTGTTACCTAGCTTAAAATGCTCAAGGCAATCTCTAACAACATTAGTACGAACATCTTTAGACATTATTCCAGCCCCCAGAAATTATCTCTTATAGTACATTCTACACCTAAACCATAAGGACAGTAATCTTCACATCTGAATACACCAATTCCATGCGTCCTACGTTCAACTAACATGTTAGGTTGTTCACTTTCATCTGTATGTACCATTTGGGCTATTGCACACCAATCTGTGCTGCAATTCTCCCAATACACAGCACATTGGTCTGACTTGTCAAGCACTAATGCCATTTTCATATATGTATCATAGTTATACTTACTTCTGTCACTCATTAACTTACCCAATCGCTATATTCATCATTCAAGCATTGCTTTAAATCTTCACAATTATATGGACAATTACGGTTACAAGCATAAGTGCAAGCATTATCTAATATTGTCATATAGTCACAATAACTATGTTTGTACTTTACGTTATATATTGCAGTTTTCATTCTGTCTTTCCATTTAGCGTCCATTATTTACAAACCTTGTACCTTTCTCCTATTGCATATGAATAATATGAAAACTCGTCTACATGAACCTTTCCGTCTCTTTGGTAAAATACAGGTGACACTAAATCAAACATACGGATTCCATTTACATTAAGTAATTTAACTATTTCATAATAAACTGGGTACATAAATATACTCCAATACATCAGAACTGGATTATCGTGCATTGTAGTATGTAATCGTCTTTGAAAATATTCTATCATTGTAATAACATCTGATACTTCACTAAATCTCATTTTATATACCAACTTATTTTAAGATAACAGCCTATATTTTTAAATACTAAAGGACATTTGCTACACTGTACCCCTTGAAATATAAGTGAATTACACATGCAATCTATCTGTGTTACCTTAGTTTTATAACCAGTTATCATATCTCTTATGAAAGTTCTCTCCAACTTTCTTCTCTGTAAGAAAACTTCTTCTGCTTTTAATTCTGTTACTTTACGAGACAATATTGTGCCCTCTTACACGTCATTGTTAATGGACCATGATACAATGGACAATTCTGACAGTGCCCTGCTGGTGTATATATCATGTCATCAAGTCTACACCAAGGGTCTCTGCCTTCGCCATAATATGACTTTATTATCATTTTTGTTATTAAATTACTAGTCCATTTTATCTTCTTCATTTTATTATCCTATAAAATTTTCTCATACAGTAGTCACCAAACCACCAGAAGCCTACACTTTTATTAGGGAAAGTATAAGGGCATATAGGGCATATTTCATAACAAGGTTGATAATTCTTGCTTATCTGCTTAATCAGATGACAGTGAAGTGTCTGATTCCTGTGTGCCATACCTATATCTGGTTTACGGATAGCCAAATGTATTACTAAACCGTTATATACTGGTCCTCTTGTTGCATGTTTCATTTTCTTCTCCTATTCTACGCATAAATCATCATATCTGTTACACATAGGAGTATCGCCAAAATAAAATACATCTATGTTTCCATCACACCATATGCAATGTTCACAGTCCGAAAAACTATCACCTGCTATAAGGTCACTATAAGCACATTGTCTGCGTATAGTTATCTTTGACTCTGTGTCATTGCATTTAGACTTAATATAATCTCTATCGCATTTATACATATTTGTGGTCCTTTCTATAAAAGTATATCATATCATTTTTATGTTGTCAAGTCTATTTGCAATATTGAAGTGGTTGCATTACACAACCTGCTTCTGACATACAGAAAGGGCAACAGCCACTCATTTTAGTACTACCCCAACAGAAAGTATTATAAATAGCACACATTAGTTGACAATATGTTGATGGCTTGACATTTCCATTCCTATTATTTTCAACAATATACCGTGCTCTATTTTTAATAAGTGTACTAGCGTCTGGTGCTGTATAAAATATTTGACCAACACCAGCAGGTCTATGCGACATTTCCACCATTACTTCAGAAGTTGACATAATTCGCACCAACAATTTAATGTATGAGAACCGGGAAGGTCTAAGTGACAACAAGTACAATATGACTGCTCATAAACCATGTCTGAAATCAAACAATCAGTACATAGAAAGTCATACTCTAAAGGCATCTGCCGTGTTTCCATATATTCACGGCAGTTCTTTATAGCCCATTTCTTCTCATAATTACTCCATCTATCTACACATCTAAGGTCTACGTTCATTAATAATTCCTTATTAATACTTCTACAGTTTTGCTTGGTTTAGCTTGATAATGAGAATTTCCGTATTCTATTCCGAGAACTTCAATAACATTGTATTTTTCGGACCAAACTTTTAACGGAGTATTCTCAACACCTTTATTTTCAAATACATTAGACAATAACCAGTGTACTCCAAGGTCATTAAATTTATCTAACCAATCCATTAATAATTTATCCTGCTCCCAACCCCAACGTAAACCATAACTTCTACTAATACTACCGTCAGCACATTTAGCGGAATAAGGTGGGTCAAGATACATCATAGTATCATGGAACTCTTCTTCATCTAGTGTTTCTTCCATTAATTCAAATAAAGTAACAAAGTCATAACAGAATAATTCTATAGGATTCTGTTGCATAACATGTTGAAATGTTGTTAATTTACCTCTTAATGTCGGGTTAAACCAACTTTTCTTTGCACCAGAAGGCACAGAGAAGCCACAATTTTTATTGAATACCATATTATAACTAAAACTATGGCACGCTAGTGCATAGCACATGTAAGGGTTAAACACTTCTGGCGAAGCATATTTTTCATTAAATTCTTCACGACATTCAAGGTATTGCTCTTTATTATATTTGCCTAAGTTATAAGCTGCAATAACTTTATCTACATTTTCTATAAAATGGTCGTCACTTCGTATAGCTTCAAGTATTTCTATTAGTTGCCAGCAACCATCATTCATAAGTACATTTTTATAATAATCTGTGGCATTTACACCTACCACACCACCACCGCAAAATGCATCTATAAATACATTTCTGCTGGTGTCTAAATTTTCAAACAGTGTTGCCAACATTCTAAACTTGTTGCCAACATAGTTGATACCAGATGGTATTAACATAATCCTCTCTCCTAATTCTCATAAATTTCCAATTCGCCTTCTGCATTCCAAACAAAACTCTGGTCTGGCTTAAGGCATAATTTTTCAGCACCTTCTTTAAATCGTGATGCTTCTTCTTTTAAAGTTTCTAATTCTTCTTCTAATATTCTAATTCGTGCAAAGTACTCGCTGTTATTTTGTTGAAGTCTATCAATTTCTTTTATGTCATCATCAATTACTTCCAACAACTTGTGTTCAAATTCTACACGACTTGCACACTCTTCATTTAGCCTCTTTACTGAAGCTAACAAATCTTTAATCATACTTTCCATAGGCTCTTCTCTCTTAAATTTTATTCTTCTCTAAATATTCATATATTAAAGTTGGAGTGGCACATTTATTACCCTGCCAAGGTCTTCTGTCACAACCACCTTTACATTTTTCTAACCACTTGCAATTATAGCAAATAGAGTTTAAAGTTCTTTCATTTTTAACTGTTTGAACTCTATTTGAAGACTGAATCATCTGTTCTGTTGGCATATCTAAAGAATCAAATGCTGTATCAGCACTCATAGCACAACCATAAGATATTCCATTAGGATAAAATGTTATATATTCCTCTTGACATGTTCTGCTATGTTCATAATAGCAATCTCCTTGAAAAGAAGCAATCATACATTCTAATGTTTCAACTCTTATGTCTGGTCTGTACTCTAAATATCTTAAAAATGCTTTAAATAAATATTCATTAACAGTGTCCCAGTCTGGTGTTATATCTTTTATCCTTTCCTGTTGCTCTGGTCTTATAGGCGTACACAGTTCGTGTATTTCATAATTCTTAAATGGTAACATATAAAACATATCCATCAATTCATTAGGTCCTATATTGTTAATCATTTCTGTTGTCAAACAAGTAAATATATCAACATTATCAACACCATATTTTTCAACTAACTGTGTAGCATTTTTAAACCAGAGCTTTCTCTGGTTAGTGTTTGTATATCTAACATTACCAAAGTCGTAACTAATGGCTATATTATTTACCCTATCAAATAATCTAAAATGTCTTTCTTCAAAAGGGTATATTAAATTAGATACGCACCCAATTTCAAAGTTAACATCAGGCATGATAACCTGTAATCCATCTATAAAGTTACATATTAAATCTGTATCAAAGTACCCTATTTCCCCTCCAGAAATAGTTAAACTAAAAGAATCTTGTTTAAAATCCGATAGTTTATATATGTTATAAATCTGTTTAGCTACCTTCTGCAAAGTTTCTGCTGTCATAGTATGCTCATTACGAGCTGCATAGCACTGCTTGCAATTAAGGTTGCACTTATTAGTTACATTAATATGGAACTTAGTTGGTAAGTTCAACATCTATTTAATCTCTCCTTCTATGTGAATATTATATCATATTTAATTTATCTTGTCAAGCAAAAGAAAGTCCCTCTTTCAAGGGACCGAATAAATCGTAAACAAAAGGATGTTAAAAATGAAATTTAAAAGAAAAATCTTCTGTGTAAATAAAACCATACAGCAAAAGCAGTAAGTAATAATGCAAACATAAGTGCTATTATTAACTTATACTTATCTAAAAATAAATTTATATCCCTAATTCTTTTATTTACATTCCTTTTAAAATAATTTGGTTCAATAATAACCAGAATATAATTAGGGAATATATGTTGAAATTCACTATTCTCAGAAGTGAATGTACTTATAGCTGGCATCTTATGGTTTTTATCTCTCAAACTCATAAGTGCCATGAACAACCCTATAGGTATCATACAGTACAAAAGTATAAATATTTTTTCTATTATACCTACTGTAAGAGCTATAAATAATTGTAATATTGCATTAAGCATAGGAAATCTTTTCATTTTATCTCACCTTTAAATCTAATCTAGGCATCATACACGTATCTCCTATTCTTATTTCACACGTATGACAAGGGAACATGTATGTGCCTAATTTTGTATCTTCATTAAAACTTAACGTACACAGTGGGTTCATAATGTGTTTTAATCTGCAAAAGTTTGTACTACGCAAAGCTAAAACATCATTATAAAGTTTAATATTATTACGGAGGTCGTTATTCATTATTGCACCCCAGAACTACCTAAACCTACACCACGACCAGAATCTTCTACAGTTTTTTCAATAAGTTTCATAGTAGGATAAGGCACAACCATGAACTGTGCTACACGGTCGCCGGGGCTTACTACAAACTCTTCTGTAGAATTATTAACCAAACAAACCTTTACTGTATCTGTAAAATTTGAATCAATAACACCTGTTAGGTTGCGGAGTACAATACCTGTTTTGAAACCTAAACCACTTCTCGGATAAACCAACATAACGTGGTTTTCTGGTATATCAAATTTAATGCACGAATCAAATACATGATATTGTCCCGGAGCTATTGTTATTGCTTGGTCTGGGTAAACACGAAGGTCCATACAAGCGTCCCCTTCGTGCGTATATTGAGGAGTTTCAATACCTTCTTTCATTTTCTGGAACCCAACTTGAACTGTAGGTACAGCTCTAAGCATACTTCCACCACTACTAAATAAATTATCCAGCTCTACACTTGAAATCATTCTCTCTTCTCCTTAATTATAATTAATGTTATTTACTCTGTGAAGCTCTCTGATATACATTATTTGCTCTTCAGTTGCTTCTAATCTTCTCATTACTTCTTCTAATGACAGGTTTGTAACTTGTTTTCTATCAAACCTTGCCAATAATTTAATAAGACTGTTATTATCTGTTCTAACCCTTCTTTGAGTTTCATCTGTTTTATCAAAACTACCTTTAAGATATACTTCACTACTTGGTAAGGTGAATACTGGTTTTTCTTGAACATTCATATTTTCAGTGTCAATCTGATAATAACGAATCTGTCTATCCTTGTTGTAATCATCAACTGTAGTTCTTGTAAGTGACCCCGGTCTGAACAACATTGTAGAACCAAAGTCAATAGGTTCATATGGTTGGTGGTCGTGCCCCATAAATACATATTTGTAATTAAGGTCTATAAGCTCGCTGCTATCCAAACTTTCTTCTGGACAAACCATCATTTCATAGTACTTGTGACATAATAACACCTTAGTATTTTCTTCATCTCTGGGAATACTTGTAAATTCTTCATCAGTCATTACAGGTACAAATTCTACACCACCAATTTTAAACGGCTTTGTATGTACTTCTACAACTTTTGTTAAGTCCAAACTACCTATTGTAGTCTTATTTAAAGACTTCAGATTCCTGTGAAACATATCATGGTTTCCAAGGATAGTATGTAGCATGCCTTTATATGGTTCTAATGCCTTGTATGTATAGTTAAATACATAGGTAGGCATGGAACTTGTATCAAATACATCACCTAAGAAAATAACAGCATCATTTTCTTCGGCAATATCTTTAATCTTTTTTAGCACAGTGCGAAGGTAGTCGTCTACCCTTGCTCTGAAGCCTGTTGCAATATGAGGGTCTCCTCCTATAGCTATTTTCATTAATTTTCATTCTCCATATAACCACAACTTCTCATAAAT
>Ga0247609_10001492_pt1 | contig 27690 bp, 26 predicted proteins | sample 172DNAGHGlowgp2_FD_193487 | JGI IMG/M metagenome (GOLD analysis project Ga0247609, IMG submission 193487) | Sheep rumen microbial communities from Palmerston North, Manawatu-Wanganui, New Zealand - 1728 DNA GHGlow gp2 | ecosystem: Host-associated > Mammals > Digestive system > Stomach > Rumen ...
TGGCCAGGTGTGTTGTGAATTGCTTAAAAAGAGGACATTGACAGATAAACAACTACACCACGATCTGTGTATCTGTATGACTTGCAATGTTCTGGAGACTGTCAGTGATTAAAAAAATCCCGTCCGATTGGGCGGGATTTTTTGTTTGGAGGTACGTTTTTTTTGATTCTATGATTAGAGGTCAGAACAGTTCGAGCTGCTGCCCAGGGGCATTGGGCTGCACCTCTTTTTTGCAGACGTAGAGTTCTATGTCGGCAAATTGCTTGTCGGTGATGGTGAGGCAGCCTACCTGCCCATATTGGGGCAGGAGGGAGCGGACACGCCGCAGGTGGACATCGGCGTTTTCGCGGCTGGCGCAGTGGCGCACATAGATGGAGAATTGGAACATGGTGAATCCATCTGCCAGCAGGTGCTTGCGGAAGTCGGCGGCGGCTTTGCGCTCCTTTTTGGTGTCGGTGGGCAGGTCGAAGAATACAAGCAGCCACATGATGCGGTATTCGGAAAAGCGGTCCATCACATTTCGGGGTAGGTAATACGTCGGCTTTCGCCAGAGAAGCAACGTGCAAGGGAGGCGGTGGTTTGACTGGCTGCCACCATGAGGGGACTGCGCTGGCCACCAATGCGCACTTCGAGTGTGGGAACAGTGAGGAGGGTACGTTTGATGTCGGGGGTGAGGTCGTCGGTGGGTTGAAGCTGGGGCAGGGTTTGCATGACGAGGCGGTCGACAAAAGGGCGATAGGGTTCCATGATGTCGTCGGCAAGGCAGTAGGCATTGTAGCGGTTGTGGTGATGAATGCCGAGTGTGGGTAAGAGACCGCTGCTGACGAGCGCGCGTGCCACGACGGCGCGGAGGATTGCGTAAGCATAGTTGAAGAGGTTGTTGGGGTAGATGCCGTCGCGTTGACGGGTGAAGTTGTTGAGGTCAGGGAGGAGCTGGCTCCAGTAGTAGGCGGCGGCGCGTCCTTCGAGGTTGGTGCTGTCGCCCGAACGTACTTCGGTGGCCCAGCACTGCATGTTGCCGGTCTCGATATGGTGGAGGTAGCGCAGCAGAGCTGCCTGGTTGAGGATTTTTTGCTGCACGGTTTGCTGCCATAGCTGTTTGCGTAGGGGAACAGATGCTGAAAGCTGGTCGTGGAAACGTTCACTTTGTATGGTGTTACCCTCGAGCGGGAGCATGAGGCCCACGGGCATGTGCCGCTCGTCACAGGTGACGACGGAAGCGTTGTTGTCGAGTAGGGCGGCCAAGAGGGCGTGGGTGACAGTAATCTGCCGGTTGTCGAGAACGATGATGCCGATGTCCTCGATAGGGATGGTGGCGTTGCGTTCGGGTTCGGAGCCGTGTTTTTCCAGTCGCACTAGCAGCTGCCTGTTCTGCATGGACAGGTAGGCCGGGTTGGAGAAACAGAGTGTGCGTTTAATCATGGTTTGTTGGATTCGTTGAGCAGTTTTGTTAGTATTTTGATGATTAAGGGTTCATTCCTTTTCAGTTTTATTCCATATATTAGAGCGAGTTAAGCCAGGTGTTCATTCCCTCGAGGTTGTCAAATGATTTGAAATTCCCTTCTTCGTACTCTTTTTTGGCTTCGTCCACATGGGCGAAGAACTCCTCTTTGGTCATAAGTGTGGAGTCCTCTTTTTCTTTGACCAAACGCTTGGCATAGCGTGTGAGACGTCGCATGAGGGTTTCTTTGTCGGCAATGGCACCGGTGCTCTGCCAGAGCTCCGTGTTCATTGTGTTGAGTTGTGTTGCTGGCATTTACTTTTGCTATTATGTTGTAACTACTAATGTTTTAGTTTGTTGTGTTGTTTATGTGGTGCTATTTGAAGATGATATTTCCCAAAGTATCCACTTCGAAATCGTAATGCTCAATCAGGGCTTTGAAATTGTCGGCTTTGCATCTGATATAGGCGGGTATATGACCTGGAGAGTATTCCTTTCCTTTCTCAGAGGAATCCATTTTGGTCTCGTCTCGTGCCTCAATATGTTGGTATAGGTATAGATAAGCTGTGGGTGCTGCATTGAATTTTTGTACAATATATAATCGTTTGCTTAATGCATCATTGTCAAGGTCTTGAACTTCTTCAGGATATGTGTTGTAGAATAGAACACGGGTCCCTTTCTTGATAATGGCTTTAAGGTGAATTAATGGATTCTGTTTGTATTCAGAGAATTCGGATATTGAAAACAGGGCGTTAGTGTCTGTAATATTTAATTTGGAAATGTCAAAATAGTTGATTATGCGAAATGCTCGTTTGTTCTCTCCTTTGAATATACCTTTGTAAAATAGGCACAAGTAATTATCATCTGTCTGTACATAATATTGGTTCTTGTAGTCTTTATTTGACAAATAAGTTTGCTCCTTTATAGGCAGTACGGTTTCTTTTTTTATATATCCAACACCAGCTTTAGCTCTGCAACGGACATGTCGTATGGGCGAAATAGGGTGTCCATTTTTGTCGTGCGTAATGGGTTCTCCATTTTTGTTGAGCATGTACATGGGTTCTTTGAGAGCGTGTGCAAAAATTACACCTTTCGTTTGCATGTATTTCTTTACTTGGATGGAAATTGATTCCCTTACGGTTGGGTCAATAATGGATTCGAGGTGTTCGTCGGCATATTCTTTTATGGGTTTGTTGCTTTTTAGTCCTAAAGAATCTAATGGTTTCCTAATCACCATGATAATTTCATCTTTGTGAGTCTCTATTGCTCCGTAGAAGGTGTCTTTGTGGAGACTGCCCCGTATGGAGTCGCCTTGTAGCCATTGGTCTTTGTTTTTCCGCCGACCGATGTAACGCTTTTTCTTGGCAGGGGTAAGCGTTTGGTCTTTGGAGATGTGATTGACTAAAATGTTGCGTTCGATGGTGTCGACGAGTTTGTCTATAGAGCCAATGCGGCATGAGGCGATTAGTTTTTTCAGTTCGCCATGGGTGGTGTGTTTTTCGGCATCGGGAGTTTCTTGCAGACGGTAGAATAGTTCCAGCATTCTGTCGCGTTTGTCGGCTGTGGGTATGAGGGTGAGTATGGCAGCGTCTACGGCGTGGTGTGAGTGCTTGGAGCGGTCTTTTTTGTCGTCGGTGCTTTGCACGCCGAGTATCTTGCGAAAAGTAGCGGTGACGGAGCCTTTTTGCACGTCTACGCGGTCGAATACGGATTTGAGGTAGTGGAAAGCGTATTTGGTGATGATGCGGGTGTCGACCAATTGACTGTTGAGGAAGCCGGTGTTGAGTTCGTCTTTCTGGATGGTGAAAGTACGGAGTTTGGCTTGCCAGTAGTCTAACTCCAACTCCCACATATGCCGTTGTTGTATGCATTCGTTCTTGCGTTCAATAGTGGCGGCAGTCTTGGTATTGCCTTTCCAGAGTTCTATTTGTTTCTTGATGTGTTCGACCTTTTCTGCCCAGGGTTTGATGCGTTCCATGATGTCGCTGTAGTTGGAGAGTTCAGAGGGGATGCGGTTGTTCTTCTGTTTGTTGGCATAGGTAAAGCATACGGTGCGGTTAGAGAGCGAGTTGTTGAAAGAGATGCTGCGCGGAATGGTGTGTTCTATTTGGGTGGTGTTGTCGTCGAAAAGGTCTGATAGTTTGATGATGTCGCCAGTGTAGATGCAGCGGAATTCTTGTTCTTTCCAAAGTTTGTATTTCTGCATGTCGACGGCGAAGAACTTGGCTGTTTCTTTTTCTTTGCGAGGCGTTTTGTCTGTTTCTTTCAGTTGTTTTTTCTTGAGGTCGGGGATTTCGCTTTGCTCGAAGAGCAAACGTCCTTTTTCTATGTCAGAATCAGTATAGTTGGGACGAAATTCTTTAATGGCTTCGATAATTGCATCGTTTTCTTTTTCCCGTTTATTTTGATATTGTTTTATGGCTTCGCGCCAATTGGCATCATTCATTTCGCGTGCGGTTTCAACCACCACACGAGTGTTTTTGTCTTCGATTATGCCTTGTTTCAGCAGTTCGTTGATAGTGTGTCGGAGTACATGCAGGGCGCGCAGGGCAACAGGGTTTTTGATTGAGCCGATATCGGGTGTTCCCAATAGAGGGGTACACACCATTCGGTCGCCCATGTCGATAATCTGCTCTTGCTGCTTTGGGAATAGGTCAAATTGAGAGTGGTGATAGAGTTTGTCCCATTTTTTTTGTGGGATGTCGGTGTACGTTGAGGTGAGATGTTTTTTGAACGCATCGCTTTGTTTGGGTAATTCGTAATAGTCCCGTTTGGAAGAGGCAAAGAAAGTTTGGTAGAGGTGTTCTATATCGTTTGTCAATGTTTGTTGTTCTTCGGTACTGAGATTTTCCCATTGCTTTTCGCTGAGGGTTTCTTTGATGCACTTCAGGACATCGGCTTTGTCGTTGTTGTCCAGTTTGTATGCGGTGTTGCGATGGGCAGGGTGGTTTTCGAGGCATTGCATTTTATAGTCAGCAATAAGGGTGTTGGCTATTTTGTATTCCCTGCGAAGTCGATTGTTTTCATGTGAAAGGTCTTGCAGCTTCGAAATAAGTGAGTCGGCGTCTCGTTTCCAGCAGTCGGGCCCGATTATGTCGGGAATTTTGGCGAAAGCTACAGCATCGCTGTAGATCATTCCTTTGCGAAGGAAGGGCAGGATGTTGCGGATGGCTTTCAGGCTGAGGGGGGCGTAGCCCTGGGCTATGGTGTCCCATAACTTTATTAGTTCGTTGCGTTGGCTTTCTGTAAGGCTCATTTTGTTGGCAGCAAATTCTTCCAATTCTTCATAATCGTCTGCACTGAACGTGATGTGCCAAAGGTCGATGTAGTTGTAAGTGATGGTATGGGTTTCGCCAGAGCCAAGGTGGGTGCGGGTTTTGTTAGTTTCTATAGAACTCGTGTTCCATTCAGCACCCAGAATTTTTTTTAACCGGCTAATGACGGGACATCCTGCAACAGTGGTGTGGTCGGGGTAGTTGATGGTTCGTTCTTTGTAGTTGAAGATGTTGTTGTGGTATTTCTTTTCGAGCCATTTGCGTATGTCTTCGAATTTGAAGGTTGTTTTGGTGCGGGTGAAAATGTCATTGAACAGGGCGATGCGATCGGTGTCGGACAAGGTGTGCCATTCGTCATTGCTCTCTGGGCGGAATTTTATATTGTTGATGAATGAAAGAGCCCGGAATTCTTCATAATCGGGATGGCTTATGGGGCAACGTCGATGAGACCTCTCGAGGGTGCAGTGTCCGATGTTCCCTTTCTGTAATCGCAATGGGCGGCGGAAAAAGATAGTGCCTTCACCTTGTTTGGTGCTTAGCAATCCATGGAATAGCTCTGAATCGAGAGTGTCAATGTGCTGATGGCTGCAGATGGCCTCTACTTCTTTGCGCAGTTGAGCCTGAACGGTTTGATACTTGCTGCCACGTATGCGAATACCATTTTCTTCTAATTTTGCAAAGGCTTGTCCAACGGTTTCAAGGTGGTTTTTCTCCATGAACTCTGTAAGCAGCTTGGATTTTTCCTCTTCGGATTTTTTCATGGCGTTGACGATGTCTAAGGAGGAGTTGTCGTTGACCTTTTTTGACTCTTGCAGGGTTTCCCCTTTGCTGCTTTTAAAGCCACGGCGTTGTGCAATGTGGTACATGGCGCGTCCGAATTTGTAACGGTCGGAGGGGTTGTTCCAGTCTAATTCTTGCTCCATGAGTTCGGCTCGTAATTGATAAGGGCTGCGGTAGTCTGCGATGCCGTCCCCGTTGAAGTCCAGCCTAACCCATTGTTCGAAGGCAATGGCATCGGTAGGATATTGTCGTTTCAGTCCTTTGGATTTGTCGTATTTGGCCCAGCGGTCAAGTTCGTTGTCTGTTAAAGGGCAGCATTTGTGGGCAATCAGCAGTCTTAGAGTGGCCCAGATTCGGTATTTCCGAGCTTGGTAGAGTCTTCGTGCGGAGCGAAACTTGGTTCTTTCAGCAGCAAAGGAGAATTCGCCACTTTGACCTGTTCCCACACCTGATTGGAAAATAATGGATGAGTAGTATTCCAGCTGATCAGCAATGTTCCCGTCTTTGTCCATATCTCTTACCGCAATTCCTAAGGAATTGGTGCCGAGGTCGATGCCTAATATTTTCTGTCCCATAGTTGTTTTTTTGTGGTTATTTGAAAAAAATGTTGTATCTTTGCATCACTTTTTAAGCTTTTCACAATAAGGCTATAAGCCGAAGAGTTTCTTGGGGTCTGCGCATTAGTGTAGCCCCTTTTTCGTTTTATTTTTATGATTGGGTAATACCATTTTATCTTTTTTGATTTTGCAAAGTTACGCAATTTTTTTTAATTAGAGGAGTGTGATGTACCTTTTTTAGGTTGCTTGTGGGTGGTAGATGTAATTTTTACGAGATGATTGGTGGTTTGTGTAAGGTGGTGAAGTTTGGCGCAGTGGGTGGTTTTGGTGTGGGATTAACGGTGTATTTTTGCAGCACATTAACAGCCGTGGGGCATGTCAGAGAGGTCTTTGATTTGCTGAGGTTTGGTATGATAATACCCCACCTGCACCGAGGGGAGCGGGTGGGGTATAATAAAGGCAGGATATACAAGGGTTAGAAAATGATGCGGCGGGTGAGCATGATGTAGCCTACTTTGCGTACCTTGCCTTTCAGCATGCCGCCGGTGTAGTCTTCGTTGAGGAAGTTGTGGAGGGGCATGGAGAACATGAGCAAGACTTTGCGGGAATTGGCTTTGTTGGCGTAGGAGATGGCGAAGTCGAGACCCAAGCCGCTTGCAATCATGTCTTTGTTGGGGGCGCCGAAAACCTGGGAGGTGCCGGTGCAGCCGACGGTGTAGTCGTAGAAGACACCAGCCTCGAGGGCGGTGCTCTGGCCACCAATCACGAGTCCGGCACGGGGCTGGAAGTAGTTGCCGCGCAGGTTCTGGTCGTTGGCCATGAAGCATATTTCCTGGCTCTTGTAGTAGGCACCGGCATAGAAACCTACAATCGAGGGCACCCAGGAGGCATCGAGACCTATGCTAAAGTCGCCGAGGCGTTTGAAGGGTGTTCCGAAGGCACGGTGGTAGGGACCATAGATGTCGTTAGGGTCAGCAAATCCCTCTTTGCCCATGCCGATGGGGAAGGCGAGGTCGGCGCTGGGGATAGCGGCCTCAATCGCGGGATTGTTGTCGAAGACAAGATAGGTCACAGCATCGCGTGCGATGTTGTAGAGCAGGGTGGTCCAATAGTTGGATGACCATGCACGGGTGTTGATGGTGAACTGACTTTTGGTTGTAGTTTTTGTTTCTTGGGCAGAGACTCCAGTGGCCATGATAACTGCCATTGCGACAATTAATAATGCTTTTTTCATAGTAAAATGATTATTTTGATTTCGTTTGGCAAAGATACGAAGAAAAATTGTGATTTGAATTATGAAAATAGAGATTTTCAAAAAAAATCGTATCTTTGCAACCCGAAAAAAGATTAAGTTATGGTTACTTTTCTTATTGCAATAGTGCTTTTAGTGCTTGGTTATTTGGTGTATTCCAAGATTATCGAGCGTGTTTTGGTGGTGGATCCGAAGCGGGCCACTCCTGCTGTGGCGCACCCCGACGGGGTGGATTATGTGCCGATGAAGCCGTGGCGCATCTATCTTATCCAGTTTTTGAACATTGCCGGTGTCGGTCCCATCTGCGGAGCCATTATGGGTGCGCAGTTCGGCACGGCGTCGTTTCTGTGGATTGTCTTCGGCAGCATCTTTGCGGGTGCTGTCCATGACTTTATTGCGGGGTTTATCTCCATCCGCAGGGACGGTGCCTCGCTGCCGGAGATTCACGGTGCCTACCTCGGCAACGGCGTGAAGCAGTTTATGCGCATTTTCACGGTGCTGCTGATGATTCTTGTCGGTGCCGTGTTTGTCAATACCCCCGCTGTGCTGCTGAACCAGAACTTCACCCCGGACTGGAATGTGTTCCTGTGGGTGGGTATCATCTTTGCCTATTATCTTGTCGCCACACTGCTGCCTATCGACAAGCTTATCGGCAAGATTTACCCTATTTTCGGCTTCCTGCTGCTGGGCATGGCGCTTGCCATCGTGGTGGCATTCATTGTCTATCGTCCGGCGCTGCCCGAGGTGTGGCAGGGATTGCAGAACCAGCATCCCGATGCCGCCCATAACCCGATATTCCCCATGATGTTCATCAGCATTGCCTGCGGGGCCATCAGCGGTTTCCATGCCACGCAGTCGCCGCTCATGGCGCGCTGCATGACCAATGAGAAACAGGCGCGTCCGGTCTTCTACGGTGCTATGATCACCGAGGGTGTGGTTGCCCTTATCTGGGCGGCTGCCGCCACGGTGTTCTACCACGACCCGATGCTACAGCAGCTTACCGTCAATCCTGAGACGGGTGCCACGCTTGGTGGCAACGCCATGGTGGGAGTGATTGCCAATACTTGGTTTCCCAAGGTGATTGCCATTATTTGTGTGCTGGGTGTGATCAGTGCAGCCGTAACCAGCGGAGACACGGCGTTACGTTCTGCCCGACTGATTGTGGCCGATTTCTTGCATTATGAACAGAAACCTATAAAGAACCGCCTCTTTGTGGCACTGCCGATTTTCGCTATCACGGCCGGTGTGCTGGTGTACTCGCTTATCGATGCCAAGGGATTTGATGTGATATGGCGATATTTTGCATGGAGCAACCAGGTGCTGGCTACGGTTACGCTGTGGACGATCACCGTGTTTCTTTGCCGCAAGCATAAGCCGTATATCATCACGCTGTTGCCAGCCATGTTTATGACTATGGTGACAGGGTGTTTTCTGTTTGTTGCCGAGAAAGAGGGTTTGGGTACATTGATTCCTCGTTGGTTGGGGTACACTATCGGAGCCGTCATTACGATAGGCATTACGATAATATTCGCACTATATGCCCGGAAGAAGACGGAGGAGGAGTAGTACCATGGCAAGTTGAATTGCAGCTGGTTCGGTAGTGGTGTCTGACCACTGGGTAAAAAAGAAATAGGTGAAAGCAAATTATAGGGGTAAGACGATGACAAGTATTGAGAATGCCATCTCCCAAAACACTAATGGGTTGACATCCAATTGTCCTGCACGGTGTGATGGGTTGTTGGAAGTGGGTCTTTTTGAGCCCATATCATTTCACCGTATTTTAAAAGGTTACTGTGTTGTATAATATTTTGCGGCCAATCACGTTTTTAATGAAAAAAATGTTGTATCTTTGCAAAGTCAATTGTATGTAATAATAATGCTTAACATGAAGAAATATATTGTTTTATCTTTGGTGTTGCTTATGGCTGGCACCACATTGGCAGGCAATAAGCCCCGCAAGTCGTCCCGTCAGGAAATGGGCATCAATGGCAATGCCGTCTATGTGATAGAGTACACCTACGACATTCATGGAGGCCGAAACGGAGGTCGTAGGCTGGTTTGTATTGACTCCATCACCTTTGACAAGCGTGGTAATTTCCAGGACAAGTACCGTACCAAGGATGGTGAATATACGTGGTATTCATATTACTTTGATGTCCATGGGTATGCATTGGGCTGGAACGAGTATAACCGTGCCAAGGAACTTACTGGGCGTACCGCATATCTCAACGACAAGAACGGCAACCGTATAGAACGCACGGTCTTTATGGGAGACCATATGACAAAGAAAGAGACTTCGCGCTATGAGAACAACCGTCTGGTGGAGGAGCAGAGTTTTTCGCCTGACGGAACCATGACGGAAAAACGTGTGTATAAATATGACGCTGCGGGCAACAACACCGAGATGGAGTTTTATGACCGCGACGGTGAGTTGACGCAACGTTACCTGTACAAATACGACAGCCATGGCAACCGCATTGAGTGGCGTTTTTATGACGCTGATGATTTCCTTGTTGCCCTCACCACCTACTATTATGACGATCATGACAACCTCATTGAGCTATCTTCGTTCAACTATGATGAACACCTTAACTGGAAGCACAGTTATGTGTTTGAATATGACGAGGACGATAATTGGGTGCGCCAAACAATTTATCGCAACAATGTTGCCTACCAGGTCATTGAACGCGAAATCGCTTTCCCGGCCTATTAATCTTTAAGAATCATGAAACGCAGCGGAATAATAATTGCCCTGATCCTCGGCATCAGCGCGATAGTGGCGGTGTGGCTGGGTGGCAAATATTTCAACAAGGCACGTGGCCACGCCAAGACCGTCTCGGTGGTGGGCAAGGCCGACCGCGACTTTACTTCCGACCTTATTGTGTGGAGGCTCAATTTCGATGTGCTGAACACTGACATGAAACAGGGCTACACACAGATAAAAGACATTTCCAACACTGTCCGCGAATACCTCAAAAGCAAGGGTGTCAAGGCAGATGAAATGGAATTTGATGCCATTGACTGCGACAAGGAGACCGAATACCATTGGGATCAGCAGACACAGCGCGGCTACAATACTTTTGTTGGTTACCGTCTCAGGCAGAGTATCAAGGTGGAAAGCAGCGATGTGGACAAAGTGGAGACCATCTCACGCGAAATATCCGAGTTGCTTGACAAAGGCATACAAATCAGTGGCAACTATCTCAACTATTATTATACCAAGCTTGCAGACCTGAAGATAGAGATGCTTGCCGAGGCCACGGCCGATGCCCGCAACCGTGCCGAGACCATCGCCAAGAGTGCCGGCGCCCGTCTGGGCGGACTGCAGACTGCCAACATGGGCGTGTTCCAAATCACCGCTCCCAACTCTTCTGACGAGGACTACTCTTGGGGCGGAACATTCAACACCACATCCAAGAAGAAACGTGCCAGCATCAACATGCGTTTGACCTATTATGTCAGATAGTGGGGTGCGGCATTAACAAAGGACATAATAAGACGTGAGGCCGCAAAATGGCAGCACGTCTTTCTTTTTTTGACCGTTATGACACGCAGAACACTTACTACCATCCTCTTGGTCGCCCTTTTGTTAGGACGGATTCCTGCCATTGCACAGCCGCAGACGATAGACACTTCCGATATCGTTATCCTTTACGACAATGACGTTCACGGCGCTGTCGAGGGTTATCCGCTCATGGCCTCACTACGAGAACAGATGCAGCGGCTTACCCCACATGTAAGTGTGGTGTCGTGCGGGGATTTCCTTTCTGGCTCGGCATACGGTTCGCTTTCGTCAGGAGGTTATCTTGTACGGATGATGAATGCTGTGGGCTATGACTATGCCACGCTGGGCAACCACGAGTTCGATTTCGGCATACCGATGCTGAAGCAAAGGACAGCACAGTTGGAAGCACAAACGATATGTTGCAACTTTTCAGCTGCAGGTCAAGATCACTCCATTTATGACGCCTTTGTAATAAAACACTACGGTAAGCGGAGTTTGGCTTTTGTTGGTGTAACCACACCGAGCACGCCTACTAGTTCGACTCCGATTTATTTCCAAGACTCACTCGGACAATGGGTGTATTCTTTCTACCCCGATAAAATCGATTCGTTGCTGCAGTGCCGTGTAGACGAAGCACGAAGAGAGGGAGCAGACTATGTGGTGGTGCTGGCTCATGTAGGCAAAGACGACTTGCCCGACATTGTGGCACACACCTCGGGCATTGATGTGGTTCTTGACGGACATTCCCACAGCGTAATACCCCACACAATTCTGTATAATCGACTTGGAAAAGCAGTGCTGTGGAGCTCGACCGGCGCTTATTTCCACAATATCGGCCGACTGGTGATAAATGCACATGGTGATATGCGAAGTGAATTAATACCTTGCGATTCGGTGGAGATTACAGCGACGGAGGTGAACGACACGCTGGCCGTTGTACGGGCAGAGTATGACCGCATTGCTTTACGCAAGGTGGGGGAGTGTGTTGTGGATTTGAAACGAGATATGGTTTCGGGGCAGTTGGTAGACTGCACGTTGGGAAACTTTTTTGCAGATGCATTCCGTGCAGTGGCCGGAGCTGACGTCGGAGTGATGAATCGGGGTGGGATGCGGACGGATTTGCCACACGGCGACCTTACGTTTGGCGACTTGTATACGGCCGCTCCGTTCAACAACAAACTCTGTCTTGTAGAAATGACAGGGCAGGCATTGCTTGATGCATTGGAAATGGGCTGTCGCACCTGGCCAAGGTTTGGAGGCGGTTTTCTACAGGTTTCAGGTCTCACTTATGAAATAATTGCCAGCAGACCTACTCCAGTTGTGACGGACGAGAATGGATTGTTCCTTCGGGTAGTGGGGAAAAGGAGGGTTCAGAATGTACGGGTGTGGAATTCTCAAAGCCATCGTTATGAACTGCTCAATCCTAAGAAGATTTACCGTGTAGCAGGGACAGATTACACGCTGCTCAAAAACGGTGATGGACATGTGTTTGGTGGTGTTCGTGTGGTAGATGCAGATATATGTCCTTATGCAAATGCCCTTGAGATGTACATAAGCCAGTTTCTTGGCGGACGAGTGGATGAGAGGTATGCTCACTCAGAGGGACGTATTCGAGTATTGTAATGCTTGTGAACTTGACCCCGAACAGTTTTTCAGTGGACGGGTTTCTGTGATATGTTAAATTAGCAGAGTTTTTTCTGTATTTAACACATATGAACATATTTTTTCGTATTTTTGCGTTTTAAACATGATAATAAAGAAGAGTGTAAGCCCTATGAATATCAAGCTACGGCTTATTGTAATGAACTTTTTGGAGTTCGCAGTGTGGGGAGCCTACCTTACATCGATGGGTGGTTATCTGGCACGTATTGGGTTGGGCGACCATATATGGCAGTTCTTTGCCATGCAGGGAGTCGTCTCGATTTTTATGCCAGCATTAATTGGTATGGTAGCTGACAAATGGATCCCAGCTCAGCGGGTGTTGTCAATCTGTCACGCCATAGCGGGGGTGTTTATGTTAGCCGTGGCGGTCTATGCCCACGGGATGGGGGCTGAAGTCGATTTCGGAGTACTTTTTTTGCTGTATTCTATCAGCGTGGCGTTCTTTATGCCTACGATTGCCATTGCCAATTCGGTTGCTTACAATGCATTGGAAGTGTCAAAGTTGGACTCAGTAAAACATTTTCCCCCAATCAGGGTATTTGGTACGGTGGGATTTATCTGTAGCATGCTGTGCGTAAATTTTATCAGAACCAAAGCTGGAGTACAGTTGCAGCATTCCACAGGCCAGTTTCAGATTTCTGGCCTATTGAGCCTTGTGCTGAGTCTTTACGCCCTTACGCTGACACATTGTCCATGTGTTGCCAAGGGAAAGAAAACAAGGTCGATGGCGTCAGCATTGGGATTAGAGGCTTTTAAACTATTCAGAGAACGCAATTATGCTGTTTTTTTTATTTTCTCAATGTTGTTGGGAGCATCACTGCAGATAACCAACGGCTATGCTAATCCTTTTATCACACATTTCAAGGATGTGCCAGAGTATGCCAATGCGTGGGGAGCCAACAATGCCAACGCCCTAATATCAATCAGCCAGATGTCAGAGACCCTGTGCATACTGCTTATACCGTTTTTTATGAAGCGTTTCGGCATAAAGAAAGTAATGTTGATGTCGATGTTTGCATGGGTGTTGCGTTTCGGACTGTTTGGATTGGGCGACCCTGGAGCGGGTGTGTGGATGTTGGCGCTGAGTTGCATTGTGTATGGTGTGGCATTCGATTTCTTCAACATCTCAGGGTCACTATATGTTGACACCAATACAGACAATGAGATACGGTCGTCGGCACAGGGATTGTTTATGTTGATGACCAATGGTCTGGGAGCATCGTTAGGCACATGGGCGGCCGGTTTGGTGGTGAATCATTATGTGTACAATGCTCATGAGCCCAACTGGAGCGCAGCGTGGTATGTGTTTGCCGGGTATGCGCTGGTGGTTGCCCTGCTATTTGCTTTGTGCTTTAAAGAAAAGAAAACGTCAATTCATTAAATAAAAACCTAAAATTCAACTATTATGAGTAAGACAATTAAAAGATTGCTTGTCGTGCTGTTTGGTGTTTTTTTTGCCACTGCAACGTACGCCCAGTCGACAACCGCCTCGATTGCTGGTCACATAACTGACGAGCATGGGGCATTGGCGGATGCAATGATTACGGCAATTTATACGCCGTCGGGCATTGCATACCACGCTTTTTCAAACAGGGACGGTTCTTACCGCATCAATGGTGTAGTGGCAGGTGGCCCCTATACCATCAAAGCGGAGATGATGGGTCATCGTCCATTGGTTATTAAAGAAGTCCTGGCACCCCTTGCCGGTACGGTGGTGGTGGACTTGGTTTTGAAAGCCGACGCTGTGACACTTGATGAGATAGTGGTAATGGCAGAGATGAATTCCAATATGGATATACAGAATTCAGGGGCTGGCACCTTTATTGGCAATCAGACCATCGAGAATATTCCCACCACCAGCCGAAGCATGAATGACATAATGAAGTTGACCCCCCAGGCTTCGGTAGTGGGAGGCGGTTTTGCTGCCGGTGGTGGCAACTATCGTGGGTCGACAGTTACGGTAGACGGTGCCTCGTTTAACAACGCCTTTGGTATTGGCACCAATCTGCCCGCAGGAGGCAGTCCGTTGTCGTTAGATGCCATCGATCAGATTTCGATTAACCTGACACCTTTTGACGTGCGACAGAGCGGTTTCCAGGGTGGAGCCATTAATGTCGTAACCAAACATGGCAGCAACGAGTGGCATGCCTCAGTATATGACTATTACAACAGCAGTGCATTGCGAGGTGTTAGAGTGGGAGAAGACACACTGCCCAACAGCGAGTATCTCAACAATGTACTAGGTATGACGCTCAGCGGACCCATAATTAAAGACAAACTTTTCTTCTTTGTCAATGCAGAATATACGATGGATGACGTGCCGGGTTCTACCCGCCGTGCTCGAGCAAGCGAGAGTGATGACTGGGGAGGCAGCACAACATTCAATCGTCCCACAGAGGCAAGGATGGATGAGATCGCTTCGTATTTGAAAGAAACATATGGCTATGACCCGGGCCCTTATCAGGGTTATTCGTTGAGTACCCCCGACTATAAGGTTCTTGCCCGCTTGGATTGGAACATCAATAAAAACAACCTATTTAATATCCGATTCAGTCATACACATACATATGGCTCCAATCAGCCCTCCTCCTCGATGAGTCCCATTGGCGGCACCAACACCACATTCAATATCGGAGGAACCGAGTATACGGTTAACCGTAACAGTCAGGGACGTCAATCGGAATATTCACTCTATTTCAAATCAGCTCGTTACTATCAGGAACAGAACTTCACCTCGTTGGCTGCAGAGTTGAACAGCCGCATACTGGGAGGAAAGGGAACCAACACGCTGCGTGGCACGTGGTCATATCAAAATGAACCCCGTTCGTTTGATGGAAACCTTTTCCCAACTGTGGATATTCTTGAACCTTACACTGACAAGAACGGTGAGACCCAATATGCTTTCTATACCACCTTTGGTATAGACCCATTCACCTATATGAATACCCGTCGAGTTAACACCTTTAACTTTACAGATGAAGTAACCTACAACACCGGCATACACAATTTCGTCGGAGGAATACAGTTTGAATCCAACCGAGTGGTGAACGGATTTATGCAAGGCGGAGCCGGTTGGTATGTTTATGATTCATGGGAGACATTTAAGAATCATGGTATGCCACTGTCGATGATGATTACCCACGCCAACCTTGACGACCCCACTGCTACTGTTTACCCCACTTTTGACTATAACCAGGCTTCGATTTATGCTCAAGATGAGATGGAGTTTAACAAGTACTTTAAACTCACTGCAGGTTTGCGCTTGGAGATGCCTTTTGTTTCCTTCCATAACAATAATCTGAACAAAGAGTTTGCGAATATAGCAGCGCAGAATCCAGAAAGCTCTTTTGCAGGACTTAGCACCGATGACCTGCCTGGGCTTACAGTCAACGTGTCACCTCGTGTCGGATTCAACTGGGACGTGACAAAAGACCGCAAAGTAGTGGTTCGCGGTGGAACTGGCCTCTTTACAGGACGTATACCCAATGTGTGGTTGGTTAGTGCAGCTGGAAATGCCAATGTGCTGCAGTATCAATATATAGCAAATCTGCAGACGGGTCAGCAGGTGTTTCCGTTCGCCCCGGATAGAGCCGATATCATCAATGGCATATACGCGGGCAATGCATTCCACCAGCAAGACCTCGCCGCACCCACTAGTACCACCATTTTGGCCAAAGATCTCCGCATGCCGACCAGTTGGAAAACCTCGGCAGCAGTCGATGCCAAACTCCCGTTTGGTATCAAAGGAACCTTGGAGGGTATTTACTCCTACAACATTAACGAGGTAGTTGCCACCACTCTTGGATATAAGCTGGGCGACAGCATACAGCTTCCAGGCGAGCCCGGAAAACGGCCTACCTACGAAAGCGAAAATATCCGCAATAGCGCCAATGGTAAGATGAGCGGGTACTACTTGCATAATGCCAAAGATATTCATGGACGCTACTTTTCACTCACTGCTCAACTGAGCAGGAGTTTTGCCTGGGGACTTGATCTTATGGCTGCTTATACTCACAGTTTCAGTATGTCGGCAACCGACGGTGTTGGTGACCAGGTGTACAATATTGCCCAAATAAGTAATGCCTATGGCGATAACAGCCATGAGTTGGGATACTCCTACTATGTGACTCCCAACCGCTTTATTGCCAACGCAAGCTATACTATATACGAAGGTCTCTACACAGCTACTAAGCTTGGACTCTTCTACGAGGGTTACAATGTGGGTTATGTGGGTAGCTATAATCAGGCTCGCTATTCATACCTTATGTCCACCGACCAAAATACGGGCATAAGCACTGCTCAGTTGGCTTACATACCCACTAAGGAAGAACTGGCCAATATGCCTTTCTCCAGCGACGACAACCGCGCTGCTTTTGAGGCTTTCATAGAGGGCGACAGTTATCTCAGTGCCCATCGTGGAGAGTACAGCAAACGCAACGGTGCAATCTGCCCTTGGTTGAATCGTTTCAATTTCAGAGTAGAACAGGAGTTCTACTTTAATGTTGCCGGACGCAAAACCACACTTCAGGTGGGGGCAGATGTCAACAATTTGGGCAACCTCATCAATAGCAACTGGGGATGTTATCAGCAGCTCAGCAGCGAGACAATCCTGCAGCTTAAAAACGGTGCCTATACCTTCACAGAGCCCAATTGGCATAAATATAGCAACTTCCTTTCCACATGGAATGTGCTGTTGCATATCCGCTATTCTTTCTGATAACAAAGGTTTGTAAGTGATAATTAGCCGGCTGAGGATTCGACGTTTTATCGTCGGAGTTGCTCAGTCGGCTTCTTTTAAAGTATAATGAAACAGCTTTATTATGCATTTGCGCCGTTGCAGGGTTATACTGACTCGGTTTACCGCCGGGCTCATTATGAAGTAGTCGGAGGATTGGACGAATATTATACGCCCTTTGTCCGATTGGAAGGTAATGAGATTCGCGGAAAGGATAGACGTGATATATCATTTGAGCGAAATATGGGTGTGCCAACTGTACCTCAGGTGATAGCACGTAACCGAGAGGAGTTTGCACGATTGTGCGACGCTGTGGAGGCAGAAGGATGGCACCGCTTGGACTTGAACATGGGCTGTCCGTTTCCGATGCAGGTGAAGGCAGGACGAGGATGTGGATTACTGAGACATTCTGAAGCAGTTGCTGGGATTTTGGAAGAGATGCAGTGTCGCAAGGGGATAGTTTTCTCGGTGAAGATGCGTTTGGGACAGGAGGATGCTGAGGAGTGCATGAGGCTGTTGCCCGTGGTGAATGAGATGCCATTGGTTCATGTAGTGTTACATCCCAGGATAGGCAGGCAGCAATATAAGGGAGTGCCAGACAGGGAAGCCTTTTTTGCATTTTCCCAATTGTGTGTACATCCCTTGGTTTACAATGGTGATGTGGTTTCACTTGATCAGATAGATATGATTGCTGGTATGGCTCCAAATTTAAAGGGTATCATGATTGGGCGCGGGTTACTATCGCGACCATGGATGCTTAGTGATCATGACCCGGTCTCAGTAGTACGAGAGATGCATGCAAGGATGTACACTTATGCCTGTAAGGCTTTGCATGGCGAGAGCCAAATACTATCCCGGTTGCATGCCTTTTGGGAATATCAAACCCCATTGATCGACAAAAAGCAATATAAGGCTATTATAAAAAGTGGGTCGCTTCGCCGTTATAACGAGGCATTTGCATCTTTGAAGTGGGATGGTACCTCAGCAATGGACTCTTTTGTTTAGAACAGAGACATCTGGCGGATGCCTTGGGCGCAGTAGTGCTGGTAGGGGCAGGGGTAGGGGGAGAGGCAGTGCTGGCCGGTGGGGGTGGCGGGTTCGCCGTGGGAGAGGATATCTTTCATGATGGCGATATGGTGCTCGATTTCAGGGTGCGTGGCTTGGAGGTCGGCGGTGAGGTCGATGGTTGAGAAGGGAGAGGATGAGGGGTCGGGACTGTCGGAGGGGGCAGTGCGGGCTTTGTGGACGACGTTGAAGGTGTTGATCTGCCGGCAATGGGATATGACGTAGTGCTGCAAGGCGGCATCGCGACGATAGGTGTCGCTGAGGGTGCTGCCGGACTTGACTTCGTAGATGTCAAGGGAACCGTCGGGACGGCGGTGCACTACGTCGGCCAGTACGAGCACGTCGTTGTATAGGAATCCCGCTTCGAAGAGGTCGACGGTCTCGTGAGTGTCTAACAACTGTGCTGTAAGGATGGGGTAGGCGCTGGTGTCGCGTTTGAGCTGTGAGCTGATGTCTATGGCGCCGGGGAAGGTGGCTTTGAAGGAGTATTCGAATTCACGTCCTTGGTCGAAACGGCGCATCTGCTCTGGGGAGTAGCGTGCCAGCTTGGGGTTGAAAACATCCAACCATAGGGCACGGTCGCATTGGAGACCTCGTATGTATTTCGATTTGGAGAGAATATGTTTTTTTGGCATCTTTCTATGCGTTGGGGCGTAAACGACGGGACACAGAGTTCTCATTACGAAGTGGCACATAAGAAGCCAACATCTGGAGCAGACTTTCGGGTTGTTCGTCCACTATCAGGTAACGGGCTTCGCTGTAATTGTAGAATCCCTCGTCTTGCATGTGCTGAAACATCTCAACCTGTTTATTGTAGAAACCTTGTGTGTTGAGCAAGCCCAATGGTTTGCTACATCGGCCCAACTGGTTGGCTACAAGGACTTCGAAAACCTCATCCATTGTTCCAATGCCTCCAGGCAAGGCGATAAAAGCATCGCTGTGGGTGATTAGATATGCTTTGCGTTCTGCGATTGATGCAACCCGAACCAGTTCTGTAACAGGCTGTGAGAGGATGATTTCTTCGGAAAAGAATGAGGGTATGACTCCTATGACATGCCCATTGTCCGACAATGCTGCACTGCTCACAACCCCCATCAGTCCCAGATTGCTTCCTCCGTATAAGAGGGTGTGTCCCTCCTTGGCAATTAGGTGTCCCAGTTGAGCAGCGGTCTCAATGAAAGATATGTTGGCGGGGAGAGTGGCACCGCAGAAAACTGAAATGTTCATAAGGATAGCTGATTGTTATCTTTTTTGTGATATTGAGAAAAGTGTTTCTTGTCCTTTTGTCGGTAGATAATCCATAGGGATTCACCATATGCAAAGAGAATCGCCAGAATTACATCAATGATGATGTTGGCTAATAACAGCCAAGCATTGAAGTTGTGGGAGATGATGATATCTGATACTATAGTTAGTGTGGTGCATGTGACGAAAAAGATGAGATTGCGCATAAACAGCCGTCCCACTGTTGAGCCTTTTATGTCTTCAGCCTCAGAAGCCTCGGGGAACACAATAAAACCAATAATCTTTTGCCATATTTTTTTTTGAGAAACCATGATTAGTAAAGATTTAAGATTCTTCTATGTAATAACATTATTTATTAACGTGTTCATATGTTGAGTAAAAATGCAGTTGTTTCGGAAGCATAGGAAGCAGTTGGACATCAAGGGCTATCGTGTCTTCATATCTTTAGATGGAATCCACTAAATCTTTGAATTCAAATCCGGCCTTTTCGACAGCGAGCTTTACTTGGTTGGCAGTGGCCGAACCCCTAACTGTCACGGTTTTGGCTCCTAGGTTAACATCTACGGCAGTGACACCTTTGAGTTCACCTACCGCTTTTTCAACAGCTGCCTTGCAGTGGTTGCAGTGCATTCCCTCAACGGAATAGATTGTTGAACCATCGGCGTTTTCTTGTTTCTTGAATTTGCTAAAAAACTTCATGCTTAATGCTATTGTAATGAATAATAATAATAAGAGTGCAGAGCAAAGGGTGCGTAGGTTTAGCCATCCTCCAGTATGGGCTAAAGCGTGCGGAGCTGTTCCGCAGCAGTCTGTTGTGGTTGATGCTGTTTGCACAATGTCTTCACCAATACCCAAAGCGTTGGTCAGTAGGCCAAAGAGAATTGAAAATACTACAATGGTGAGAATATAGATGCAGGTAAACCGACGTCCCAGAGATTTGCGCACCACAAGAATTGAAGCCATATTGACAGCCGGCCCTGCCATGAGCATTACCAATGCTGCCCCTGGCGACAGACCTTTCATCATTAATGCTGCAGCTACAGGAATACTGCCAGTAGAACATATGTACATCGGAACAGCGATGGCAAGTATCACCAGCATTTGCAATAATGGCTGGCGTCCAAATGTGAGGAAAAACTCGTCGGGTACTGCAATGTTGATTATTGTGGCCAACAGCAGACCTATAACAAGACGCAATCCGATGTCTTGCATCATATCATAGTAAGCATATTTTAGTACTTTCCAGAGGCGGTTCCCATGCTGCACTTGGCAAGTGGAGCATGTATTGATTATGGTTTTGTCTTCGGGAGGTACAAGACGATTAACCAATAGACCTCCGCATATACCAGTTACTAATGCAGCTGTTGGTCGTATGATGGCAAAACCGAGCCCCATCATGGAAAATGTAGCTAAGATAGAGTCAATTCCTGTCTGTGGAGTTGCTATGAGGAACGAGGCCACTGCACCCTTCGAGGCGTGTTCGTTTTTGAGTCCGATAGCGGTAGGAATGACTCCACATGAACACAGTGGCAGAGGTATGCCTATTAATGCGGCGTAGAGTACTGAGAGTTTGTTGTTGCTTGACAAGTAGCGGGTATAAAAGTTTTTTGGTATATACACATGCAATACACCCGCGACAAGAAAGCCCAGAAGCAGGTAAGGGCTCATCTCACCTGTGATGGTTAGGAACGATTGGAAGAAACTGTATATGTCCATTGGTGCATCTGTAATGTAGTGCATGGTATAACGTTTAGGTGTTTTTTTTATTGCACACCATTTCCTCAGGTTTTCTTATTAGCAATATGAATCGGTTTATATTATGCATATGTTAAAGAGACAGAGTGCCTTGCGCCATCAAGGTTGTTGACTGGGTTTATGATAGTACATGTTTCTGGATTTCGGGTATACTTTATGGATTAGTAATGCTAAGGCTACTGGCATAGTTGGCATCGACGTCGGAATAATGTTCAGGTTCCCCCATCTTGGCAATCAGTTCGTCGTAGGTTCCCATTACAATTAGTTCATCCGACGTAAAGTCGGCGACAGATAGGTACTCTTTGGGAACATTCCCTTCCTGCAGGCAGCTCTTGCAGGCGGTCAGCATTCCGAGGGCGCAAACCATTGCGCCGAGCATAAATACTTTCTTCATTGTATGAATTTGTTTGTTGTTTTACTTCATTTTATTGTTTCATTCGTGCAATTTTACTGCGCGCGGGAGCGACGCCCCACAGAAGACTGCTATGTTCATTGTGTTGTTTCTGTTTTCATTGCCATCCGCGAGGATAATTTCTTCTTAATGGTGTTTTTTACCTTCACAAGGTCGTTGCACGTCAAAATAGGAATCATGCTTTTAATTTCCTCCACAGGCAAGTTCCACCATTGCAGACGAAGGAGCAGCGAGGTTAATTCCTCGTCGAAACGCTTGCGGATTTCTTTTGCGGGATTGCCTGCCACTATGGTGTAGGGCGGCACATGGCTACCGACAACGCTATTGCAGCCAATGATGGCACCGTCTCCGATGTGGACGCCGGGCAGGACGACGGCGTTCTGCCCAATCCACACGTCATTTCCAACAACGGTGTCGCCTTTCAGCGGCATTTCCTCCTGTGGCGGCGCGGACTGCTGCCAGCCGTCGAAGATGTAGAACGGAAAGGTCGTCGGAGCGTTCATCTGATGGTTCGCGCCGTTCATGACGAATTCCACGCCTGCCGCGATTTGGCAGAACTTGCCAATGACTAGGCGGTCGCCGACGAAGTCATAGTGATGGGTGACGTGACGCTCGAAATCGACATCGCTGAAATAAGTGTATTCGCCGACAATGATGTTGGGGTTTGTCAGCGTGGGTTTCACCTGCGTCAACGACCGCAAGCCGTCAATCGGGAATATCTTGTTGGGGTCGGGTGTCATCGTTCTGTGTTTATTATCCGGCTTCGGTTTGTTGTTTCATTCGTGTATTTTCACCGCGCTCGTGAGCGGGGATAGAGTCACAACAGTTCCTCCGACCAGCCGTGACCGAGGACCCTGTGATAGTCGACAACAAACTCGAAGTCCACGGGTAGGTTGAACTCATCTACTATCAGTTCGTGCAGCTTCTCGGCATCCACTTCGTGACCGGCCACGCCGTCGTGCATCCAACTACCGACGCAGACGTAGAAGCGGTCGGTCTTCTCGTCGAGAAAGATGCGGCCTCGGGGAATAAGCGTGTAGTTGTGTTCTTGGTAGAAGAAGGAGCGGGTGTCGCCCTTGGCTTCGGCACGGTGGTGCTGTTTCTGCCAGTAGGTTTTGTGCAACTTCCCTATGGTGGCGCGACCGTTGACGAAGGTGGCCTGCTCGGCATCTATCTTCTCCACGCCGAAGAGCGACTGGTTGGCTACGTCGTACCAGAAGATTCCGAGCTTTGGCTTTCCGTTGTCGAGGAACGGCGACATCGAGTCGATGAGGCTCTTGTGCTCCTCACTATTGGTGAGGTTGATTCCATTTCTGTCTTTAGTCATAATATTATTAACGATAGTATTGATTCTTTATTACGTTTTGGCGGCAGCGACGAGCCGCAGAAGACTGCTATGTGCATAGTGGTTATTTCGGTTATGTGATTGGTCAATTATCCCCAGAAGGGCAATGTCATTGAGTGAGGGAGATACACTATCTTGAGCGACACGGCCATCATCACCGCGCTGGCGACGAAGTAGGCTATCAGTAGCCAGCGGTTCCTCTTGCGCGCTTTCGGGGGCTCGTCTTTCCACCGGGCCTCGCAGTCGTCGTACAGCTTCTCTTTGTTAAGTATGAAGACGTTGAAAATGGCGATTGCCACCACGATAATCCATAGCAGGTTGGCCGACAGCTGGTGGCCGAACAGCAGAACGGGCAGGATCAGCAGTGTGTTGAGGTTGGAGATTTGGAGCAGCGATACGATGCCCATCGAGGATATCAGATGGGTCGGGTCCACTTTCTCTGTCAGCGGGTCATAGGACAAGGAGTAATGCACGGGATGTTTCCAGAACCGCGTGATTCTATAGAAACAGTATTTGTATATTTTCAGCATCTTCTTATATGATCTGTTGTGCATTTCTTCAGGTGTGGCGAAGAACACAAGAGGAAAATGTTCATTGTGTTATCAGAGGTATTTCGGCTTTATTATTCCTTCGTTCAAAGAGAACTCTATGGGCAGATGGAATAGGTAACGGCGAACAGTGCCATTATTGCTGCCGGGCTTCCATTTGGGCATCAAATTAATCACACGGAGCACTTCGGCACCACAGCCAAGTTCGGCAGATAGGCTGTCTGCCTCTTCGCTGCCGTAAACAATATCTCGTACTATTTGGCCATGGGTAAGGCTACCGTCTTTCTCTACTATGAATTGGACATATACCATGCCCTCAATTCTCCTCTCTATAGCCTTTTCTGGGTAGTGGATGTTGTGGCTCAAAAAAGAATAGAGCGAATCGAGACCTCCGGGAAAATCAGGTTCGTGTTCTATAAACAAGAATAACTCGTCTCCATCCTCTGTCGTTCCCCAAACGGCAGAGCTATCGTGTTGAGTGTCTCTGGTAGGCGTTTTGCACCCGGCATTTAATGCGAGAGCGCATACTATCGAAAAAGCCAGCAATATCTTCTTCATGGTCTGCCTGAGATTACATATTGTCTAGAATACTTTTGAAGTTTTCCTCTGCACCTTTGCAAGCTCGGTACATGGGAAAATCACCGAGAAATTCCTCATAGTTCTCGTATTCGGCTAATACAATGTCTATAGACATCAGGTCCATGAGATGTATTAGTTTCTGGTCACCCTCTTCGCTGGAGAAGTTCTTTTGTGCGTTTGTGAACAACTTGTTGGATTTTGGGTAGCCGCATAAGAAATTGAATAGATAGTTGCCGATACCCTCGCTGTGGCCGTCGTCCAGCGTAGTGTCGGTAAGTATGAACAGACAATCGTTCTCGTCTAATGGGATTTCGTTGGCCAGTTTGTCCTCAATGGTTGTCCATGTTATTTCAGCTGTTGTGGCGATGTCGCTTGTTGTTCCGCTCTTGCAGGCGGCCAGCAGTCCGATACCGCACAGCACTGCGAGGGTAATGATTGCTTTCTTCATATTTTATATGTTTAAAGGGGGTTGCCAGGTATCTCGACGATTTCCTTGTTGCGCGGCATTGAAAAGCCGCAGAAGACTGATGTGTTCATTTGTTGTCTGCTTTCGGTTTGATTTTGGCATGGGGCTTCACGTAGAAGCGTGGGGCAATCTGGCGGGCTGTCAGGTCGACGGTGACGGAGTCGTTGAAGTCGGTGCCGTAGCGGCGGGTCAGTTCTCTCAGCGACTGGTTGAATCTGTAGATGCTTACGGGTTGGTCGTCGATAGTGACAACAAGGAACGGGGGTCTCGGGCGCGTTCCGTGTAGTTTTACATAGTACGATTCGACCTCAAGGTCTTTCCATTCGCGCTCGCTGCCGATTCCGGCATAGACGGTGACAATGAGAGCGGCATACACTATCAGCACAAAGCCGAAGAAGTACTTGCCGACGGTCTGGAACCGGCCCTTGTAGGCGTAGAGGAACATCCCGAGCACGAGACAGATGCCGCCCACCAGCCCCACATACGTGAACCACGGCACGGTGACGATGTACTTCCGCATTGTGAAAAACATCGCCACCAGTATCACCAGTGACAGGATGGAGATGGCCTGAACCAGCGGCGGCTGGCTCCTCAGCTTCTCCCAGTCGAGAATAGAGTTCTTGTTATTATTTTTCATCTTCAATCTGTTGTTTCATTCGTTCATTTTCACCGCGCTCATGAGCGGGGTATTGTTTTTGTGCGAAAATCGTCCGCGCTCATGAGCGGAGGGCACTTTTCGAGTGAAAATCGGTCTCGCTCGTCAAGCTTGCGGGACATACCAGTCTCATCCAGCTCGGCAGGCGTACCACCACCGCCCTGGCATCCGGCTATCATCGCGAGGACGACCACCGCCGTGCATATCATCTTTGTCTTCTTCATTGGCTGTCTGTGTGTTTGGTGTTTTCGTGTGAACTGTTGTTTTGTTGCTTGTATTATTGTTTTACCATGTGGCAAGGTTGGCTGCCGGCCCGATAATGTCCAATAGGGCGTATCCAGCCTTATATGCACCATAGAATGGTGTTTGTTTCTTCATACTTTCTATTTCGTTTCTCATATTAGAGCCAACTTGTGTATAAAAAGTGACAAAGTAGAAACATAATAGCGGCACCAGATCTGCCCGAGGAAGCCGGGGGAGGAGAGTGGCTCCATGGCGTCGAGCTGTGGGTGGCGGGGCGCTGTCGCTGGCCCCTGTTCAAAGTTGCTTCAATGGAGAGGGCATAGGGATTCGTTTTAGGGTCAGTGTGGTCGTGATGGTATCGTGTTCGGATGGGTCGACATTGGTAAGCACCATGCTTTCTTGCGAAAGCATGTCTATCCTGAGCCATGGATTCCATTGCCCGGAATCCTCCCTGAGCATTATGCTGTCATTTCGCAGTGTGTAGCCGTATTGATATGTATTCGTGTCGCCGTGGTGCCACGCGGTTTCATAATAATAGCCGTCATCGTCAAAACGCCATATAAGATTAGGCACAACAGTATCGTTCCGTTCTTTTCCGGAGGTGATTGTTCTCCTGTCCAACCGAACCACTTTCCACTCGCCGAGCAACAGCAGTTGCCAGTCGTGCTCTAATCCGCCTTTGCTATGCTGGGTGTCGGTGCTCTCAATTCCGATAATGCTGTCGGCTGCGACTTCGTTTGCCGCCCCACTCTTGCATCCGGCCATCATCGCCACGGCACACAGCACCGCGAGGGTTAAAAATGCTTTCTTCATATACCTTTTATGTTATATTGTTATGCATCAATCTTTGGCGGGTTTTGTTTCTTCGCGGCGGCAAACCGCCGCGAAGAACAGGAATCCACGTGCAAGTTTGTCTTCCATTTCTCGTGCTCTACCAACGAAGCCAGTTGCCCCGTTTCATCAGTTTGTCAATTAGGGTTGCCTTGGTCACGGGCTTCTGTATCTCGAAGATTCCGGAGGGGTTGATGAAGCCGTGCGTGTCGCCGATACGGGCGTAGGCAAGACCTTCGGAGAAGGAGTGCAGATTGTCGAAACGAACATCGATAATGAGGTTGCCTGCCTTGTCGATGGCACCGCTTTTGTCGCCAATCTTGACGATGGAGCGCCCTTCAATGAGGGTGTCGACATGGTCGAATCTCTCGCCGAGCATCACCACGTCGTGGTCTTTGTGGTCAATGAAGCGCCACTTGCCGTCCTTCATCGCTGGTGCCAGTCCTTCGGAGAAGGACTCGGTCTCGTCGAATTCGGGTGCTATGACACATTTGCCTTCCTTGTTGACAAACCCGCACTTGTCTCCGTCGTTGACGACGACAGGCATAAGGTCTTCCTCAAAGGTGTAGGCAAAGCTGAACTTTGGCTTTATCACCATCTTACCGGTCTTGTCGATAGCCCCGTATCGCCAATCGCCATCTCCGACGATGAATTCAGCGGCCGCCAACCCGCAGGAGAAGTTCTCCACGTCGGTACAGTCCTCGCCGAGTTCGGCGAGAACCTTGCCATTTCTGTCTATGATGTGATAGCCGCCACCGATAGAGCATGCCGCCACTCCCTCGGTGAAGGCAAGGGCGAAGTCGTACTTCGGCTTGATCACCATCTTGCCGTAGCGGTCGATGAAGCCGTACTTATTGTTGACCTCGACGGCCGCCAGCCCCTCAGAGAAGCCGGATGCCGCGGTGTACTGCGGCGCGATGGCGACATGTCCTTGCCGGTCGATGTATCCCCATTTGTTCTTTATCAACACCGCCGCAAGCCCGTCAGAGAAGAGCCAGGGGGATCCTGCCAAACTGTTCTTCATAGGCTATTCTTTTTGCCAGCGTTTGAGCTGGGGGAAGTACTGGCGGAGCTGCTCGCGGTATTCATCGGCGGTGAGGTGCTGGCCGGTATTCTGGTTAAACTGGTCGACAAACTGGACACAGAAGTCTATCATCTGCTCCATGGTGCAGTCCTGCGTGAAGTGGCCATCGGCGAAGCAATACTTGCAGTAGTCGGGATTGTCGCTCGTGACCTCGTCGCTGAGCGGCATACCGCAGCTCTGGCAGTAGCGTTGCTTGGGGGCGCCGGGCTTGCGCTGCAAGACGGCATAGACCTTGGCCATGATGTCGGCAGCGCG
>Ga0247609_10001493_pt1 | contig 27668 bp, 18 predicted proteins | sample 172DNAGHGlowgp2_FD_193487 | JGI IMG/M metagenome (GOLD analysis project Ga0247609, IMG submission 193487) | Sheep rumen microbial communities from Palmerston North, Manawatu-Wanganui, New Zealand - 1728 DNA GHGlow gp2 | ecosystem: Host-associated > Mammals > Digestive system > Stomach > Rumen ...
CGCCTCAAGGTCGCCGGTAGCACGCTGGAACCCGCCATGCGCATCAAGTATGCCGCATGTTCCAACATCGAATTCCTGGGCATGCTTGACGCCCCCGACGTGGCACAGCTCTTGTCAAGGTCACGTTTCAGCATTATACCATCGCAATGCTATGACAACAATCCGTTAAGCCTCATTGAGTCGCTCTGTGCCGGCACACCCGTTGCTGGTTCAGACATAGGCGGCATTCCCGAACTCATCGACAGCAGCAACGGCATTGTATTCCAGCCGTTTGACAAGGAAGCGATCAACACTGCCATCACCATGGCGATGACCCGCCGATGGGACCACGCTGCCATTGCCCGCCAAGCTCTGGAACGGTTCTCCCCTGCCGCCCACATGAAAAAACTGACCAACGATATTTACGGCATTTGAACACTTTTCTTGGTTTTTTTGCCATTATTGCACAATAATTTGCACGTCGTTTAGTTAAATAAATGTAATAGCTTATTGACGATAGCGATGAAGAATGTGATTCAGGGAAGTCTGATTACCACTTTCAGATGCAACGCACAATGTAACATGTGCAATATCTGGAAGTTCCAGACCAGCCCGAATGAAGAGATAGACGCCTCCTACTATGAGAACCTGCCCGCGGGGTTGCGCATCAACATCACGGGTGGCGAGCCGACGTTGCGTAAGGACATCGACCGCATCTTTGAAATTCTCTATCCCAAATCCCGTCTATTGGAGCTGAGCACCAACGGTTACAACACTGCCAAAATCGTGGAGCTCGCCAACAAATATCCCAACATCCTCATCCGCGTGAGTGTCGAGGGTCTGCCCAAGATCAACGACGCCAAGCGCGGTATCAAGGATGGCTTTGACCATGCCCTGCGCACGATGCTGGAGCTGAAGAAGACCAAGTGCAAGAACATCGGCTTCTCGGTGGTCATTTCGCCCGACAACTACGAGGACCTGCTCTACCTCTATGACCTGTGCGTTGCCCTGGATGTTGAACTCGGCAACAGTGCGGTACACAACTCGTGGTACTTCCACAAGGAGGACAACCAGATCGAGAGCGAGAAGGCACTCGAGCAACATGAGAGATTTGTCAAAGCGCTGCTCACCAGCAAGCGCCGCCACCTGAAGGACCGCCTGAAGGACTATGGCCGCGCCTACTTCAACCGCTCGATCCACCGTCGCCTGCGTGGCGACACCGACGAGTATCGTCCACCCTGCGGCGCACTGAGCGACTTCTTCTTCATCGACCCGTGGGGCAATGTGACCCCGTGCAACGGCAGCAGTGAGGAATGGAAACTGGGCAACATCAAGGAAGACAGCCTCGAGAACATCCTCGCCAGCGACAAGGCCAAGGAAGCGATGGAAAAGGTGCGCAACTGCAAGCGCAACTGCACCTTCATCGTCACCGAGCGCCATGACATGGTGCGCCGTCCCTGGGTGCCCATCAAGTGGATCCTCAAGAACAAGTGGCGCATCCGCAAGGGTCAAGACCTGTGCTGGGACTAATCTATAATTCCTATAGCCACTATAGTTTCTATAGTCACTATAGCTACTATCAATCAAAAAAAGGAAATGAAGACGATAGCGGTGATCGGCACACGCGGGTTCCCTGGCATTCAGGGCGGCGTGGAGGTTCACAGCTATTTTCTTTATACCCACATGAGGGATACCCGCGTCAGGGTATATCGCCGACGCGCCTACTTGACCGAGCAGTCGGCCCAATCTTTCCCCAACATTGAGTACATCGACCTGCCCTCGACCCGCGTCAAGGGGTTTGAGGCAGTGTGGCACACGCTGTTGAGCGTGCTGCACATCATGTTTCACCGTCCCGACGCAGTGCATATCCACAACATCGGGCCCGGCATGTTCGCTCCCCTACTCCGCCTGATGGGCCTGCGTGTGGTACTGACTTACCACAGCCCCAACTACGAGCACGACAAGTGGAACGGCCCCGCCCGCTGGCTGCTGCGCCAGTGCGAGAAACTCTCTCTCCGTTTCAGCAACCGCGTCATCTTTGTCAACAAGTATCAGATGGAGAAATGCGGAGCCCTCGACAAGAGCATTTTCATCCCCAACGGCATCGACCCCGTTACCCGCAGTGATGCCACGACCTTCCTTGAACGACATGGCATCACCCCAGGCAACTACCTGCTTGCCGTGGGGCGCCTCACTCCCGAGAAGGGTCTGGAATACCTCGTCGAGGCAGCGAACCGCCTACCACAGGTGCAGCAGGTCGTCATCGCCGGTGCCAGCGACCACGACAGCACTTACCGAGAGTTGTTGGAGAAATTGGACACCAATAAGAAAGTCATTTTTACCGGGTTCACGTCGGGCGAGGACCTGCGCCAGCTCTACAGCCATGCCCAATGCTTTGTACTGCCGTCGGTCAACGAGGGTTTCCCGATGGTGATGCTCGAGGCGATGGCCTATGAGCTGCCCATCGTATGCAGCGACATCCCCGGCACCCGACAGGTGGAGCTGCCCGAGGAGGACTATTTCACCGTGCGCGATGTCGATTCTCTGTGCGCCGCCATCACCCGCCAGTTAACCAAGCCCAATGAGCCCCAGCACTACGACCTTGAAAAATACAACTGGGACAGCATCGCTGCCACCACCCGCCAGCAATTCTTCCATTGATATTTAATGGATTGATGTCCGGTAAAAATGTTGCAATGCTGTAACAGGACCGGACGTAGGGCCTCGCCTTGGCGTGGCCGCTGAGCGACAGATGGTAAATCGCTTTCAAATAGCCATTATCCTTAGTTATGCAAAACAATTCCATGAAATCAGGGGGTTGTGAATTATCCGACGGAAACGGCCACGCCAAGGCGAGGCCCTACAGCCACGGGATAGCCTACAGTTCTGATAATGTATCTGTCGTTAAAACCCTGGCTGGATATCTTGTGGATCAGGATCTATACCGCTATCATAGCCCCATTGTGACTGCAGCCAAGCGACCTTCTTGTTAAAGCAGGGCTTGGTGTAATGGTTCAGGCGATAGGTATTATTATTGCTCTGGCACTGCGGCCAACGGATGAAATCATAATTACCGGCAATCTCAATACGTGCAGCAAAGGTGTCCATATAGGCCTCCATCTCGGGATAGACCTCCTCATAGAAGCGCTTCCAATAATGCCGTACCCGAAACTGGAAATGAGGGAACTTGGCGATTTCACGAATCCACCTGCAGCGACAATAGCTGGGTTGGTTCTCATAGATGAACTCGTTAAAGGGATAATTCTTGTTATAACGGGTGAATGAGCTGCCACAATCCCACATCGGGCCAAAGATAAGCTTAGTATCGTTACCGCGTTCCTTATACATGAAACAACTGCCCGAAAATGCCTCGGGATTATCCACAACCTCCTGTACAAGATAGTAGATGGCCAGCGAGTCAATATCGATGTAGCGCTCCCACTCGGTGCTCACCTTGTTACCTATATAAATGGCCGAATCGGCCCGCAGCAAGAAGGATGTGATATAGTCACGCTGTACATCACTCAGCACTTCGGGAGTCTGAGGCGTGACCCAGAAGGGCTCGCCGTTGCCCTCGGTAAAGGTGATGTTGTCCGGTTCCTTATAGTTGTCGATTTCCAGCAGCCAGCCTCCGGTGATCTGCTCAGGGTCGGTCTCGCCGTCTTGTTGCTCCTGAATATTGACACGGTTCTTGTCCACACGGATTTTCTCCGTCAGAAAGTAAAGGCCGATATACTGGCCGTTGAGCACCACCTCGATCGGTTCCTGACGCGGATTCCACGCCATACCCATACGTCGCCCAATTTCAAAGGGCAATGCGTCATTCATTTTCCCCATCCACGCGTCAGCATAGGCCAACAGTACCCAATGACGGTTTGAAGGCATCCCCAACATGGCCTGTTTCTTTTCCAACTTGAGACGGAAAGGCTTCTTGTCAAGGTTGGTCCAGGTAGCGTTGCCACGGCCCTTGATTTGCATCTTCTGTGGCTGATTGGGTGACCCGATAGATTCATAGCCGTCTATGCCCGTCGCATCCAGCCACCACACGGCGTCCAAGTAATCCTCTCTACTGACAATATCTCGGTAATCCTCGGTATTGATAAACAACACGGGCAGTGTGCCCGAATAGACAGGCATAGGCTTCAGATTCCCACCCAGGAGCCCATCAATCAGGCAAGTAACGTCCTCGATGCTGATGGTCTTGTCATTGTTAATGTCGGCTGCATAGGTATAAAGGGCGTGATACTCAACACCATCCATCAGCATGGTAATAAGATCGGTCAAATCATCAACACCCACATTCCAGTCGCAATTCACGTCGCCACGGGGACGCAGCAAGTCACGAGCCTCAGCACCAGTACTGAATGTCATGGCCCACAAAACGATGAAGTACAGAACTCTCCTCATTATCGGCTTTTTGTCTTTTGCCCCTAGCATCCTCTAACTAATCGGTCGGTTCTACACGTCCCCACTGGGAGTTGAGCCAGTAGATCTTGCGGTAGATAAACGTCACAAAATTTCTTTTCTGATAGTCGATGTCATAACAATGCCACCGCTGCCCATCAGCATAATAAGCGGGTCTAATGGTGTTCACAAAGTCTTCTACGTACTGGCCAATATCCAAATCGTCAAAGGTGGAATTCCAGAAAGTCAGCCAGTGCTCACGAACCTTCTTCCGGAAATGCGGAAACTTGCAGATTTCCTCAATCCAGTGTGACTTGAAAACCGTGGGTTGTTCATAGATAAATTTATTGAATTCCGTGTCGCCATAAATGGCATGGCGCTGGAATGCGTTACCAAAGTCCCACACGGGACCGAAAATCAATTTGGTGCTGTCACCACGGTGCTTATACATAAAACAGCTGCCGGAAAAGTACTCCAGGTCGTCCATGATTTCGCCCACGATATAGTACATCGCCAGCGTGTCGATGTCGATATACTTTTCCCACTCGGTGCTCGTCTTGTCGTCGGTATAGATGGCGTCATTTGCCTTTTGGATAAAATTCCTGAGGTATCTCTCCTGTCGCCATGAGAGATTCTCGGGCGATTCAGGAGTGACCCCGAGACTAATGATGTCTTCCTGTGGCTCGACAAAGTACAAAGTATTGTCCTCTGGCGAGTTGGTAATCTCCAGCAGCCAACCGCCAGTCATGTTGTAGGGATCGGTCTCTCCGTCCATTTGTTCCTCGATATTGACACGGTGCTTGTCCACACGAATCTTCTCGGTCAGGAAATACAGGCCGATGTACTGGCCGTTGAGCACTACCTCGACAGGTTCCTGGGCTGGCGTATAAGCCAAGCCGATGCGGCGGCTCATTTCAAAGCCCATCGTGTTCTTGAGACGTGCCAAGAAGTCGTCGGGATGGGCCATCAGGCACCAGTGCCGGTTGCTGTGCATCCCCATCAACGGCTGTTTATCGTCCAGTTTGAGACGGAAGGATTTCTTGTCATACATGCGCCACGTGTAGTTGCCGCGCCCTTTGATCTGCATCCCCAAGGGGTGCTGAGATGAGCCCAAAGATTCGTAACGCTCGTCGCCCATGTTGTCAAGCCACCACTGCGCCTGCCGGTATTCCTCCTTGCTCACGATGTCTTGATAACCCTCGGTGTTGATATACAGTACAGGTAGCGAACCCGAATAGGTCGGCATGGGGTTCAATTCTGCGCCCAAGATGGCATCAACCAACATATTGATGTCGGCAACGTTGATTTCCTTGTCGCAGTTGATGTCGTAGGCATAGGTGTAGAACGAGTGATAGGACTTACCAGAAACAATGGCGTCCACCATTGCATTCAAGTCGGCGATGCCCACCTCCCAGTCGCAGTTCACGTCTCCGCGGGGGCGCAGTCCAGTCTGTCCCTGCATGTCAGGCACAGACAATACTGTAATCATTAATGCTATCAACAGTGATTTTCTCATGATTATTAGGCCTCTAAAAACGCACGCCAAACTGGCTTTATCCGCCCATGCCGTCATGCAAGCATGACCATGCAGCAATATGTCAAGAACTGTTTCATTGCCATTCCAATTTATCGGATAGACGGAATGACAAAGGTAATGTTTATTTTCAAAACTGCCAACAGTTGGCCAAAAAAACACTATCTTTGTCTTTTGCTAATGATACAACAGGCTCATCGATGATATATAACTCGCTGAATTTCATAGTGTTGTTCCCGTTCATCTTCTTGCTGTACTATGCCATCCCGGCACGTTACGACAAGGTCCGCAACGTGTTCCTGCTAGTGGTGAGTTATCTGCTTTACCTGCAATGGAAGCCCGCCTATGCCCTTATCCTGCTGGGCGTCACGTCGGTGACCTATGGAGCGGCCCGAGCCCTTTCTCCGGCTACGGGAGACGCAAGGTTGAGCGTCTCTACGGACCAAGTCCCAGCCCGTGGAGGAAAACCGAAGATCCTGCTAGTGACTGGCGTACTGTTGGCCCTGTTGCCACTGCTGATTTTCAAGTACTTCAATTTCATCAACGAGAGCATCACCCAGGGGCTGGCACTTGTCGGACTCAATTTCCAACTGCCGGGGCTGAACTGGGCGATACCCATCGGCATCTCGTTCTTCACTTTCCAGGCGCTGGGCTACCTGTTTGATGTCTATTACAAGCGGATAGAGGCAGAACGTGACTTCCTCACCTATGCCCTGTTCATCTCGTTCTTTCCCAGCATATTGTCGGGTCCCATCAACAAGGCCTCACTGGTCATTCCCCAGTTAAAGCGCCTGCGCCCCCAGTACGACCAGGCTGCTGTGACTGCGGGCCTGAGGATGATCCTGTGGGGCATGTTCATGAAGGTGGTCGTGGCCGACCGTGTCGCCCTCTATGTCGATACCGTGCTGCCCAACTACATGAGCTACACGGGCCTGTCGTGCCTGCTCGCCAGCGTGCTCTACACGATACAGATCTATGCCGACTTCGCGGGTTATTCGCTCATGGCAATCGGAACGGGCAAGACGCTGGGCTTTGAATTGACCGAGAACTTCCGCCGTCCCTATTTTGCCGTGAGCGTCACCGACTTCTGGCACCGCTGGCACATCTCACTGTCCACCTGGCTCAAGGATTATGTCTACATCCCCTTGGGCGGCAGCCGCTGCTCACGTGTGCGCAACTACTGGAACATCTTCGTGACCTTCCTGGTGAGCGGCATCTGGCACGGCGCAAACTGGACCTTTGTCGTGTGGGGTGTCATGCACGGCGTCTGCCAGATCATCGAGAAAATGCTGGGCGAGCAACGATGCCGCTACGGACTTGTGGGCAAGACAGTCAAGGTCATCATCACTTTCCTGATTGTCAACTTTGCCTGGATATTCTTCAGGATGCCGTCGCTGGGCGATGCCTGCCGTGTCATCGGGCGCATCTTCGATCCGTCCCTGTCCATGTCGCTCTTCCTGCCCACCAATACCGACCTGCTGCTTATGGTCATGGGCGTCGGGATGCTGTTTCTCAAGGATTTCCTCGACGAGTACCAGCCGCACCGCTTCCGTCTGCTGGACAGCCCACGTGCAATCGTGCGGTGGCTGTCGGCCCTGATGGTGATGGTGCTGATACTGCTCACGGGCGTCTTCGGTGCCGACCAGTTCATCTACGCCAACTTTTAACACCTAAAGCCTAAAGCCTAACACCTAAAGCCTAAAATGAGAAAGCATCTGGTCAAAATATTGCTGTTCCTGGTGATCGTTACCCTGCTCGACGTGGTGACGGGACTGGTGTTCTCCCGATTGACGCACGTGGCCCGTGGCGGTGACACAGCGCGCAACGAGTACATCTGCAACGGCACGCATGAGGACATCCTCATCTTCGGTTCCTCGCGCGCCATCCACCACTATAATCCCGACATCATTACCGACTCGACGGGGTTGTCTTGCTACAACTGCGGGCAAGACGGTAACGGCGCCATCCTGAATTATGGCCGCTTCCACCTCATCTGCCAGCGTTACCGACCCAAGATGGTCATCTATGACGTGATGCCGCTCTATGATTACATCAAGGGTGAGGACAACAGCAAGTACCTGGGATGGCTCAGGCCTTACTACGACCGCGACGGCATCGCCGACATTTTCAAGGCTGTGGATCCGACGGAGCAGTACAAGATGATGAGCCAGATGTATCGTTACAATTCACGTTTCCTGCAGATCATGTCTGACTGCCTGCACTCGGCACAAGCCGATGACATGAAGGGATTCATGCCACTGGAGGGCGAACTGGACACTCTGAAAATCAACCCTGAAAACCTTGAATCCCGAGAATTGGACCCGTTGAAGGCAACCTACCTCCAACGGATGATGGACGAGTCGGACGAAACACGCTTCGTGCTGGTGGTTTCACCCTACTGGTATGGCATGGACGCCAGTTTGCTGGAACCTGTCAAAAGACTGTGTGCAGAACGCGGGATAGCCCTGCTGGACTTCTCCAACGACCCCAAATACCTGCATAACGATGACTACTTCGTTGACGGCGCTCACCTCAACGCCCGCGGCGCTGATGAATTCACCAGCGACCTTGTCTCTATGCTGAAAGGAGCATTAGATAATAGATGACACTGCCCTTGGAAGGAAACTCCTGCAGGAAGAAGTTCATATTGTTGCTCTTGAAGGTGTTGCTGGTGAAGTCCAGGTTCAAACAACTGTGTGCCTTCACCGCCGTTCATATCAGCGACATAGCTATAAAAAGCGTGGTAGGCTGCTCCTTTCATCACCGAGTCAACTAGTGCATTCACATCGGCAATGTTCATTTCCCAGTCACAGTTCACGTCAGCGCAGGCGAAGCCCCGACTGGGCATGTGTCACTAACCCGGTTATGGAACATAAAATGAGAAAGATGAGTGCTAAGGTTTTTTCATGACATTGTTCTGGTGAGCGGGGAAAAGATATGGTCCTTGAAGAAAATGAACGGGCTGAGGCGCAGGCGGTCACACAGCCATGCGCAGGCCAGGCAGCACAACACAACAAACGCCACCGCTACAACCGCGAATGAGATAGCCGACGGGTCAAAAGCGAAATATGGTGCTACCACCTTGGTTACAAGCGTGAAGATGGGCGAGAACACTACTATGGCAAGTGAGTTGCGCCCCAAAAAGCACAGAGTGTTGCGAACGATAGCACCACAATAAGGATAAAGGGCCAGCAAAAGGCTCATCATGAGCACTGTGATGGCTACGCCGGCCAGTGACCCGTTATGGAAGTTCTCGCGTGAGGCAAATAGCACGATTAAGGGCAGGATCGCGATGAATGACGGAGTGATTATTTTTGTCAAGGAGTTGCCGCTGCGCATGACCGCTAAGCCCAACAGGAAATAAATGACATAATCCCAGTTGAGACCCTCGATGACCAGTGATAGCCCATACAGCACCAGTCCCGTCAATGCCAGTCCCGAAATGCCTTTAAGGTGTAACAGACGGTAAACGATGTAATAGATAGCGGTGCTGATGACCAGCGTGTGGAGGTACCAGTAGGGGCCGGTGGGCTGTGTCGCGATGCGCGTCACGAAATCCAGTGGCGTGAGGCGCTCAATGGCGTTGTGTGCATGGAGGGCGTTGCCCATGAAGTACTGCAAGAGAATGTAAAGCGCCTCGAACAGCAGGTAGGGGACCAGGATGCGCAACAGGCTCTTACCGAAAGAGCGCGGCTCCTTTTCCACGTTGGCCAAATAGCCCGAGATGATGAGAAATGCCGACATATGGAACGTGTACACCGCCTCGCGCAGCACGGGATAGGTCTCCTCGATCAGGGCGAGGTGAAACAAGACCATCAACACGATGAAGATGCCCTTGAGATAATCTAGCTGGTGTATACGTTCATTAGCCATTGGCGATGGTGTTAACGGTTATATCTATTGTGGCCTATTTTGCGTTTGCGAGCGTTAGTGACGTTCTTTAACAGTTCTTTCTCGTTAGCCACGCCGTGGAAGACATTGTATTTCACCTCCAGGCGGTCAAAGCGATAATTCTTGGTCGAACTTTTTGACCAATGAGTCATGAATTGGCCGTTGCCGCCGTTCACAGTAACATCATTGTTATCAAACACGACCGAGCCGCTAGGTGCAAATTCCACAAGGAAGAAGTTCATGTTGCTGCTGCGGAACGTGTTGCCCTTGAAGTTGAGGTTCATTTTCTTGATCTTGTGGCTGTAGATGCGCGTGTCGCCCTCAAAAACGTTGTTGCTGGCGTTGAGGGTAAACAAGTCGGTGCCTTCGCCACCGCCCACATAGGCTACACTTTCAAGCCCCTTGCACACATTGTCGCGCAGCGTCACGTCGCCACCCTCATATTGGCACCAGATGAGTCTCATGCCATAGGGTTTGCGGTTCTTGGGGTTGACGGTCACCTCGTTGAGCAGGTGATTGCCTAACACGCTCACGATGCCGCCTCGGGTCTGGAGGAACATGTATCCCGAGTCGTCATGATCGGTGAATACCAGGTTCCTGTTGATGACCGTGTTGCCGTTGATGTGGATAGTGTCGCCACATGAACTCAGATCATGCACTTCGATGTCCTTGTGGTAGTACCTGTATTCGCGACCGATGTCGCCATTGATGATCTGGTTATTCTCGATGTAGATGTCCTTGTGGTAATCGGCGGGGTCAAAACCGATATACATGCAGCGCGTGGTGACATCGTTGATGAAGAACTTGTTGTTGCGCAGGTGGAAATTACGCGTTGTGCACTGGTCTTTGCTTAGCTTGTGGTCGGTCATCAGGGTGAACAGCATGCCGCAGTTGGCCTCGGGATCCTTGTCCTTGCCGTTGTAACCGCCATAATAAAACTCGTTGTCCTCCACAAAGATGTCGGTGCGTCTGGCCGTGCCGCGGACATAACCGTTGGTCACATCAACCACGCGGTCATAGATGCCGAGGGTCTCGTCCTTGCCATACTTGTAGAACTTATTGCCCTTGACATTGATGTTGTGCATCTCGCCTCTTATCCACAATCCTCCACCATCGTTGCAGTTGTTGTAGTTGGATATGATATTGTTAGCAATGGTGACATTGGAGCACACACGCAGGTCGAAATTGGTAATCACGGCATTCTCCATATAACTCTCAGTATCGTGTATATCCACGAAGTTAGCGTGGTAGATTTTCACGGCATGACGTATTTCATCTTCCCACCAGAGACCCTTGTGCTCCTTCAGCCTTAAGGTCACATCGCTGATAGACACTGAGATGGGATTCTTAGCGGTGCCGGTGATACGGAAGTAGGTGTCGTCGATAAAGGATTTGAAACCGCCCTTGTCGCTACCCTTGTCCAGCCAGATAGTAGTCTTGCCACTACCCTTGCCCTTGATGACAGCATGACACTGAATCCTGATGGTACCACTGACGATATACTCACCCTCACCGAAGTTAATTACCACGGTATCGTTGCGGTTTATCCGACCGCATTCTTCACGCAGTTGCCGGGTCAAGTCGCTGCGGGTGTCTTTTACATTGATGTTGATGGTCCTCGCCTGCCCAACCAATGCAGCCAAGCAAATAACAACAAGACCGACATATTTCAATACTCTAATCATAGCCATTCCTCCATTTTATCCATTAGACATGATGACAAAGGTACGGTTTATTTCCCAATCCACGTATTAATAGCCCACGAATTTTTAACAGTCCACAAATTTAACGAATTTAACGAAGGGCTGACGCAAGTGGGAGGTCATTCAGTCATTTGTCTCCCAATTGGGATTGGGGAGAATGCGCTTGTATTCAAGGGAGCCTTTCCCGAAATTGATGAGAAGAGCAAGCTTTAAACCGGACGCCTTCAGGTAGTTTAAAACCTGAGAAATATGTTCATCCGTGATGTCGGAAAGTGCTTTTAATTCAACGATAACCTTGTCATAACACACAAAGTCTGGTCGGAAATACTTAGACAACACTTTGTCTTTATATGTCACATGATATACCTTCTCTCGTGAAAAAGGTATCTCCCTCAACTGGAATTCTGTCTCCAAAGCCTCTTGATAAATCGCTTCGGTAAAACCACATCCAATGATACGGTGCACTTCCATTGCGGCCCCAACAATATTGAAAGACTCTTGAGGCAAAACAATTCTATTACCCATAACACATGTTGTAATAAATAAGTTTAATTCGTTAAATTCGTGGACTTTTTTGATTCGCAGGCTCTTTAATTCGTGGACTTTTTAGTTTGTGGACTGTAGGATAGTGGTGAGGGCCGAGTGGAGGACCTCAGGGTCATATTGGCTGTCGTAGAGAGGACGAGTTGATGCAGCAGACTTCAAGGAACGGGTAATCGCTGCCGCAAGTGATTGGGTGTCATTAGGGGGAAAAGATTCGATGCCCTCAAAGCCTTCACAGGTCTGACGGAAGAAGGGCAGATTGCTGACCACCATTGGTTTGTCAAAGTAAGAGGCGATGCTGACCACTCCGCTCTGGGTTGCCGAGATATAGGGGTAAACAACAACGCCAGCCCGTGAGAAAAGGTCTTTCACCTCGCTGTCACTGATAAACCTGTTGATAAAGAAGACATTATTCTCATCGGCGAGACGCTCAAAATAGATGTCCTTAGTTCCCGCGATGACCAATGGAACCTCCCGCAACTCGGGATGGGTCTGATGCGCCTCATAAAGCAGATGCACACCCTTATAGAGATGCAGTGTGCCGAAGAACAGGATGTAGCCGCCCTGCACCGATGCCAACTCAGGGACTGGTGTACCGCCGCGGGCAATGGTATCATTGACAAGTGTGGGGAAAGGCGCATAAGAAACCTTGTGGTAAGGGAAACGGCTGAGGATGGCATCTCGCTGCTCTAGACTGTTAGTGACCATGTTGACAGCGTACTTGAACAGCCGTTGCTGCGGCAGGGCGATAATCAGGCGGTCCTTAAGCCATTCTACGGGGGAACTGAACTTGTAGTCGTGGTACACGGCGTCATGAACCGTATAGAGAACAGGCACGCGGGTCTGCAAACGCCTGATGGTTGGCGCCAGTACAAGTTCGCCCGTCAACGAATAGATCAGACTGACTTCACTCGTCTCGAGCACCTGATCGATAGCATGGTGCAACCGCTTGGGAAAATACCTGAACCATAGGCGCTGCAGCTTGGATTGGGGGTAGTCAATCCAAGTGATACAGTCTTCGGGAATTTCGGGGAAAGCATCGGGCTCAGGTCCATGGCGGGTAACAATCACCACTCGGTCACCGACCTGCCACATGGTATTGATGATGTTGATGGCATAGGGATGCATGCCGGGCGCATCATATTCTGTCGCAAGAAACAATATGTGACGCCTCATCGTGCTCATGTGGATTGAACGATTGAGGGTGATTCTTGCGATGTCTCTTCGGCCTCCTCTTCAGCAACTTGTTCGGCTATTTCTTCGGCCCTCATGCGCCGGCGGGCAGCCTCGACAGATTCAAACTCGGGATGTACCTCAAGAGGATAATGCCTGTTAAGCGACAGGGCGATGAACATGAGGGAGAGGTTGAGCATATTGGGTGTCAACGGAGCCCAGTCACTGCTGCCCTGTATCAACTGGCAACAGACGATGCCCAATCCAGTAATGTTGATGATGTTAAAGTAACGGTTATTCGAGACTTTGGTCCTTCTTTTGAATGTTGCTATATAGTATATGACAAAAGCCATGATGGGCAGATACCCGATGAGTCCTAACTCCACAATCATGATAATCCAGATGTTGTGGATGGGTGTGATGAAGAAGTACTCTTCGGGGCGCCACATGTTGGACATATCAAAGACCTGTTCGAAGATGACAGCCGACGTGTTCTCGGTCAGATAGAACAAATGATTGTTCATGCTCACTCCCACCAAGGGGTGATCCATGAAAATCTCATAACCACAATAGTAGTGCATGAGACGTGAAGTGGTCATTTCGTCCAAGTTCTCCACATCACTGAAGAGAAAGTTCAAAGGACCAGAGAGCAGCAAGGCTACCAAGATACCAACTGGCACGATGCCCTTGAGAAAACTCTGAAAACTGATCAATTTGTAACGACGATAGACGTAGAACACAACGACAGCTACCAGAGCCATAAATGAGGCAAGCAGGGCACTACGGCTGGCACTCAATACGATAACGACCAACGCCATTCCCGCCAGGATTGCACTCTCGCGACGTCTGAAGTTAGTGATAAAACAGGCTACAAAGAAAGTGAAATAATAGGAAGCGTAGGTACCGAGCACATTGGGATGGCCCATCGTACCCACAGCACCCACTCGCTCCTCGCTGCGTGTCGTGGCATCGTTGTCAAACAGTTTCACTACGCTTTCCATTCCCAGCACGGGGTAGCACATAGACAGGAAGAAATGCAGCACCACTGTCGCCGCCAGCCCCATATAGACGCCCCTGACCACGGTCTTCACCGAGAAACAGTTGGCAAACATATAGATGAAGATGGCGAAAGACATAAAATATATCACCGCAATAATGGTGTGAATACGCGAGACGCTGAACGGGTTCGCCAACGTGTAGGCAGCATAGATGACGAATATCGCCATCAAGATCAGCTTGGGACGTCTGATGCGCCATGATTTCTCAACGGCTATAATCCACAACAACAAGAAGGACATGATATAGAAAGGCCAGATGCCTCCAACGGGGCCAAAAGAGCCGCCCAGGCTTTCCTCGGAGCCGGCATTGACATAGGGCAAATACAAGCGGGCAAAACAGCAGGACAGGGTATAGACCGCAATGATAATCTCATAGACGCGGCTCTTAGTCATACGGCTTCCCTCGCGGACTGCGAAAAACAGCAGTGCGCAGCCTAGGACAACCAATATGAGGATCCTATCCATGCGTCAATATCCCTCGTTCTGTTCTACGGTTCAGTCCTTGTCCTTGGTATTGCCGATGCCGTAGCCGTAAGTATTGTCGTTGCTGGGCTTGGTGTCGTTCAGCACGACGCACATGTTCTTGAGCTGCTTGTTGGCGGCAATGCGGTTCATGAACTTGATGAGGCTGCGCTTGGTGTAGTTAGCGCGGGTGACATAGACCGTCGCGTTACTGTACTTGTCCAGGGCAAAGCTGTCGCTCACCTGGGCCACAGGCGCCGAATCAACGATGATCACGTCATACTGCTCACGCAGGTCGCGGAAGAAGTCCTTCACACGATCACCGAGCAACAACTCCGACGGGTTGGGCGGAATGGCACCGCCGACAAACACGTCCATGCCTTTAACCTCCTTGCACGGTTGTGCAATCTGGTCAAGGGTGACATCGCTACGCGAGAGGTAGGAGGTCACACCAGGCATCTCATTGAGGTCGAGCATCTGTGCCAACTTGGGCGAGCGGATATCCATGCCCACGAGCGCTACACGCCTGCCCAGCAGGGCAAACGACGAAGCGATGTTGGTACTGATAAACGACTTACCCTCGCCGCTGACGCTGCTGGTAACCAGAATGACCTTGTCGTCCTCCTTGTTGAGCAGGAACTGCAGGTTGTTGCGGATGTAACGGAACAGCTCGACGATGGATGATGTTTTGCCTTCGGTGACCACGAGCTGGGTCTTATGTCGGTTGTGATGGATGTGACCGATAAAGGGCACCTGAGTGATCTCTTCGAGTTCTTCCTGGTTGGAGAACTTGGTGGTGAACAGGTCCTTGAGATAGACGATCAGCAACGGCAGCAACAAGCCCGCCAACAATGCCATAGCCAAGGCTACCATCTTGTTGGGGCTTATGGCCGTGTGCTGAGCATAGGCATGGTCCACGATTTTGCCCTTAGGCGTAGTGGCGGCCAGCACGAGCGAGTTTTCCTCACGCTTCTGCAGCAAGAAGGTGTACAGGGTGTTCTGGATGCCCTGCTGACGCAGCAGTTCACGTGCTTCGCGCTCCTCGGTGGGCACCTTGCTCAGGTCGCCCGAGCTCTGGTTAGCCATGCTGCGAGCCTTACCCAATTGCACATCAAGACCCTTGATCGACGTGTTGATACCCTGCAACACATTGGAGTGCATGGTCTCGATCTGTTGGTCCAGCTGCTTGAGGGCCATATTGTCGCCCTTGGCCGACTGTTCCAGTTCCTGACGCTTGGCGAGCAGGTTGTTATAGGCTTTGATCGAGCCTGATGCAGCACTCGAATCGACTTCAAAGGGGATGTAGCTATGCTTATTGGCAGGATTGCTCACATAGTCCTTGACCATACCCAGCAACTGCTTGTTGGTCTCCAACTTGATGATGGTCTGGTCGGCCTTCTCCTGCTTGGCTACAGAACTCTTGATCTGCAACTCGGGGTCCACAATATTGTGCTTGCGCTTATAGGCCTCGATGTCGGCTTCGCTGCTCGTCAAGCCCTTGTAGATGAGCGCCAGACGCTCGTCAATGAACTTGGCGGTATTGATGGCTTCCACATCCTTCTCCTGCTGTCCGCGCTCGTTATAGAGCTCCATGAGCTTGTTCAGGATGTCGATGCCTCGCTTGGTATTGTTCTCAGCAATCGTGAGATTGATACCGTTAGACTTCTTGGTAGCGAGCTTCACCATGATGCGGGTGTTCAACACCTCGCCGCGATACTGGTTTCCATACAGGCCAGCCTTGATGTGGTAGTCTTTACCCTTCTTAAAGTGCTTGGTGGGCTGGACGCTGAAGATACCATAGCTGGTCTTGACCGTCGCGGGCAACGTGACACCCTTCAGGTCGGCAAGCACACGTTTGCTGTGCTTGGCCGTGATGTTAGCAAGACCTTTCTTGTCCACGTCAATCATGAATTTCACGCTCGACAGGGTGTCAAACATCTCCTCGGGAGCGTACACCTCGATAGGCGAACTGTTGTAATGGTCCTTATCGGGCTTGAGCCAACCCCTCTTCTCGATATAGGTGCGGTTCAGTCCCAGCTGCTTGGCGACCTGGGTGCAGAGTTCCTGAGATGAGAAGACGAGCATCTCGTCATCCACCTTGCTGCCCTGCCCCATGAGCTTCATGCTCTTGAGCAAGTTAGCTCCAGCACCGGCACTGTTATCATCCTGAGCGACAAGAACAACGGCCTTGACGTTATAGATGCGCTTAGCTGACTTGAGATAAGCGAACGCCAGAGCAATACAAGCTATCAACGATAGCAGGAAGAGCCACCAGTAGCGTTTATACTTGCGGACAAAAGCACTAAAATCCACAATCTGCTCCTCTTGTTGAGCTGTAGGAGGTGTATTGAATTTTGCCATTATATTTTTAGTTTCTATTCCCTGGTTGTAGGGCCCCGACTTGGCGTGGCCGCAACTAGTAAAATGCCTAAGCTTCTAAATTTCTGGTTCTTATCGTGTCAGTGCGATGACAAGCGAAGCGATAACCGACACGCTGCTCACGACAGTCGAGATGACCGAGAGTTTAAAGGCGTTGTTCTGATTATACTTAGAATTGTCGATGCGGATCTGGTTAGGCTCCACATAGATGACATCATTCTGTTGCAGGTAGAAATAAGGCGAGTTGAATACCTCGCTGCTGTTGAGGTTCAGGCGTTGATAGGTGCGCTTGCCCTCATCAATGCGGATGACATAGACACGGTCACGCTTGCCAAATTCCGTCAGGTCGCCGCATTGCGCCAGAGCATCAAGCACCGTGAAATGCTGATGACCGGAGTAAACACGCTGCGGAACACGCACCTCACCCATCACGTCCACCGAGAAATTGACGATATCAACACGCACATAGGGATCGTGCACATTCTTCTCGACCTCAGCCTTGATTTCATTGGAAATCTCGTTCAGTGTCTTCCCTTTCACCATCATGCGTCCCAGCACAGGCAACATGATGCAGCCATCACCATCGACAATGTAGGTCTGGCTGCGAGGCTGCGTGGTCTGACGCAGATAACTGCGCGTGGCAGGATTCTCCATGGGCAAGTTATAGGCTGCTGTCGCCTCGGGGACCGTCGATGTAATGGAAATCACCAGCTCGTCATCGGGCTGGATGCGAATGGAATAATCACCTTGGGGATTAGGTAACGTGCCATTGGTTGCAATGTCCAGATCCTTGAAGTAAGCCAAGGTATTATCCTTTGTTGATGTACATGACAACAGCGTCGCGGCTGCAATCATCATGATCAGTAATCTTGATTTCATACCGGTAGTAACTTTAATTTCTTTTTTACTACTATAAACGAAGATATCGCCCAATTATTTTGTAGAGTTATGTGTTTTGATGATTTTTGCAAGCAACATGTCGCGAAATTCCTTTCCGCAGGACCAAACGATAACGACGAGTGCCACCACCATAAAGGCGATGTCGAGCCATGGCGACGGGCTATAGTAGAAGGGGATAGCGCTCAACAGGATGACCGTCACGGGCACCAGTACGCGCGGATTGATTTTCAGGACAAAATACCGTTTCATGTCATACCAACGATAGGTGACTAACACCAGATAGGTAATCAACTGGGTAACAATGACGCCATACACACCCAGAGGCTTAATCAACAGGAAGTTAAGTATGACATTAACGATGGCAGCCAGTACGATGGCAGGCAACGTGCGCTTGGTATCCTTAGCACACTGGTAACCCATATCAAAGAAGGCTGCAATAGCAAATATCACTGCCGATACGCCCAGGGGGTAGATGAAGTTAAGGCTTTCCCTGTACTCGCTAGCCACCAGCCAGTTGTAATTGACCTTGAGCAAGAACACATAGCCAACGAGTATCGTTGCCAGCAGGAAGATATAGCCATTGAACATCCTGGAAAAGAAGCGGTTGCGGTCAGGACTGTTGTATTGCAGAATGGCGGTTTCCTGCCAAGCCTGATAAAAGATAATGGCCAGCGTGCTGATAATGCCCGTGAAACGGATGGCAACAGCATATATTCCATTGATATCCAGCCCCAAGAAATACTTGATAAACAGGCGGTCACTGCTACCTGTAAGCCACCAGCACAACGAGCCGGGAAGCAGCGGCAAGGTGTAGCGGATGATTTCGCTCCCCACTTCACCGACGTTGATGCGCCATCGGGTATATCGACTCAACAGATGCACCCGCAGCTCGACAAACAGCAAAGCGAGGATACGTGCAAAGATATTGGCCAAGAAGATGCCCTTGATACCCCATCCTAATCCTGCAACAAAAATAATGCTGAAAATGCCGATACCCAGTGCCGACAGAATGCCTACAGCAACAAATGCCTTGTTGTTTCCAAGCCCCCTAAACACCTGTGAATAAACCTCTTGCAAGGACATTGCCACCAAGAGTCCCAACACATAGCCCAGATAATGGATATCGGTGAACAACACCATCATTATCGTCACGAGCAATGAGACAAGAAGTGTCGTTGCCAAGGTGCGCGAAACAAACGTGACAATGCGCTGACAACGGGTCTCGTCATCACAGTCGAGCAAGAAACGGAATGCGCCATCACGCAGCTGCAGCGTGACAAAGGGCATGAGCAACAAGCAGACCTGCAGGCACAGGTCATAATAGCCGAAGTCGGACGTATCATGCACAAAGTAGGTATACAAGGGCACCATCAAGAAGGTGATGATCTTGGAACCGATGTTACCTATCGCATAGATACCGATGTCTTTCAAGAACTTAGAGACTCGGCTGGTAGATGTATTGTTGATGTTGTTACTCGTCATTTGTTGTTTAGCGGGTGCAAAGATAGAAAAAATGTTTATGTTTTTGACATTCTTTGGACAAATGTTTGTAATTTCGCATCATAATCGCAGCCTCCATAAAGACCTATGGGGTATCTCAACAATTTATAGGCACCAGGGACAATAACTTTAAAAACAGGCAGTTCGATTGATCAAGACTATCAATTCATGGCGCGGACTCATGGCGGTCGCTGTAGTACTGTTCCACTGCAACGTGGAATGGATCTATAACGTCGCCGTCTCGGGTGTTACGTTCTTTTTCATCTCCAGCACCTTCCTGCTGGCAATGCGGCACCAGTTCGCACGACTCACGGCAGGAGAATACCGGCATTTTGTCCTGTCCCATGCCTCACGCATCTATCCCCTGCACTGGCTGGGGCTGGCACTGTTGATTGCCCTAGCACTTTTTTTCACTGGGGAACCGATTAACTGGAGAGCTACAGCATTAAGTGCCCTGCTGCTGCACTCGTGGTCACCTGTCCACGATGTCCACTACGGCCTCAATCCCGTAGCCTGGTACTTGTGCGCCCTGCTGTTCTGCTACTTGATCTATCCCCTGATGGCTCACTGGCTGGGACGCTGGCGACTGCGATATAAAGTAATACTTGCTATCTTGTTAGCTATTATATTGGGAACCATTCTGTTACCGCTTGATATTCCGCATCGCGAAGCGGTGTTTGTCAACCCCTTGTCCCATGTGCTTGACATCACTGTCGGCCTATCGCTCATCCACCTCTACCATATCCTCAAAGCCAGGTTTCCGCACGTGAGCTACCGCACGGCTACTGTGGCCGAAGCGCTCGCCCTGTTGTCGCTGGCAACAGTCATCGCCGTCAACATGAGCACGACGTGGATCAGACCCTGGGAGGATGTCATCATCTGGCTGTTGCCACAGGGTGCCATATTGATTGTCCTGGCATGGCTGGGAGGGCAGGAAGGTGCCATCGGACGAGTGCTACTGTGCAAACCGCTGCAATGGCTGGGCAGCATCAGTTTTGAAGTCTATGTGCTGCAATTCGCTGCATTCCAGATTTTTGGCTATGTAATTTCGCCGCTAGCCTACCATTTCGACCTACAACTCTATGGTCTAGTCGAATGGTTCGCCCTGCCAGTGCTGTTGCCGCTCGCCTGGGCTGTGAACAGGTGGTTCACCCGTCCCGTGAACGCTTATTTCAAACAACAATTCGCTTCAAGACCCAACGTTGAAAACTGACAACTAAAAAACCGATATGATTAAGACTATCAACGGCTGGCGCGCCGTCTTTGCGCTGATGATCGTGCTCTTCCATGTGGGAGCCGCTTCGTTCGAGGAAATGACCTGGGCAGGCGTGACCTTTTTCCTGATGGCCAGCGGTTTCCTGTTGGCTACAAAGTATCCGTTCGAGCAACTGGATGCGCCCTCCTATCGCCGCTTCGCCTGGAACCACGCCGCCAAGCTGTTTCCGCTGCACTGGCTCACACTGACACTGTGGATCGTTGTGATGGCCATACTGGGGCTGCTCACCATCAAACCGTTGACGCTGGCACTCAACGCCACACTGCTGCACAGCTGGTCTCTCATCCATGCCATCTACTTCTCGTTCAACAAGTTCTCGTGGTTCTTGAGCACCCTGCTGTTCTGCTACCTGTGCTACCCGCTGCTCGCCCGGTGGTTCATGCCTTTGCCGCTCCGCATCAAGGGGTTCATTCTCATCGTGCTGGCAATCATTAATATCATCGTGCTGGCAGGAACCGACGACTATAGCCGCACCGCGCTCTATGTTTTTCCGCCCGTCCGCCTCATTGATTTCGTCATAGGCATGACACTGGCCAGCATCTGCATGGGATCCAAGAAGCCCAAGGTGCTCGGCAAGAGCGAGAATGGCACCGATGCCGAACTTGTTGCCATAGCCCTGTTGTGTGTCATGGTGATGACCTTCCGCTCCTATCCCTCGGTTCTGCCCTGGAGCGATGCTATCCTGTGGTGGATTCCCGTAGCGATGATTCTGTTGACCTCCTTCTACTACAACAAGCGCGAGGGTTTCATTGGCAAGGTTCTGGCATCCAAGCCATTGCAGTGGCTCGGCGACATCAGCTTCGAGATCTTCATGTTACAAGGACTCGCTGCGTTGGCCTATAACTATTGGCTCGCTCCCGTACTCGCCCACATCTGTGTGCAGGACGGTTACAACATGGTTGCCAACGACCTGCTGGGGGCATCTGCTCCCGGGCTCATCGTGTGGTTCATTCTCCCCATCGACATCCTGATGGCGTGGGCGGTAAATCGCTTGTTCACACGCCCCGTAAGTCGCCTGCTGCGACGAGGCCAATAGCACATTCCACGCTCAGACAAACATAGTGCATCCGATGTTATGCAATCGGTTGCACTATTTTTTTAGGCTTAAGTCACATTTATATAAAAGGACACAAGCGAGAATGCGTTATATTTGTAGGTGTTTAACCGCAATAACCGAGAATTTATTACAATAACACTTAAAATAACACGACTATGATTAAAACTAAACCGGATTTAAAGTTTAACCAGCTGTGGAACATCAGTTTTGGATTCTTTGGGGTCCAGATTGCCTATGCCTTGCAGAGCGCTAACATCAGCCGCATCTTTGCAACCCTGGGTGCCGATCCCCACAACTTGAGCTATTTCTGGATTCTGCCCCCGTTGATGGGTATGGTAGTACAGCCTCTGGTAGGCTACTTCAGTGACAAGACGTGGTTGGGCCGCTGGGGCCGCCGCATCCCTTATCTGCTCATCGGAGCTCTTGCTGCAGTTATCGTGATGTGCCTGCTGCCCAATGCCGGCTCGTTCGGTCTGACTATTGCAGGCGCCATGATTTTTGGCCTGATTGCCCTGATGTTCCTTGACACGAGCATCAACATGGCGATGCAGCCCTTCAAGATGATGGTGGGCGATATGGTCAACGAGAAACAAAAGGCCAAGGCCTATAGCATCCAGTCGTTCCTGTGCAACGCAGGTTCACTAGTGGGCTACATCTTCCCCTTCCTGTTCACAGCCATCGGTATTGCCAACGTGGCTCCCGAGGGTGTCGTTCCCAACAGTGTAAAATGGTCATTCTATGTGGGTGCTGCCATCCTCATCCTGTGTGTCATCTACACCATCAGCCATGTGAAGGAATACACTCCGCAGGAAATGGCGGAGTTCAATGCCGCTGCCAATGCCGAGAGCCAGAGCGATGCAGCTGCTGCTACCGAGATGAGTCCCGCTCAGAAGAAGCATGCCATCAAGGTCTTCTTTGAGGTTGGCTTAGTACAATTCTTCTGCTGGGCAGCCTTCATGTACATGTGGACCTACACTAACGGCACCATTGCCGACACCGTCTGGGGCACAACTGACGCTGCCAGTGAGGGCTATCAGTTGGCTGGTAACTGGGTAGGCATCCTGTTCGCCGTTCAAGCCATCGGCAGTGTGCTGTGGGCAATGGTATTGCCGCAGTTCAAGAACATCAAGGTGGCCTATGCCTTGAGTCTTGTCATCGGCGGCATCGGTTTCGCCATGGTACCCTACATCCACAACCAGTACCTGCTGTTCTTGCCCTACTTCCTCATCGGCTTCGCTTGGGCAGCTATGCTGGCTATGCCCTTCACACTGGTGACCAACGCCTTTGAGGGCAGCAGCCGCATGGGCACAGCATTGGGTCTGTTCAACTGCACCATCTGCCTGCCGCAGATTGTCGCCGCCGCACTGGGTGGCGTGCTGCTGAAGTATGTCATGGGCAGCGTACAGGGCAACATGTTGCTGCTTGCCGGCATCCTGCTCGTCGTGGGCGCCGCCTGCGTGTTCATCATCGAGGACAAGAAACACAAAATCTAGACTATAAACTTTAAACCCTATACAAATGAAAGTAAGATTTAACGTAGAGTACAGCACCGTTTATGGTGAGAATCTTGTACTCAATATCGTGAACAGCGCCACTGGAGAGAAGATAGCGAGCCACAACATGAAGCCCGCTACCGACAAGTCATGGAAATGTGACCTTGACCTCCCTGCCAAGGCTGGTCATATCGACTATTACTATAGTGTGGAACACGAGGGCAAGGAACAGCGCCACGAGTGGACCGTCATCCCTCATCGTCTGGACCTGAATGCCGCTAAGGCCACCCGTTATATCACCTATGACCACTGGAACGACCTGCCCGACGACAGCTACATGTACAGTTCGGCATTCACCGACTGCGTAGCACTGCGCAAACTGCAGACGCTCACCAAGGCCAGATACTCCACCTGTATTCAGGTCAAGGTGCGTGCTCCCCAGCTGCGGTCAGGCGAAAGCCTGGGTATTGTGGGCAATGAGCCCACCCTGGGTGATTGGGACGAGACCAAGGCCCTCAAGATGACCGAGCACAACCACAACGAGTGGGTCATCACCCTCGATGGAGCAGCCTTCAAGAAAGCGTTTGTCGAGTTCAAGTTCGTTATCCTGAGCGGCAAAGGCAAGGCGCCTATCTGGGAAACTGGTGACAACCGCACCGTGCTGCTGCCCGTGCTCAAGGAAGGCGAACACATCGTCTATGAATTGCAGCAAGCCTACTTCCCGCTCTATCCCGTGAAACTGGCTGGCACCGTTGTTCCCATCTTCTCGCTGAGGAGCGAGGGCAGTTTCGGCGTGGGAGACTTCGGTGACTTGAAACTGATGGTGGATTGGGTAGCAAGCACCGGCCAACGTGCCCTGCAAGTGCTGCCGATCAACGACACGACCATTACCCACACCTGGAGCGACAGTTATCCTTACAACAGCATCAGCATCTATGCCCTGCATCCGCAATATCTGGACTTGAGGCAGCTGCCCAAGCTTGAAGACAAGAAGCGCATGACAGCGTTCGAGAAGCTGCGCAAGGAGCTGAATGCACTGCCCCAGATTGATTATGAGCGCGTCAACAAGGCCAAGCTCGAGTACATGACCCTATTGTTCAAGCAGGAGGGAGACAAGGTGCTCAAGAGCGACGAGTTCAAGGCATTCTGCATGGCCAACGAGGATTGGTTGGTACCCTATGCCGCCTTCTGTCACTATCGCGACCTCTATGGCACGGCAACCTTCTCCAAGTGGCCCAGCCACCACATCTTCACCGACGAGGAACGCGCAGCATTGTCCAACCCTCGCACCAAGGCTTACAAGGAAGTTGCCCTGTGGTACTTCATCCAGTACTATCTTGACAAGCAGATGCACGGAGCCCATGAGTATGCCCAAAGCAAGCACGTCATCCTCAAGGGAGACATCCCCATCGGCATCAGCCGCGACAGCGTTGAGGCATGGGTAGAGCCCAAGTACTTCAACCTCAACGGCCAGGCCGGTGCGCCACCCGATGCCTTCTCGACCAATGGTCAGAACTGGGGCTTCCCGACCTATAACTGGGACGTGATGCTCGCCGATGGCTGCCAGTGGTGGATCAAGCGCTTCCGCAAGATGGCACAGTACTTTGATGCCTACCGCATCGACCATGTGCTGGGATTCTTCCGCATCTGGGAAATCCCCATCGACGCAGTTCATGGACTGCTGGGCCAGTTCTCGCCCTCACTGGGTATGAGCGCCCAGGAAATCCGCAGCTATGGTCTGAATTTCCAGGAGGAACTGATGACCAAGCCCTTCATTGCCGACTGGGTGCTGGACCGCATCTTCGGCAGACTCGCCAACACCGTTCGCGAGAAATATGTCGAGCGCGTCCATGACGATATTTATCGCATGAAGCCCGAGTATGACACACAGCGCAAGGTGGAAGCCGCCTTCCAGGGTAAGACCAGTGAGGAGGACATCTGGCTGCGCGACGGTCTGTATGCGTTGATCAGTGATGTACTGTTCGTGCGCGACCGCAAGAATCCAGCGTTGTTCCATCCGCGCATCTCGGTGCAGTTCGACTTCATCTACGAGGCGCTCTACGACAACGACAAGGCCGCCTTCAACAAACTCTACAACGAGTACTACTACCACCGCAACAACGACTTCTGGTATCACGAGGCAATGAAGAAGCTGCCCAAACTGGTGCAGGCTACCCGCATGCTCGTGTGTGCCGAGGACCTGGGCATGGTGCCCGACTGCGTGGCATGGGTAATGAACGAGTTGCGCATCCTGAGTCTGGAGATTCAATCGATGCCCAAGGACAACCACATCAAGTTCGGCAACCTCAATGCCAATCCCTATCGCAGCGTTGCCACCATCTCGACCCACGACATGCCCACGATGAGGCAATGGTGGGAAGAGGACTGGGACCGCACACAGGAGTATTTCAACTCCTCGCTGTGGCAAAATGGTGCTGCGCCTCATCCCCTGCCCGGATGGTTGGCCGATGACATTGTGCGTGCTCACCTCGCATGCCCGTCGATGCTGTGCCTGCTCTCGTTGCAAGACTGGCTCGCCATTGACGAGAAGATGCGCCTCGAGGATGCCGATGCCGAGCGCATCAACATCCCTGCCAATCCTCGCCACTACTGGCGCTATCGCATGCACATGACGATTGAGCAGCTGATGAAATCCAGTGATTTCAACGGTCGTGTAAAAGACCTTATCACTCAAAACGGACGCTAATGAAACGATTTTTCCAACTGGTAGCGATAATCATGGCATTACTCGTACCACAATTTCTTAATGCTCGCACTGGGGTCAACTACAGCCCCAGCGCGAGTGTTTTTACTGTTGAGACCAATCATGACGCCCAGCAGGTGAAACTGCGCATCTACAAGGATGGTCTGGGCGGCAAGGCCATCAAGACCCTCAATATGAAACGCTCCCAAGCAGGTGCTACCATGTGGCAAGCTTCCGTCAAGGGCGACATGAAGGGAATGTTCTACACCTTTGACGTGAAGTATGGCGGCAAGTTCATGGGCGAATGCCCTGGTGTATGGGCTACCGCTGTGGGCGTGAACGGCAAGCGCGGTGCTGTCTTGAATATGGAAGATACCGACCCGAAGGGCTGGAAAGCCGACGCGCGGCCCAACATCCCCGCCAAGGATCTCATCCTCTATGAGATGCATCACAGGGATTTCTCCATCGACGTGTCGGGCGGTTTTTCCAACAAGGGTAAATTCCTGGCGCTGACCGAACCTCGTGCCATCAGCCACTTGAAGGCGCTGGGCGTGAACGCAGTACACATCCTGCCGTCGTTTGACTATGCTTCGGTCGACGAGACACGTCTGGATGAGCCACAGTACAACTGGGGTTATGACCCCGTGAACTACAACGTGCCCGAGGGAGGTTACTCCACCGACCCCTACAAACCCGAGGTGCGCATCCGCGAGTTCAAGCAGATGGTGCAGGCTCTGCACCACGCCGGCATCAAGGTCATCCTGGACGTGGTATATAACCACACCTGGAACATCGACGGCAGCAATTTCCAGCGCACGCGTCCCGACTACTACTACCGCAAGAACGCCGACGGCACCTACAGCAACGGCAGCGGTTGTGGCAACGAGACGGCAAGCGAGCGCGAAGGCATGCGCCAATTCATGATCGAGAGCGTGAAATACTGGGTTGAGGAATATCATATCGACGGTTTCCGCTTCGACCTGATGGGCGTACACGATATCGAGACGATGAACGCCATCCGTGCTGCTGTGCCTCAAGATATCTTCATCTATGGCGAGGGCTGGAGTGCCGGCAGTTGTGCCTACTCAGGAGAACTGGCCATGAAGGCCAACATCAACAAGATGCCGGGCATCGCCGCCTTCAGCGACGAGATACGCGATGCGTTGCGCGGCCCCTGGGACAGCAACAGCAAGGCAGCCTTCCTGGGCGGTGTCAAGGGCAACGAGGAAAGCCTCAAGTTTGGTATCGTGGGCGCCATCCAGCACCCCGACGTGGACTACAACAAGGTGAACTACAGCCAAGCGCCCTACGCCATCGAGCCCACCCAGATGATTGCCTATGTGAGCTGCCATGACGATATGTGCCTGGTGGACCGCCTCAGGGCAAGCGTCAAGGGCATCACCATGGATGAACTCATCCGCCTGGACCTGCTGGCACAGACCGTGGTCATGACCTCACAGGGCGTGCCGTTCCTGCTCAGCGGAGAGGAGATGCTGCGCGACAAGAAGGGCGTGCACAACAGCTACGAGAGCCCTGACAGCATCAACCATCTGGACTGGGATAACCTGGAGCGTTACCCGCAAGTGATGGATTACTACAAGGGACTGATTGC
>Ga0247609_10001494_pt1 | contig 27657 bp, 24 predicted proteins | sample 172DNAGHGlowgp2_FD_193487 | JGI IMG/M metagenome (GOLD analysis project Ga0247609, IMG submission 193487) | Sheep rumen microbial communities from Palmerston North, Manawatu-Wanganui, New Zealand - 1728 DNA GHGlow gp2 | ecosystem: Host-associated > Mammals > Digestive system > Stomach > Rumen ...
GTCAACGCTGGTGTTGCGGTCGAACGTCTCGCCGCTGGCCACGATGTCCAGCGCATCGACCACGGGAATGGCCGTCGTGATGTAGCCACCGCGTGAGCCCACCTCACCGTCCTCACCGCCGAGCCACTCGGCACGGATGGAGAGCGGACGGGCTTCCTTGTACTTGCTGCCCGTGTAGGGTGCCGACTTGTATTCAGCACCCACCGAGTAGCGGTTGCGTTTGTAGTTGTCGCCTACCTTGATGTCTGGGTTCCAGGCCGCCGTACCCACGGCACAGCCAGTACCCAGATAGCCTGAGCCTACGATACGCAGGCCGTCGAAGGGGCGTACTTCGAGTTTGGCGATAAAGTCTTTCTGGTTATTCAGGTCGCGGCGGTTGATGCCTTGTCCGCTCATCAGTGCCAACTCGTAGTGCAATTTGTTCTGCAGCAGGTCACCATAGACCATCAGTCCCATGTCACGGCCGTAGTTCACGCCGTTCAGGGGGTCGGGACCTTCGCCGGCCAGGTAGAGCACGGCCTGCGAATAGATGTCAATAAGTTCGAGTTGGGTGGGGGAGAGGGGGTTCTCCATGGAGTAGGAGTGCTTGAACTGTCCGAGGCGGACGGTTAGCGCGTTGTCGTTAGTGAAGCGGTAGTCGGTGTAGAACTCCTGCACCACGCTCGAGAAGTCGTGCATGAAGAGGAACGACCATCGGTCGGTGATCCTGGCTTTCGCCCATAGCAAGGTGCGCTTCAGGTTGTAGGCATTCTGTTTCTTTCCGTTGGGGTTTTGATAGGACCAGCCAGCCTGTGCGTAACCGTTCAGCGTAATGCGCGACGTCAGGTTCTGCAGCCAGTTGGGCTGTTCCTTCTTTTCTTGGCTCATGGCAGCCGTGCTGCTCAGTGCTGCAAGTGCCACGGCGAGCGTGGCACGCTTGATAAGTCTTGTTGTCATAGTCGTTTTTTTGTGTTAATCTTTAATGTTTAATGTTTAATCTTTTTTCGGCCGCCAAAGGTACGAATAAGTGAGCAAAATGCAAAAGGAAAATGCATTTTTCTTTTCATTTTCGAACGAAAGTACCTTCGACGCTTGCGCCAAAGGTACGAATAAATATACAAAGCACCAAAGAAAATATGCATTTATTTTTACATGCTGTATTTGTGGAAATACTGAAAGAAACGCAGATATGCCATCGGCTTGCCCTGCCTCTTTGGGCGACACCCCCCGGGAAACTGGGAGAAACTGCCGGGGGAACGGGGACTTTGGGTGGGGGAAGCAGGGAGAAAGGGTAGGGGAGACAGGAACACAGCGGCCGCTGTTCATTCTAACACCGCCCGCTGTTAGTTCTAACGGCGGGCGGTGTTAGTTCTAACAGCGGGCGGTGTAAACCTACTTTCTGCTCGGTTGTGCTTTTTTTCACTCCTGAAATCCTCTTTCCTGCAGAAACGTTGCAGGATGAGCATCTTGATGGCAAAGATACTCATTTTTCTCCATACTTCCAAACATTCCATGTTTTTTTTTGCCCATTCTCCGCAAAAAATCATTACAATTTATTACACAAAGGCAGTTTTTTTGTATTTTTGCAGCCATGAACATAGAACCCATTGCCTATTTCCATTCGCCGATGACGACGAAGTTCGGTATTCCGCGACAGGCGGGCATCGTCCGTGAGTTGCGCGGACAGATTGTGTTTGAACCTGATTATTGTAATTCTGATGCTCTGCGTGGCTTGGAAACGTTTGATTATCTTTGGATAATTTGGGGCTTTTCGGAGAATGTGGAAGCAGAGAAACATGCTACGGTGCGTCCGCCGTTGCTGGGTGGCAACGAGCGGCGTGGCGTGTGGGCTACGCGATCCCCGTTCCGTCCGAACAACCTGGGCCTGTCAAGTGTGCGCATCGAGCGTATTGAAGACGGTGTTATTCATGTACTGGGTGCAGACCTCATGGACGGCACACCAATTTATGACATCAAGCCTTACCTGGAGTATGTTGACAGCCATACGGGGGTGCGCAGCGGTTTTGTGGATGAAAGGAAGTGGGAACGATTGGAGGTGGTGATGGCAGACGAGTTGAGGGCACAGTTCGCTCCCGATGAACTGGAAACTTTGTTGGCTGTATTGGAGCAGGACCCGCGTCCGCAGTACCACGACGACCCTCTACGGACGTACGGCATGCCGTTTGCCGGCCGTGACGTCCGCTTCCGGGTGGAAGGACAAAAGTTAGTCGTGGTTCAAGTGGTGCCTTGAGTATCGAAATTTATTTTTCATATTCGTCCAGTCGGTCGCGCCAGAGGTACTTGCGCGTCTCATGGACGACGATGCCGCTGAGGAACAGCAGTGAGAGCAGGTTGGGGATGGCCATGAGGGCGTTGGCACAGTCGGCGAACGTCCATACGGTGTTCAGCTGGATGATGCTGCCCACAAAGACGGCAGCGATATAGAACACGCGGAACACCTTTACCCAGGGTCTGCCGCCCAGGTACTCCACGGCACGCTCACCGTAGTAGCACCAGCCGAGAATGGTGCTGAAGGCAAATGTCACCAGTCCGAACGTCAGCAGCGGAGTGCCAAAGTATGGAATCTTGGAAAAGGCAGCCTTGGTAAGTACGGCACCGTTGGAGAAATCGATGTCGCTGTAGGCCAGTACGCTACTCACAATGACAAGGCCGGTGATAAGGCAGATGACAACGGTGTCCCAGAAGGTGCCGCTGGACGAGACGAGAGCCTGACGCACTGGGTTGCGCGTCTTGGCGGCTGCAGCCACAATGGGTGCGGAACCCAGTCCGGACTCGTTGGAGAACAGTCCGCGAGCTATGCCGAAGCGGGCGGCCATCATGACCGTGGAGCCTGCAAAGCCGCCACCCGCGGCCTCGGGCGAGAAGGCAGAGACGACGATGAGTTTCATGGCCGGCCAGAGGAAATGCCAGTTGATGCCGAGGATGAACAAGCAGCCAAGGACATAGAGGAATGCCATGAAGGGTACCAGCATGGAACAGACGCGGGCAATGCTCTTGACGCCGCCCAGCACAACGGCTGCCGTCAGGGCACAGACAATGGCACCGCTGAGATAGGGCGAGACATCATAGGAACTTTCTGCCAGCGTGGCAATAGCGTTGGCCTGAACTGTGTTGCCGATGCCGAACGAGGCACAGGCGGTGAACACGGCAAACAGTACAGCCAGCCACTTCCAGCCCAAGCCGCGCTCTAGGGCATACATGGGACCACCCAGCATGCGGCCGTCCTTGGTTTTGACACGATACTTGATGGCCAGCAGACCCTCGGCATACTTGGTGGCAATGCCGAATACACCTGTCAGCCAACACCACAGCACGGCACCAGGTCCGCCCAGTGCAACGGCTGTCGCCACACCGATGATGTTTCCTGTTCCAATGGTGGCGGCAAGGGCTGTGGCCAATGAAGCAAACTGTGACACGTCGCCATGACCGTCAGCATCTTTCTTGACGGAGAGACGGATGGCCGTGAAGATGCGTAACTGCGGAAAGCGCAGGCGAACGGTGAGGTAGAGATGGGTTCCCAAAAGCAGGATGATCATAGGCCATCCCCACAGGAAGTCGCTTATATGTGTTAGTATTTCGTTCATTCTTGATGATGGTTTATGGGTGAGAACTGTCGAAGGATATCTTCACATGCCTGAATCCCATGATGCGAAGCATGTCGGCCACCTGCTCTTCAGCATTCTGACGGGCATGGCGGATGTTCTGGTGCGTCAGACACTGGCGTAGCATCTTGACCTTGGCGCGGCGGTAGAGGGCTTCGCGGTCGGCAGAGCTCCAGTCGCCCTTGGAGATGAAGGAACGCGTGCGGGCCTCGTCAATGAAGTTCTGGTCGAGCAGCTGGATGGACGGCAGCGTCACGCATAGCGTGTCTTCGTTGACGGTAAAGGCACTATCGCTAAGCTGCTGCATGTCAATGCCCAGACGCAGTGTGCCGTAGTAGATGCGGACAAGCTGGTCGTCGAAAAAGATGCCGCTCCGGATGGTATCGACCATTTCCTCATCGGAGAGCGAGAGAAACTCCCACTCGCCAATGGCTCGCATGGAGCGTATCTGCTGAGGGGTGACATCGATGCGCTCGTCGGTGGTCAGGCTGACGCTGTTGGAAGATACCTTATTATATATATAGCGGAGACCGGTAATCATGCCCCACAACAAGCCTGCCGCAACCAGCAGACAACAGCCTATGACGAGGTATTTCCTGATGTTCTGTTTCATTCTTTGTTCCTTTCAATAATGCTTTGCGGGTCGAGGTCGTGGCGGAAGGCAATGGTGATGTTACGCTCACTGTACCCCAGTTGCTTGATCATGGGGACGAGGATGCGGGCGGCATTCTGACGGGCAGACTCCACGATACCCAGTTCTGGGATGGTGGCAATGATGGCCTCGCGTCCCTGCTGTTCGTAGGCAGACAGTTCCTGGTCGGTGAAGTCACGGCGCAGTAGCGCCACGTACTTCTTGATGTTCGCATGGTCAATCTTAGAACTGGTCAGCACCACCTTCGGGTCGGGCAACACGATGGTGATGCGGTCGCCGTCGCGCTCAACATTGGCCTCCGAGAAACCACCAAAGTCAATATAAGCCTTCAGTGTGGCTTCCATCGGTATGGCTATTTTGCGGTCGCCCAGCATGGGCAACTCGAAATCGTAGCGTTCGCCCGTCAACTGGCCTTGCAGACGCAATACGTCGTCGTGGGTTACAATCTTGTGTATCTGGTACTCGGCCGTATAGAGACGAGAGCATTCCTGAATCTGCGTGATGAGTAGCTCTTGTGTGGGAGGAGTGTCACTCTCCGTCTGCTTGTTACATGATGAACAGGCAGTCAGCAGCGACAGCAGCATAAAAAGAAAAAAAGAAAGAAATCTCATCTTATTTGAAAATTTGTGGCAAAGATAGTAAAAAAATGTCATTTCGCTGAACAAAACGACAATTTTTTGCACACAGGTTAAACTTTTATCCCCTGTTAGCGTCATAATGATAGTTGCGCAGCTTAAAACAATCAACAACAAGTATAACCCAATAAACAAGAAAGGTAAAACAAGATGAAAAGGATGATTCTGGCTTTGATAGCCGCAATAGCAATAGGTACGAATGCAGTAGCACAACAACCGCAGGGACACAGACATGGCAAGCGGGACAAAACGGAAATGGTGAAGCACCGCACGGAGCGCATGGTACAGCAATACGGACTCAGCGAGGAACAGTCGGTACAGCTCCTGGCACTGAATACGAAATTCTCCGACCAGATGGCTCCAAGGGGCGGCCGGCACGGTCATCGTCACGAAGGTGGCCGACCGGAAGACGGAGAACACCGTAAGCCGATGATGACCGATGAGCAGCGCCAGCAGTTCCAACAGGCCAGGGAGGCCTACGACAAGGAACTGAAGGGAATATTGACTGACGAGCAGTTTGCCAAATACAAGGAGGATATGGACAAGCGCCGGAAGGGTGGTCCAAGAGGTCCGAGGAACTGAATTTTATTAGATTTCATACATCATAGTATTTAGGTTAACATAGTGTTTGTAAAATGGCAGGCGTGCCAAAGTTAGTTAGGTTAAGGATTTTTAGGTTTTAAGATTATTTTGATAACGATGGGAGGTCTTCTGCAACATGCAGGAGACCTTTTTGGGTTATAAATTTGGTTTTTCGCTCGGTTTGCACTACCTCTGACGTTCCGCCGAAGGTAGGCTGCACCTCGGAAAAACTCAAATAAATTTGGTTTTTCGCTCGGTTTGCATTACCTTTGCAAAATAAAACCTAATAAGAACAATGAAAAGACTCATTCCATTGATTGTAATCGGCCTGATGGCAGGTGTTGCAGTATCGTGTGGCAATAAGAAAAAACAAGATGTCATCATCGCAACCAAATACGAGAAACCAGAACCGCAAGGACCTATCCGTACTGACAACTATAAGGACGAGAAACCGTTTAAGTGGCAGGGACGTGACTATGTATGTACCGTTGAACGCATCGCTGACGATTCGCTGCCGATGGTCAAGGATGAGACAGGGCAGCTGTTTGTGGATAATCGCGTGAAGGTGGTGATAAGTCGCGCTGACGGAAGTGTTTTCTTCGAACGGGAGTTTACGAAGGCCGCTTTCAATGCCTATATCGATGATGACTTCCGTAAAACGGGAATCCTGGAGGGCTTCGTGTTTGACAAGGTGGAACCTAACGAGGTGCGCTTTGCATGCAGCGTCAGTCGTCCGCAGTCTGATGAGTATATTCCCCTGATTGTTGCTGTTTCGCGTCAGGGGAATATAGGAATTGCCAAGGACCAGCGTCTGGATACGGAAATCGAAGACACTCCTACGGCTGTTGAAGAGGACACCGAGGAGTCAGAGGTCTAAGTCCAGTTGCTGGGGTTCTTTGACGTATGCCCATTGGTTGATGCGCTGGTAGTTCTTCATGATGTCCAGTAGTTTGAGGAACTGATTTTTCCGGGCTTCGGGCAGTGTGCCGGAGGCCAGGCGTTTCTTATTGTACTTAATCCAGTTGACCATCTTCAAGTCTTCTGGCTTGTGCTTTGACGGTCGGTGGGCGTTCTGTTTGATGTAGCTGAGGATGTTGTGGTACTGGGTGTCCCATTTCTCGTTGTGTGAGACAGGGACAATACTCTTCTGGCTCTGAGCCAGTTGTCCCCATAGTGCCTCCACGTCGGCCATCCGCTTGACAATCAGGTTGGCACCTTCGCGCTTGAGCAGGGTGTCAGGCAGCGGACCCGTGTTGACGGCAACGGTTAGAATTTGGGCGGCAACGGCGGCACGCACGCCAAGCGGTGCATTCTCAATGACAATGGCCTCCCACGGATGGACACCGGTCTTGCGGAGCCCTACCAGATATGGCTCGGGGTCTGGCTTGCCGTGCTGCACATCGAAACCGCTGACGATGAGTTCCTGGTTGATGAGTCCCGGGAATGCCTGCTGCAGGTGGTCGAGCAACGTGTGCTGACCGCTGCCGGTGACAATGCCGATTTTCATGCCGCTGCTTTTGATTCTGCGCATCAGTTTCTCCACACCGTCCATCTTGGGGGCTGGCGGGCATTGGGCGAAGAACGTTGTCTTCAACTCGTACATGCGCTGTGCCTCTTCGTCGCTGATTTCGCGTTTCCACTGCTGACGGGCTTTCAGTTTGATGGTTTCCACACCACGCATGCCTTCGTACAAGTAGGCTTCGCTTTTTGCCATTTTCAGTCCGCACTGCTCCATTGCTTTGTGCCATGAGGAAGCATGGTTGGGCATAGAGTCGAAGAGGACTCCGTCCATATCGAAAAGCACGGCTTTAGGGTGGTATGCCTTAAAGCCGTGTTTTTTCAAGTATTGTTGTATTTGCTTCATGCCTGTGATTGTCGGGTTTGTTCCTTGGCCAGACGCTCCTTGATGGCAGCAGAGTCGGCCTCGTAGCCGGGCTTGTCGAGCAGTGCAAACATGTTCTTCTTGTAGGCCTCTACACCAGGCTGGTTGAACGGGTTGACACCGAGCACGTTTCCGCTGATGCCACAGCCTATCTCAAAGAAGTATATCAGTTGGCCGATGTAGTACTCGTTCAGTTCGGGCACAGAGATGCGGATATTGGGCACACCACCATCTACGTGAGCCAGACGGGTGCCGAGTTCTGCCATTTTGTTCACCTCATCGACACGCTTGCCAGCCAGGAAGTTTAGACCGTCGAGATTCTCCTCATCGCTTGGGAAGAGCAACTCGCGGTTGGGCTTCTCGATAGAGATGACCGTCTCGAAAATGGTACGCTCACCGTCCTGAATCCACTGACCCATGGAGTGCAAATCTGTTGTAAAGTCACAGCTGGCGGGGAAAATACCCTTCTTGTCCTTACCCTCAGACTCTCCGTAGAGCTGCTTCCACCACTCACTGATGAAGTGGAGCTTCGGCTGGTAGTTGACCATGATTTCAATCTTCTTGCCAGCACCATATAGACCATTACGAACGGCAGCATACTGGGCGGCGAGATTTTCCTCAAATGGCACATCCTTGCCGCAGGCCTTCTCCATGTCCACGGCACCTTGAACAAGAGCCTTAATGTCGAAGCCGGCACAGGCAATAGGCAGCAGGCCAACTGGGGTTAGTACAGAGAAACGTCCGCCTACGTTGTCGGGAATGATGAAACTCTTGTAGCCCTCCTTGTCAGCGCAGGTACGGGCTGCGCCACGCTTGGCGTCGGTGACGGCAACAATGACCTCCTTGGCAACGTCCTTACCCATTTGTGCCTCGCACTGCTTCTTCAGCAGACGGAATGTCAGGGCAGTTTCGGTGGTCGTACCAGATTTGGAGATATTGATGACGCCGAACTTCTTATCCTTCAGGTATTCGGTCATTTCAGAAAGGTAATCCTCACCGATGTTGTTGCCGGCAAAGAGTATCGTGGGGTTCTTCTTGTCCTGAATGAGCCAGGCAAAGGAGTTGCCGAGAGCCTCGATGACGGCGCGTGCACCCAGGTAGCTGCCACCGATGCCTGCCACCACCACCACTTCGCACTTCTCGCGCAAGGTGTTGGCTACAGCCTGTACCTCGTTGAGGAAGGCTGGGGTGATGCTGCTGGGCAGGTGTAGCCAGCCGAGGAAGTCATTACCAGGGCAAGTGCCAGCCTCGAGAGCGGCCTGTGCCTCTTTCACTTTAGGTTCGAAAGCCTTTACTGCTCCTGCTTCGAGGAAACAAGCGGCCTTCGTGATGTCGAGCTTGATGTTACTCATAGATTTAATGTTTTTATTATCTGAATGAATCTGTTAACAACTTGATTTCAATCTGTGGTGATATGCGTTCGTATAGAATGTTATATACGGCATCGAGAATGGGCATGTTGACATGCCAGTGGCGATTGATTTCCTTCATACACTTGGTACCGAAGTAACCCTCCGCAATCATTTCCATTTCAATTTGTGCAGACTTTACGCTGTAGCCTTTGCCAATCATCGTGCCGAACACCCGGTTGCGTGAGAAGTTGGAATAGCCTGTTACAAGCAGGTCGCCCAAATATACCGAGTCATCCATGTTACGTTCCTGCGGATGAACCGTCTTCAGAAAACGCGTCATCTCTTGAACGGCGTTGGAAATGAGTACGGCTTGGAAGTTGTCGCCAAATTTCAGACCGGAGCAGATGCCTGCTGCAATGGCATATACATTTTTCAGCACCGAGGAATACTCAATGCCTAAGACATCGACAGAAGTCTTGGTCTTGATATAGTTGCTTGCCAATACATTGGCAAAAGCCTGTGCCTTCTCAATGTCTGCACATCCGATGGTCAGGTACGACAGACGTTCCAGCGCCACCTCCTCGGCATGGCTTGGACCACCAAGACAGGCAAGGTTTTCGTAGGGAATGTCATACACTTGGTGGAAATATTCTGAGCAGACCAGGTTCTCGTCGGGTACAATGCCTTTGATGGCTGTCACGATGAACTTGTCGCGCAGACGGGTCTTCAGCTTCTTCAGGTGACTTTTCAAATAAGGTGAAGGCGTGACAAAGACCAGCGTGTCGTACTGTTGGGCTATCTTGTTGATGTCGCTGGAGAAGTTTATTTCGCTGATGTCGAAATGGACCCCCATCAGGTACGCAGGATTATGCCCAAGTCGACGGAAATCCTCTATTCGGTCATCGCGACGCATGTACCAACCAATGTGGTGAGTGTGTCCCACCACTATTTTGGCAATGGCCGTAGCCCACGAACCGCCGCCGATAATTGCTATCTTTCCGCAGTCGTACATTTGACTATTGGACTATTTACAATTATTCTATTCAGGCTTGCGCCTTCTCAATCCAGTCAGCGACTTCATCAACGCTGGGCTTCTGCATGTCGAGCTTGTACTTCTTGACAATATCGCCAATCTTCTGCTGCAGGCCCTGTGCCTTCTCAGCTGCGATGTTCTGCACGAGGTTGAAACCTGCCTTACGTAGTACGGGAACCCACTCCTCAGCAACACCGATCTCGGCCCATTCTGTCACTGTTGACTGTGGAATCTTCTTCTCGGGCTTCATCTGCGGGAAGAACAGTACTTCCTGGATGAATGTCTTGCCGGTCATGAGCATCACCAGACGGTCGATACCGATACCGATGCCACTGGTAGGTGGCATGCCATACTGCAGGGCACGCAGGAAGTCCTGGTCGATAATCATGGCCTCGTCGTCACCCTTGTCGGCCAGTTTCATCTGTTCTACAAAACGCTCCTCCTGGTCTATCGGGTCGTTCAGCTCGGAATAGGCGTTGGCCAGTTCCTTGCCATTGACCATCAGCTCAAAGCGCTCGGTCAGTCCGGGCTTCGAACGGTGCATCTTTGTCAGGGGAGACATCTCTACGGGATAGTCGGTGATGAAGGTAGGTTGGATGAACGTTCCCTCGCAGAACTCACCGAATAACTCGTCAATCAATTTCCCCTTACCCATGGTTTCATCCACATCCATTCCCTTCGACAGGCAGAAAGCACGAATCTTTTCCTCGCTCTTGCCGTCGCAGTCGAAGCCGGTTTTCTCCTTGATGGCATCAAGAATGGGCAGACGGCGGTAAGGAGCCTTGAACGAAACAATCTGTCCGTCAATCTCACGTTCGGGTTTGCCGTTGACGGCTATGCAGATGGTCTCCAGCAGTTTCTCGGTGAACGACATCATCCAGTTGTAGTCCTTGTACTGTACGTAAAGTTCCATACAGGTGAACTCAGGGTTGTGGTTGCGGTCCATGCCTTCGTTGCGGAAATTCTTGCCTATCTCATATACCCCCTCGAAACCACCCACGATGAGGCGCTTCAGGTAAAGTTCAGTGGCAATGCGCATATACATGTCCTGATCCAGTGCATTGAAGTGGGTGATAAACGGACGGGCAGAGGCACCACCGGCAATCGACTGTAGCGTTGGGGTCTCTACCTCGGTATATCCAGCCTCGTCCAGCACTTTCCTTAACGTGCGAATAACGGTGGCACGCTGTAGGAAGGTGTCCTTCACACCCTCGTTGACCACGAGATCCACGTAGCGCTGACGGTAGCGCAGTTCCGGGTCGTCGAACTTGTCGTAGGCCACACCGTCTTTGTATTTCACAATGGGAAGCGGCTTCAGTGCCTTCGACAATAGCGTTAGCTCTTGAGCATGTACGCTGATTTCTCCTGTCTGTGTACGGAATACAAAACCCTTGATACCAATGAAGTCGCCAATGTCGAGCAGTTTTTTGAATACAACGTTGTATAAGTCCTTGTTCTCGTCAGGACAGAGGTCGTCGCGGGTAATATAAACCTGGATGCGGCCTTTGGAGTCCTGCAACTCAACAAACGATGCTTTACCCATGACACGGCGGCTCATCATGCGGCCTGCAATGCAGACCTCACGCTGTGGGGCGTCGTCCTGAAACTCCTCAATGATGTCGGTGGAGAAAGCGTTGGTTGGATATTCGGCTGCGGGGTAGGGGTTGATACCCATGTTGCGCAACTCTTGCAGACTTTCGCGTCTGCCTATTTCTTGTTCACTTAATTCTAAAACGTTCATAATCATGTGATGTTTTGGATGCAAAGGTACAAATTAATTATGAATTACGAATGACGAATTATGAATTATTTATAAAAAAACGGCAAATCATTTGGTTGCATGCTGAAATATTACTAAATTTGCCACACTAAATAAATAGTGAGATTATGATTGAAACTTCGATGAAAGACAAGGTGTTCGCCGTTCAACTCGCCTTGAAACGAACATCGTACGCCATTGTCGATATACGTGGAAATATCTTGGCAAGGGATGAGTTTCCAACTATTGAATATGATAACGTGAATGACTACGTATCTGCTCTCTGTGAGAAACTGGTTGACATGATGCTGGCCAACGATGCCTTCGGAGCCATTCGCTCAGTGGGTGTCAGTGTGCCAAGCTCCAACCACCTGACAGGTAACATCGAGAATCCGGCCAATCTGCCATGGAAGGGAGTGATACCCTTGGCTGCCATGATGCGCGACCGTCTGGGACTGGCCGTGACGTTGGGTAACAAGCCTCATGTGCGTGCTCTTGGTGAGATAGAGTTCGGGGCTGCTCATGGACTCAAGGACTTTGTCCTGCTGACCATAGGAAATGGTTTCGGAAGTTTTGTGTATTCCAATGGCCAGGCATATCTTGGTGCCGACGGTTTTGCGGGTGAGATAGGTCATACTTGTGGATTTACCAAGGGACGCCAGTGTGCCTGCGGAAAGTATGGCTGCATGGAGGCCTACGTGTCGCATCTCGGAATACTGAAAACAGCCGAGGAGGTGATGGCAGAGAGTAACGAACCGACCATGATGCGAGGCTTGAAGAACCTGACGCCAAAGTCCATTACGGTATTCTGCGAACAGGGTGACCAGTTGGCCATTGAGGTCATGCACCGTACAGGACAGGTGCTCGGCTGGAGCCTGGCCAACTATTGCTCGGTCATGGACCCTGAAGCCATCATTTTTACGGGTGGTATCTCACGTGCAGGCAAATGGCTGTTGGAACCTGCCGAGGAGGAATTCAACAAGATAGTGTTCCATAATATCGAAGGTCGTGTGCGTTTCATTCAGTCAACCATTGATCCGGACATCTCTGACCTTTTGGGCGCATCTATATTGGCATGGGATGTGGAAGAGTACTCATTATTTAAATAAACGAAACTAAATGAAGTGACAGGGTATGATAGACGAGATGAAAATAAAAACCAAGGTAATTGGTGTTGACATTTCCTTGAATTACACGACTTGCGCGGTCATCGATATCCGTGGAGTGATTTTGGGGAAGGACTCTTTTTCAACAACAGACTATCCCGATATCAATAATTTTGTGTCCATGCTTTATGAGAAAATCGTCAAGTTGGCCGAGGCACACGGAGGCTTGGAGAATATCCGTTCGGTGGGTGTCAGCGCGCCCAGTGCTAATTTCAAGACCGGAAGTGTGGAGAATGCCTCCAACTTACGGTGGAAGGGTGTAGTCCCTCTGGCTGCCATGTTACGTGACCGTCTGGGCTTAGCCGTCGCAGTAGGTAATGACGGCCATGTGGCAGCACTTGGTGAGCATGCCTACGGCAGTGCGCATGGCATGGAGAACTTTTTGGTCATGACGTTTAGCGAAGGCGGTGTAGGTAGTAGTATCTTCCTGAACGGCCGTGCCCATCTGGGAACCGATGGCTTCTCTGGCGAGATTGGCCATACGCGAGTGATTGAGAACGGCCGTCAGTGTGGCTGTGGACGTAAGGGATGTCTGGAAACATACGTCTCGACATTGGGCATCGTTCAAAATCTTCGCGAGTTGATGGTTGAGAGCGACGAACCGTCATTGGCCCGAAGCATAGAGGACTTGAATATACAGTCGGTAGTGCTGTGCTGTAAACAAGGCGACAAACTGGCATTGGAGGCTGTAACGCGTGCAGGACAGATTCTTGGCCGTGCCATTGCCAACTACTGTTCGGCACTGAATCCTGAGGCCATCATCCTGTCTGGCGATATCCTGAAGGTGATTGATTGGATGTATCCTGTCTTGCGCCAGACCATTGACGAAAATGTGTTCCATAATCTTCAGGGCAAGGTACGACTATTGGCTTCTCTGCTGGATCCGGAAGAGCGTACCGTCCTGGGAGCCGGTGCCCTGGCATGGCAGCTGAAGGAATATTCACTGTTTAAATAATGAATGTAGATAGAATAAGAAAAATAATAGCAGAGAAACCCAATCTCTCCACTGCCCTCGGGATGGAATTTGTCTCCACTCCCGAGGACGATGTTTGTATAGCCACCATGAAAGTCGATGAACGTAACCGCCAGCCTTTCGGTTTCCTCAGTGGCGGTGCATCGCTGGCATTGGCAGAGAATGTGGCAGGGGTTGGCTCTTGTTCGCTTTGCCCTGGACAGATGTGTGTGGGCATTGAGGTCAGCGGCAGCCATGTCCGGGCTGTAAGCGAAGGAGAAACGGTGACGGCCATAGCCCGCCTGCAACACAAGGGTAGCACACTTCATGTCTGGAATGTGGAAATCAGCAATAGTCAGGGCGAACTGATATCAACGGTTCGTGTGACGAATTACGTTATTAATCCCAAGAAGTAATGGGTGCTTTTGCATTATATCGCTTGCCTCGTGACAGCCATTTTACACTCGTAGAGCAGACGGAGGGTGAGCCTCAGGAGTTTGTCTCGTTGGCCGAGCTCAACGGGAAACAGGGTTTTGTCGTAGCGCCTTTTGCCGTTTCAGCTGAACAACCTATTCTCCTAATTCGGCCTGACTGTGTGAAGTCAATGGATCAGTTGGATGCCACAGTTGTGATTCAGCCGACAAAGAACATCACTTCATGTCCCTCACGCAATGACTATCACAGCGACTTTGCCAACTACCATGCACATCTTCTCTCGGGCGACTTTAAGAAGATTGTTCTGGCACGCAGCGCCTACCACTCACCACTCATCGCTCACCGCTCACCACTCGCCCTTTTCCAAGATGCTTGCCGGCGTTATCCGCGTATGTTCATTTGTCTGGTTTTTACTTCGAAGAGCGGTGCATGGCTGACGGCAACTCCCGAAGTGTTGCTCTCAAAAGCTGACAATAGATGGCAGACCATGGCGTTGGCCGGAACGATGAAACTGGAAGGTGACCTGCTCAATTTCGATACATCGGCATCGCAGTCCCGCCTCCACATCGCATGGACAGATAAGAATATACAGGAACAACGCTACGTGGCAACCTACATTACCGAGTGTCTTGAGCGCTTTGCGACCGACTTCACAGAACATGGTCCTTATACCGTGCGGGCTGGCGATTTGGTACATCTGCGCAGCGATTTCCGTTTCACACTGCCCGACAAGCAACATCTGGGTGATGTGCTCTGCGCGTTACATCCTACACCTGCCGTCTGTGGACTTCCTAAGAAGGATGCTTACGACTTCATTCTGCAGAATGAACATTCTCCGCGAAGCTACTATAGCGGTTTCATGGGTCCCCTTCAGATGTCCCTCAACTCGCACTTCGCACCCCTCACCACTCACCTCTATGTCTCCCTGCGTTGTATGCAACTGCTCAGCAATGGCTATCTGCTGTATGCTGGAGGAGGCTTGCTACCTGACAGCGTGGAAGAACAGGAATGGCAGGAGACTGAAGCCAAGATGGAAACCATGCGCAACCTCCTATATATATAATATGTATTGTAACAAAGAAAACGTCAACATACTGACCGCCCTGCTTGTCAAGCACTTCGTTCGTCATGTCGTCGTCTGCCCTGGCAGTCGTAATGCACCCATCGTGCATAACCTGAACGAGTGTCCTGACATTACATGTTACCCCGTTACCGATGAACGCTCGGCGGGCTTCTATGCCCTGGGATTGGCGTTAGGTGCCGGTGCTCCGAGGGCAGTCGGAGTTTGTGTCACCAGTGGTACGGCATTGCTCAATCTGCTGCCCGCTGTGGCCGAGGCATATTACCAGCAGGTGCCGTTGGTTGTTATTTCTGCCGACCGACCGCCACAATGGATTGACCAACAGGATGGTCAGACGCTGCCGCAGCCTGATGCGCTGGGGCGCTTTGTCAGGAAGGCTGTCAGTTTGCCGGAACCGCGTGACGACGAGGAACGCTGGTACTGCAACCGTCTGGTAAATGAGGCCTTGCTGTCTGTCCGGCATCATGGTCTTGGTCCTGTTCACATCAATGTCCCTATCAGTGAACCACTGTTTGAGTTTGCCGCAGAAGCACTTCCCGATGAGCGGAAAATTGTCCGGCGGTTTGATTGTGGTGAGGCAGGTGATGTTGATGAAATCATGATTCGCCATTTCATGGAGGCTAAGCGCCCTATGATTGTCATCGGCCAGACACACTCAGATTTGATTTATGACGAGGAATGGAGAAGTCTGATGTCCTTTCTTGCTGCTCGTGCCGTTGTCTTGTACGAGCCGTTGTGCAACTATTTCCTTGCTTCCGTTCATTTCGAAGAGGTGCTTTCACATGTAGGAAATGATGAGGTATATATGCCTGATGTCGTACTCCATCTCGGGGGCACCATCGTCAGTAAGCGCCTGAAGAAGTTTTTGCGAGCTGCCAAGCATGCAAAGGTCTATTATTTAGATGCAGAAGGACGCATGTGCGATGTCTTCATGCATCTTACGGAGGTGGTGGAGTGTCAGCCGGCCCAGACCTTGTGGAATATCAGGCACGAATACGAAAAGATGCTTGCCGGGCAGACGGAAGGAGCGGCTTTCCATCCAGGCGTTGAAGCCCAGTCATTTTGCAGCCTTTGGCGTCAGCAACTTGAAAAGGCAGCATCAGTTCACCAATCGTTTGTCCCAGCCTATTCCCAAATGGCAGCAGTAAAATATTTTGAGGAGCAACTCTCCCTTCGTCCATATAAAGCAGCGGTTCATTATGCCAATTCTTCCGCCATCCGCTTAGCCTGCATCTACGCCCGCCATGCCGTGTTCTGCAACCGTGGCGTCAACGGCATTGAGGGTTCGCTCAGCACGGCGGCTGGCATGTCCTTGGCTACTGACGAACCTGTGTTTTGCGTCATTGGCGACCTGAGCTTTTTCTACGACCAGAACGCGCTGTGGAACCAAAACCTGAAGGGTAATCTGCGCATTCTTCTGCTCAATAACGGCAGGGGTGGCATCTTCAACATGCTGAAGGGACTGGAGCAGAGCCCTGCCCGCGACCGTCTTGTTGCTGCTGAACACCATACGACGGCAGCAGGTATCTGTCAGCAAAATGGGGTGGCCTATCGGCAGGCTACCGACCTGCTGACCATGCAGCAGGGCATTGACTGGTTGCTGACTGCAGAAAGTGAGCACCCCCTGTTGTTGGAAGTGCTCACCGATGATGCTGCGGACGAACGCGTCTATCGCGACTATTACCGTTCATTTAGTATTTAAAGGAGCTGCCGCCAACGAACTCGCGCATAATCGAGGTGGGTGGAATCTCCTTGTCGCTGATGGGGATGAAGAAGCGCAGGAACTTCAGCAGGCGGTGAGCCTCGGCATACTCCGGACAGTTCTTGGGTACTGAGGCCAGGATAAGTTCTGCATGGGTGCGCAACACGGCAAATTCAATGTTCAGGGCAGAGTTGAACATGGCGTCGGCCGTCTCCTGGAAGGGGAATATCCATCGGTCTTCAGCTTCACAAACGTTTTTCCACTGTGCGATGGTTTCCTGTGCGGTATAGGCTCCCTTGTTGTAGTCACGGATGATGCGGCGCAACAGTCGGTTGTCGCGTACGGGAATCCAGTTGTGGTCGTCCAGCGAGATGCTGGTCAGTGCCGAGATGTATATCTTGAACTTTGCCGAGTCGGGAATCTTCTGCGTCAGCAACGGGTTGAGCGCATGTATGCCCTCAATGATGAGCACGGAGTCGTTCGACAATTTCAGTTTCTTTCCGTTCCATTCGCGCTTGCCTGTCACAAAGTTATACTCGGGAATCTCTACACGCTCGCCCTGCATCAGCCGCAGCAGATGGTCTTCCAGCAGTGAGTACTCCACCGTCTCAATATTGTCGAAGTCGTAGTCGCCGTTAGGCAGTTTCGGCGTATCCACACGGTTGACGAAGTAGTCGTCGGTCGAGAACGACATCGGGCGTAGTCCGCAGGCCAGCAGCTGGATGGAAAGACGCTTGCAGAAGGTCGTCTTGCCCGACGACGAGGGCCCCGTGATGAGCACCACGCGTACGGGGTTCTCTTCACGGTGGAACCGACGGTCAATCTCCTCGGCTATCTGCACTATTTTCTTCTCCTGCAGGGCTTCTGACACCTGTATCAGTTCAGAGGCATGGCCACGTTTCACAGCCTTGTTCACGTCGCCGGCATTCGAGAGCCGCATGATGATGTCCCAGCGGGTTTTCTCGGCAAACATCTCGTAGGTCTTCGGCATATCGACCTTCTCGGCCAGTATCGTCGGGTTGTTCCAGTCGGGCACGCGCAGCAGCATGCCGTCGTGGTACGGCTCCAAGGCCCATACGGTGAGGTAGCCTGCCGAAGGCACCAGCGGGCCATAGTAGTAGTCGGCCGTGTCGCCCAGCGTGTAGTAGTCGCTGTAGATGCTTCCGCTGGTTTCCAGCAGCTTGACCTTGTCGGTAAGGCCACGCTCCGCAAACACGCGGATAGCCTCTTCGGTCGTTGACTCATTCCGGCGGAAGGGCATGTCCAGATTGATAATCTCCTGCATCCTACGTGCTATGCGCTCCACGTCACCGTCGGCGAGCGACTCCATGTTCTTTTTCTTGAAGTTGCAGTAGTAACCTCGTGAAATGGTATGCTCAATAAAGAGCTTGGAGCCGGGAAACTCGTCCTGAGTGGCCTTGTAGAGCACGAAGCAGAGCGAGCGGACATATACGCGGTGGCCGCTTCCCTCGCGGGCATCCATGAATTCTACATCGCGGTTCTGGTAGAGCCGGAACTTCAGTCCTTGCGAGGCATTGTTGACTTTTGCCGATACCACGGGGTAGGGCAACTTGATGTCGTCGGCAAACTCTTGATAGACATCAAGCAGTGACGTTCCTTCTGGGAAACTCTTGGTCACGCCATTGTTTTTGCAGCGGATTTGTAACATATACTTTTACTTCTTTTTCGAGGTGTAGAGGATGCAGTTAAGCACGGGCTTGAATTGTTTCTCTTCGCTCAAGAGACAGGTTAGCTTGCCCTTAAAGCAGTTCCGGTCCTTGTAGCTGACAACGAACTCCCAGCATAAAAGGTTGTCCTTGACGCAGCGGACGTACATCACCTTACCGTCAACGACAGGTTCATCGACCTGCCATCCTGTGGGGTTGCCGTCCCAGTCTTCTTCTTTCAATAATTTGATGGTTTTTCCCAGGTCCAGTAAGTCGCTCGGAGCGGCGTAGTCCTCGTTGGTGTAGAACTCCATGACATGATTGTCGTCTTTTTTCCAATCGCTCACGTCGCCGCCCAATGAGTTCTCCAGAGGGGTGTAGTCGGCGGGGTAGTCAACGGAAAAACTCTCTCCGTTATATGTTAGAATCTTCACTGGGCCTTGAGCATTGGCTGTTAGTGCCATGATAGCAAAAACTGCGATTGCAAAAAACTTTTTCACTGTTGTCTTGTTTTAAGTTAATGATAAAATGTTTACAGTTGCCACCTTTTGAGGTAGTCGCATGCAAAGTTACGATTATTTTTCCATTTATGGTCGTTTTTTGAATAATATTTAGTAATTTTGCGCAAAAATCGGAACAAGCTATGACACAAAGAGAATGGAAAGAGATTCGTAAGTTCGAGGAGATTCTCTTCGAGGAGTATAATGGTATTGCCAAGATTACGATTAACCGTGCACGATACCGTAATGCTTTTACCCCCAAGACAACGCTGGAGTTAAGTCAGGCCTTTGCACTTTGTCGCGAGCTGCAACACATTCGAGTGGTGCTGTTGACGGGTGCCATGTCGGAAGTGCCAGAGGGCAAACGTCCGGAGGACGTGAAGCATGCGTTCTGTTCGGGTGGTGACATGCATGTGAAAGGACGTGGCGGCTATATTGACGACGAGGGCGTACCCCGTTTGAGCGTTCTCGACGTGCAGATGCAGATACGTCGTTTGCCGAAGCCAGTCATTGCTATGGTCAATGGCTATGCCATCGGTGGCGGTCATGTGCTGCATCTGGTATGTGACCTCACTATTGCCTCTGAGAATGCCATCTTCGGACAGACAGGCCCGAAGGTCGGTTCCTTCGATGCAGGCTTCGGCAGCAGTTACCTCGCCCGTATCGTCGGTCAGAAGAAAGCCCGTGAAATCTGGTTCCTCTGCCGTCAATATTCTGCTCAAGAGGCCCTCGACATGGGACTTGTCAACAAGGTGGTTCCGCTCAGCGAACTGGAGGACGAGTGCGTCAGCTGGGCCGAGGAGATGATGGAGCGTTCGCCTATTGCCCTGCGTATGATCAAGGCTGGCCTGAATGCCGAACTGGACGGACAGGCGGGCATCCAGCAGCTGGCTGGTGACGCCACCATGCTCTACTATTTCCTGGACGAGGCACAGGAGGGTGGCAAGGCATTCCTGGAGAAGCGGAAACCTGACTTTGAACAATATCCGAAGATTCCATGAAGATAGACATTGAGGAGTGTGTGCTCCATTTCAAACAACCGGCAGGCACGAGTCGTGGGGTCTATACCGAGCGCCGCATTTGGCTGGTGACAGCCCGTGACGGAGATTCCAGCGGAGTGGGCGAGTGTGCCCCGCTTCCTGATCTGAGTTGCGATGCACTGGACAACGTCCGTTACCGGGAGGTGCTGCGCGGATTCTGTGACGAGGTGGAGCGGACTGGCAAAATACCCTACGACGCACTGCGTGATTACCCCTCCATGCTCTTCGGTTTGGAAACGGCTATTCTTGACCTCACCACTCACCGTTCACCGCTCACCGCTCACCGTCTATTCGACACCCCTTTTGCCCGTGGCGAACAGGGAATACTTATCAACGGACTGGTATGGATGGGAACGTACGAGGAGATGCTGCAGCGCATGGAGGAAAAACTGGCTCAGGGTTTCCGTTGTGTCAAACTGAAAATCGGGGCTATTGATTTTGACAAGGAGCTGGACTTGGTGAAACGCATTCGTCGGCGTTTCTCGCACCATGAGGTAGAGTTACGCGTTGATGCCAACGGTGCTTTTTCATACGACGATGCACTTTATAAACTGGAACTTCTTTCTCAATACAACATCCACTCTATTGAGCAACCCATCCGTGCCGGTCAGTGGTTCTACATGTCAGAACTGTGCAGGGAATCACCTCTTCCCATAGCGTTGGATGAGGAACTCATCGGTATCAACGATGCCGACCAGAAACGTCAGATGCTCAACATTATCCGTCCGCGATACATCATCTTGAAGCCATCGCTTCATGGCGGTATGGCGGGTACCCGCGAGTGGGTCGGCATTGCCCGTGACATGGGAATCGGTTCGTGGATTACCAGTGCTTTGGAGAGCAACGTGGGACTGAATGCCGTGGCTCAGTTGTGTGCAGATATTTATGGAGAGCATATCACGCTGCCCCAGGGACTTGGCACGGGTAAGCTGTTTACAGACAATATCCCCATGCCGCTGGAGATTCGCGGTGATAAACTTTGGATGACTTTAGCATGACATTTGAGGAGTTTCTTGCCGAATGGCACAATGACAGACCGACCGTCATGGTGCATACTAGCGGGTCAACCGGAAAACCGAAGCCCATGCTTGTGGAGAAATGTCGCATGGAGGCTTCGGCGCGTATTACCTGCAATTTTCTCGGGCTGCATGAGGGTGATACGGCGTTACTATGTCTTCCGCTTGACTATATTGCAGGCAAGATGATGGTGGTACGGGCGCTGACCTGTGGGCTTCAGCTTGTCAGCGTAGAACCAAGTGGCCACCCGTTGACCACACTCCTGTCAGAAAGGGTGGGGAATGAAACTCCCCTGGACTTTGCAGCCATGGTTCCCCTGCAGGTGTGGAACTCGCTGAAGGTGCCGGAAGAACGTGAACGCCTGAAGAGCATACGTCACTTGATTATTGGCGGAGGAGCCATAGATGATGCTCTTGCCGAGGAACTGAAGGACTTCCCCCATGCGGTGTGGAGTACTTACGGTATGACGGAAACGCTCTCACACGTAGCACTTCGGAGACTTAACGGTCCGGATGCCAGTGAGTGGTACACGCCCTTTGACGGTGTTGATGTCTCATTGAATGAAAACAATTGTCTGGTAATCAACGCTCCAATGGTCCACGAGGGACAACTGGTCACGAATGATATTGCCTGTGTCCAGACTCTTCTCCCCTCGGAGATGGTGGGGGACGAGGCAAAGAGAAACGTGCGGTTCCGCATTCTTGGGCGTAAGGATAATGTTATTTGCTCTGGAGGACTGAAAATACAAATAGAAGAGGTGGAGCGCCTGTTGCGTCCCCACCTCTCTGTGGCGTTTCTGATAACAAGGGCAAATGACGAGAAATTTGGCGAGGCCGTTGTTCTCTTGACCGAAGGCCCTGTCGATGAAGCTGCTGCTGTTTGTCGTCGTATGCTCCCGAAGTTCTGGCAGCCGCGCCGCATCCTACAGGTTCCCCGGATTCCTATGACGGAAACGGGCAAGCCCGCCCGAGCCGAAGCCGAACGGCTAGCAGCTAACCTTCCCGATAGAAATCAAGTGCTTCCTTGATTTCTTCCTCAGTAGCCGTCTGGTTGATACGGATGTCGCCGATACCGCCTAACAACGTGAAATTGATGTCGGTGCCTTGGTTTTTCTTGTCGTGATGCATCAGTTCCAACAACTCTGGATAGTCCTTGCAGGTGATGCCGAGCTGACCGTAGTGCTGGCGGATGAACAGAACGGTCTGCCGCATGCGGTCGGTGGGGAATCCGCACTTTACCACGCTAAGATAGAGTTCGACGATGAGTCCCCATGCTACAGCATAGCCATGCAGCACAGGCTGGCGGCGCATGGCATACGACTCAAAGGCATGACCTGCCGTATGACCCAGATTCAGAGCCTTACGAATACCCTTCTCCGTCGGGTCTTCCAGCACGATGCGCTGCTTGACGGCAACATTGTCGGCAATGTCTTGAGTCTTTAGGTTGTTGATGTCGATAGTCATCAGCTGTGCCCAGCTCTTTTCGTCAGAAATGAGTCCGTGCTTCAGCATTTCAGCAAAGCCGGAGAGTAAATTCTCGTTGTCCATGGTATGCAGAAACACTGTGTCAAGGATGACACTTGCTGCATTGTTGAAGACACCCACCTCGTTCTTCAATCCGCCGAAGTTGATGCCCGTCTTGCCACCTACAGAGGCATCGACCATGGAGAGCAGGGTGGTGGGGATATTGATGTACTGAATGCCGCGCTTGAATGTAGAAGCTGCAAAACCGCCAAGATCGGTCACCATGCCACCGCCCAGGTTCACCATCAGCGAATGGCGCGTCGCACCGCCCTGTTGCAGTTGGCTCCATACGTGACATAGCGAGTCGAGCCCTTTATTGGTGTCGCCTGCCGGAATCGTGATAATGGTGAATGGCGACTTATAAATGGTAAGCAGGACGGGCAGGCATAGCCGCTGGGTGTTCTCGTCACAGAGTACGAAAAGACGGTCGTGCGGACACTCGGCAATAGCTGTGGTAAACGACTGCAGCAGCTGGTCCGAGATGATAATTTTCTGGGGTTCCATTTTCGTTTTTGTTTGGTTTTGCATGCAAAATTACACATAATTTTTAAACCTTCCAAGACAAAGCACGTCAAAAAGACATAAATCTCAAAAGAAATGAAAAAATATCTGTTGTTATTAGTGCTCACTATAGCGGCACTGACTATTCATGCTCAAAACAAGATTTTTGGTACGGTGGTTGATAATCAGTCGGGCGAAACTTTGCCCGCAGCCACAGTAAAACTGTTGAAAATCGACTCTACCATGGTGAAGGGTGTCCTGACGGACACTGACGGAAACTTTGGCGTGGAGGCTCCCGCCGATGGCCGTTACATCATCCAGATAACCAGTGTGGGATATAAAAACTACACCAAGCGTGTCACTGTCAGTGGCAAGGACGTTAAGATGGGTACTATTGGCGTCAAGGCCGATGCCATCACCCTCGACGAGGCTGTTGTCACGGCACAGGCTGCCAAGGTAACGCTCAAGAAAGATACTTTTATCTATAATGCCAATGCTTTCCGCACCCCGGAAGGTTCCACCATTGAAGAACTTGTCCGTAAACTTCCTGGAGCTGAGATCAGCGATGACGGAACCATAACCATCAACGGAAAACAAGTCAAGAAGATTAAGATTGACGGTAAGGAATTCATGACAGGTGACACCCAGACAGCCCTGAAGAACCTGCCTACCAATATTGTCGATCGTATTAAGGCATATGATGAGAAGAGTGACCTTTCCCGTATCAGCGGTATTGAGGATGGCAACGAGGAAACTGTGCTCGACTTCGGTGTAAAACCGGGTATGAACCGCGGCATCATGGGTAATGCCGATATTGGAGTCGGTACGAAGGATCGTTATTCCGGTCGTATCATGGGTGGTAAGTTCGATAGTAAGATGACTGCCATTGTGATGCTTAATGCCAATAACACCAATGACATGGGATTCCCTGGCGGTGGCGGTGGCTTCCGTGGCGGCATGGGCCGACAGGGTTTGACGGCTAATAAGATGGCAGGCGTGAACATCAACTATGAGCCCAACAGAAATTTCAAATGGGATGGAAGCATACGCTGGAACCACAGCGACGGCGATGCAGCTTCGCTCCAGTCACAGCATAACTTCTATTCTGGCTCATTCTCGAATAGCAACAGTCAGCGTTACACGCGTGGCAATCGGTGGAACGGACAGATGCGCATAGAATGGCAGGCCGACTCGATGACGAACATCATGTTTCGACCCAACTTCAGCTATAACAGTAACGACCAGCTCAGTGGTGGCACCTCTGCATCGTTCGGTGTCGATCCTTACTTGTACGTTGACGATCCGCTTAGTCCTGAAGGCTTGGCACGTATGAAGACCGTGACTATCAACGACACGACGGCCCTCATCAATACCCGTCTCAACTCCACTATAAATTATACTCGCACTACCAGCCTTGGCGGTACGTTGCAGTTGAACCGGCGTCTCAGTTCCATGGGTCGTAACGTCACCCTCGTTCTTGGTGCTAACTACTCAGAGAACAAAGGCAACCAGTTCCAGTCAAACCTGGCAACCTTCTACCGAGTAAAGGGTGCTGACGGCAATGACTCCATTCAGCGTACCAACCGCTACAGCCTGTCGCCCACCAAGAACTATAACTACAACGTACGTCTGACCTATAGCGAGCCTATCATGCCCAGAACGTACCTGCAGTTCAGCTATGAGTTCCAGTATCGCTACGAGAAGGGCGACAAACAGATGTTCGACCTTGACAGCTATGACTTCAGCGATCTCGCGGCCAGCTATCGCGGATGGGACCCCTATCTGGCCTGTCTGGTTGACCCGCTCGAGACATATCGTAGTGAGTCCATGAGCCGTTACTCGGAATATAAGAACTACATCCATACGGCAGAGGTGATGCTGCGCATCGTACGCAACAGCTATAACTTCAACATCGGTGTACAGATGATTCCACAGTCATCGAAGTACGTGCAGAAGTATATGGGTGTATCAGTTGATACGACGCGTAGCGTATTTAATATCACACCGACAGCAGATTTTCGCTGGAAGATTTCCGATGTCAGCCAGCTTCGTTTCAACTATCGTGGACAGACCAGCCAACCAGGTATAGCCGACCTGCTTGACATCGTAGATGATAGCGACCCCATGAACATCAAAAGGGGTAACCCGGGACTGAAGCCCTCGTTCACCAATAACTTCCGTCTGCAGTATAACAACTACTTCCCCAGTCACATGCAGTCGCTGATGGCCAACATCAACTTCCGCATGACTCAGAACTCTATTGCGAGCAAGGTAACATACGACAAAAATACCGATGCAAAGGTGACGAGGCCAGAGAATATCGACGGTAACTGGAGCACGCAGGGATTCCTTGTCTATAACACGTCTATCGACTCAGCGGGCTACTTCAATATCAATACTTTCACAAACCTGAGCTACAACAACAGCGTAGGTTATGCTAACTTGAATTCTAAACCCAAGACCATGACCTTTAATGATGACGCCACTAAGAGTATAACGAAGACTTTCGGCATCTCTGAGCGTCTTGGATTTAGCTTCCGTAACGACTGGTTGGAGGTCGAACCCAACGGCTCGTTCAACTACAACCGCTCACGCAATAACATTATGACTAGTTCCAACCTCGACACGTGGACCTTCTCTTATGGTCTGTCCACCAATGTGACGTTGCCTTGGGGCACACGTCTGGCAACAGACATCAGCATGAATAGCCGCCGTGGATTCAGCGATGCCACGATGAATACCAATGAACTGATATGGAACGCACAGCTGTCGCAGAGCTTCCTGCGTGGCAATGCCCTGACCGTCAGCCTGCAGTTCTATGATATTCTGAACCGTCAGTCAAACATCACCCGCACCATCAACGAAATGATGCGTAGTGATACGGAGTACAACTCCGTCCATCAGTATGCCATGCTGCATGTTATCTATCGCCTGAACATCTTCGGTGGCCGACAGGGTGGCCGTGGTGGCTTCGGAGGCGGTATGCCTGGTGGCGGCTTCGGAGGTCGTGGTGGCCGTGGCGGTTTTGGCGGAGGCCGTGGTGGTGGCTTCGGAGGCCCGCGCCAGTTCTAATATCGGGAAGTCTAACAACAAAAGGAAAGATGAAATAAAATTTCAAAAACCTTTTGTTGTTTGCTTACTAATTTGTACCTTTGCACCCCGAAAGGTCCCGTAGCTTAGCTGAATAGAGCGTCAGATTCCGGTTCTGAAGGTCCAGGGTTTGAATCCCTGCGGGATCACGAAAAGAAAGAGTCACGAACGATGAGAGCTTGCTTTCAATCTTCGAGACTCTTTACTTTTTGTAGGATGGCTGGCGCCAGCCTTTGGTGGTATCGACGAAGTCAATACCTCGAAGTAGTTAGCTCTAAACGACATCTCCCTCTGCTGCCACTGGCATCTGCATGCTCTCTTCTTCATGTTTCGGATAAGGCATGACTTTGGCTTGCTGATCTTGCAGCCATATATGGTTCAGCGTGAACGCAATCGACTCCAGCGTCTCTTCACGCTTCGACGGTTTCAGGTCGCATTCCCATACCGTGATGCAGTGCCAGCCCATCTCTGCCAACCTGCGTTGCTCCGCCTTGTCACGCTCCTTGTTCCTGCGAATCTTCGCTACCCAGAACTCACGGTTGGTCTTCGGAATCTTGCAGCACTCAGAATTATCAATTGTCAATTCTCCATTATCAATTTGTGCAGTTGGCAACTGCACGTTGTGTCCATGCCAGAAGCACCCATTCACAAAGATGCATGTCCTGTACTTCCTCAGTACAAGGTCAGGATGTCCAGGCAACCGCTTGTCGTTAAGCCTGTACCGGAATCCCCGTTTCCACAGTCCACGCCGCACAATCATCTCCGGCTTCGTGTCCTTCGACCGAATTGCCGCCATATTGGCTGATCGTCGTTCTGCTGAGAGTTTGTCCATATTACTTCAGTGACTTGGCCACCACGTCAGGGTAATGTTCATTGCGCCAACTGCTGGCAACGTAGATTTTGTGTTTTACCATTGCCAAGTACATTTATGCTGCAAAAATACACATTTTTTCTTAAATGAGGATGAGATTTGAAAATTATTTTGGAGTACAATGGGGTCTCTGCCGTACATTCGGTCCGATATGGAAAAAACTCTTTTTCTACAAAAACTTACCGGTATCGGCAAAAAGTGCTATCTTTGTAGGCGTAATCAGCAGCTAAACTTGCCGATAGATAGAGAATAATGTGACAGGGATTTGGTACCTGTCACATTTACAAAGTTAATCACCAATTACAGATGACTTGCCAGAGAAGTGCCGAGTGGTAGGGACGAAGGTGCCGAGTTGAAGGGACGAAAACGGCACCTTCGAGGGGAGAAGGTGCCGTTTCCTTGGGGTTTTGGCGCCCGCTCAAATCACTTTGAACGTTCGCTCAAAACACTTTGAACGCCCATTCAAATCACTTTGAGCGGCCGTTCAATGACTTTTCCTGATTTCACTAGACACTTTTTCTCTTCATTAACTGAAACAGTAGACAGTAGTTTTGTAGTCGTACTGAATCGATAGACACAAGCGAAAAAGCTGTGCTGTTTTTGTTGACACTTCTG
>Ga0247609_10001495_pt1 | contig 27656 bp, 25 predicted proteins | sample 172DNAGHGlowgp2_FD_193487 | JGI IMG/M metagenome (GOLD analysis project Ga0247609, IMG submission 193487) | Sheep rumen microbial communities from Palmerston North, Manawatu-Wanganui, New Zealand - 1728 DNA GHGlow gp2 | ecosystem: Host-associated > Mammals > Digestive system > Stomach > Rumen ...
AATGAGAACGTGCTGATGGAGGGTGCTCACATCTCGCATGATACCAAGGTGGGCAACTGCTGCGTCTTTGGCTACGGTACAAAGATTGCCGGCGACTGCATCATCGAGGACTATGCCATCTTCTCTTCAGCGTCATCGAGAATGCCAAGACGCGAGTGGGAGAGGGTTCCATGATTCAGGCTGGTACTACCTTCTCTGAGGATATCCCACCTTATATTATTGCTACCAAGAAAGGGCAATATGGTGGTGTGAACTTCGCTGTTGGTCGCCAGCACGGTGTTGACGAGAAGGTGCTCAAGCACATTGCCAACGCCTATCGTCTGGTATTCAATGGCAGTAGCTCTCTCTTTGATACCATCCTGCAGATTGAGGAACAGGTGCCCTCAGGTCCACAGATTGACCATATCGTCGACTTCCTGAAGACCACACAGGCAGGCATCCTTTCTAAGAAAGTCTATTAATTAGGAATACGATGGCTATGAAGAAGAAATGATGAATTTATTGATGACCGCTATGAGGCAATTGGTATTCTCCGTTGTTCTCTGCGGTGTAGGTGTGTGCACTTCGTGTTCCGATGTATAACCAATTCGATGAAATGGCAAGCAAGGACGTGACGTGGGAGATGCTCAAGGCAATCATTGACCAGAGAAATCAGCAAGAATAAAGCGTTTCGTACTGATAGCAGGTCGAAATCAATCAGTAGCTGGCAGTACAAGGTATGCCTGCTGCAATAACACGGTCGCGGATGGCGTCAAGCTGTTCGCGACTGGCTTTTTCTAATCCTTGGGCAGGCGTCTCACGGTCGATGGTGTATACCATCACCTGCTGGGGCTTGATCTGCTTGACGACTTCCAGCCACGGGCCGACATACTCCTCTCCCGTGTTATCTACGTTGAGCGATGAAGGGGAGAGTGCTCCCCTCATAAACATGGTCTGGATGATGATGTGGCCGTTGAAGGCCTTCATGCGCTCAATAATCTGATGGACGTCGTAGGAACCAGTGGGGCGGTCTACCTTATTAATATAGGTGGGGTCTACCGTGTCGAGCTTCAGGATGTTGTCGTCAACACGCAGCAGGGCATCGTGTACCTCTGGACGGTGAATCATGGTGGAGTTGCTGAGCACACAGACCTTCGCATGAGGACAATACTGGTTGCGCAGACGGATGGTATCATCAATGATTTCTGCAAAGTGAGGATGAGCGGTGGGCTCGCCATTGCCGGCAAAGGTCAGCACGTCAGGCAGTTGCTTGTCGGCAACCATCTTCTGTAACTGCTCTTCCAACTTCTGCGCTACTAGCTCGCGTGATGGCCTAGGCAGGGTAGGGCGGTGGTCTTTATTAAAACCACACTCGCAGTAGATGCAGTCGAAAGTGCACACCTTTCCATCGGCAGGTTGAAGGTTGATACCCAGCGAGATGCCTAACCGACGGCTATGTATGGGCCCGAAAATGGGCGAAGGATAAATAACTGTACTCATAATGGCTGCAAAATTACTGAGTTTTTGTCTTCTACATAAAAAAACTATCGTCTTTTAACTCCCTTTAACTTCTTTAACTACTTTAACTCCTTAAAAAGTCGTACCTTTGCACGAAATTAGGTGTATTACGTCTAAAAAGATATGAGCAAGAAACGGAAGAAGGCCCGCAGCCGTAGAGGTTTGCAGGTTGTTACTTTGTGTATAAGCACAACTATGGTGCTCCTTTTACTGGGTTTGGTAGTATTCTTCGTACTGTCGGCACGTAACCTGTCGGCGCACATGAAGGAGAATCTCACCATGACCATCATGTTGAAAGATTCGGTGACGGTGAATGATGCGCACTTGTTCTGTCGCGACTTGTACCATCGTCCCTATTCCCACGAGATTGACTATATCAGTAAGGAACAGGCACAGCTTGAGCAGGTCAGGGAACTGGGTAGTGACCCCTCGGAGTTCTTGGGCTTCAATCCCTTCCCTGCTACGTTGGAGATTCGTCTGAAGGCTGATTATGCCTGTCGCGACTCGTTGAAGTGGATTGTCAAGGAACTGAAGAAGGACGAGCGCGTCAGTGACCTGGCGTATATGGAGGACCTGATGGACAAGGTGAATGTTAACATCAGTCGCGTGAGCATTGTCTTGTTGGTATTGGCAATCTTGCTGACCTTTGTGTCGTTCTCGTTGATAAGCAATACGGTGCGCCTGAGTGTCTATGCGAATCGCTTTGTCATCCACACCATGAAACTGGTGGGTGCCTCATGGGGATTCATCCGTAAGCCGTTCCTCAAGCAGGCGGTCTTGGTGGGCATTATTGCTGCCATTTTGGCATGTAGCATACTGGGTGCTGGCGTGTATGGCCTTTATCTCACCCAACCGGGTGTTCCTGAGATTGTGACCTGGGAAGTGTTGGTACTGACAGGTGCCGCTGTACTGTTGTTTGGTATCATTATTACTGCCCTCTGTGCCTGGCTGGCTGTCAATAAATTCCTACGCATGAAGGCTCAGGAGTTGTATAAGATATAGCGCTTCGCTAGTGAATAGTGAACAGTGAATAGATAATAGTAAAATAAATATATGGAAAAAAGAGATTTCGCTTTTGATAAAGTCAACTACATCTTGCTGGCTGTAGGAATGACTGTCGTGGTCTTGGGTTTCCTGCTGATGAGCGGTAGTGGCTCTACGGAGACTGCCTACGACCCAGATATCTTCAGCGCACGTCGCATCAAGGTAGCACCACTGGTGTGCCTGGCAGGTTTTGTGTCTATGATTTATGCGGTGGTACACCGCCCGAAAGAATAAGCTATGGAGTGGTTTGAAGCATTGATACTGGGTGTCATTCAGGGGCTGACAGAGTATCTGCCTGTCAGCAGTAGTGGTCATCTGGCTATTGGTCAGGCACTGTTTGGCATGGAGAATGGTGAGGAGAATCTGATGTTCACTGTTGCTGTGCATGTCGCTACAGTACTGTCGACGCTGGTTATTCTGTGGAGTGAGATAGACTGGATACTGAAGGGACTGTTTAAATGCGAGCTCAACGCTGAGACGAAATATGTGCTGAACATCATCGTATCGATGATTCCAGTAGGTATTGTAGGTGTATTCTTCAAAGACTATGTGGAGGAGATCTTTGGTTCTGGCCTGCTGGTGGTAGGCTTTTGCCTGCTTATCACCGCTTCCCTGCTTATTTTCTCCTATTATGCCAAGCCCCGCCAGAAGGAGCATATCTCTATGAAGGATGCTTTCATTATTGGTTTGGCACAGGCTGTAGCTGTACTGCCGGGTGTGTCCCGTTCAGGAAGCACCATTGCCACGGGTCTGTTGCTGGGTAACAAGAAAGAGTCGCTGGCTCAGTTCTCGTTCCTGATGGTGATTCCTCCCATCCTTGGTGAGGCGCTACTTGACGTGCTGAAAATGACGAAGGGTGAGAACGTGATGGGCTCTATCGAAGCACTACCTTTAACAGTCGGTTTCGTGGCTGCCTTCCTGTCTGGTTGCGTGGCTTGCAAATGGATGATTAACATCGTCAAGAAAGGTAAACTCATCTACTTCGGTATCTATTGTGCCATTGTGGGTGTGATTACAATCCTCTGCAACCTTCTGTAAATAGTCAAAGAGTATATTGTCAAATAGTCAAATTGTCAAGGTGAACTTCACAGCAGGCGAATATATCTATATCAACAAACCGTATCGCATGACATCGTTCGGTGCGCTAGCTTACGTGCGCACGCGTATATCTAGAAAGGTGGGGGTTAAGCGTGTAAAGACAGGACACGCAGGTACCCTCGACCCACTGGCAACTGGTGTGTTGATACTTTGTACGGGTAAAAAGACCAAGGAGATAGAGAGTCTGCAGCTTCATGACAAAGAGTATACCGCCACACTGCAATTGGGAGCGACAACGCCCAGCTACGATATGGAACACGAAGTGGACGCCATCTATCCTTCTTCGCATATCACTCGTGAACTGATAGATAGCGTGCTTGCCAAATTTGTTGGTGATATCCAGCAGGTGCCACCTCAGTATTCGGCTTGTAAGATTGGCGGTGACCGTGCCTATGAGTTGATGCGTAAGGGCAAGGAGGTAGAGTTGGCTGCTAAGACTGTGCACATCGATTCCATCGATGTGATAGATTTCAACCCTACGACCATGCTGCTGAGCATTCGCGTGGTGTGTGGCAAGGGAACCTATATTCGTTCGCTGGCCCGTGATATTGGACAGGCACTGAACAGCGGCGCTTATCTGACGGCACTTTGTCGTACTCGTCTGGGAAGTGTGCGCATCGAGGACTGCATCACCATTGATGGCTTTCCTGAGTGGCTGGATAATATAGAAATAGAAAAATAAATAGTAAATAGAAAATTACATAGATGAAACTATCACAATTTAGATTCAAACTTCCCGAAGATCGGATTGCTTTGGAGCCTCCTCACAAGGTATTTGAGAATGAAGACGGTACCGTGGAGAAAGTGTATCATCGCGACGAGTGCCGCCTGATGGTGGTACATCGTAAGAGTGAGAAGATCGACATGTTTGAGAAAGATGTCGACGGGAATGATACTACCAACTTCCTGACCTTCAAGAATATCATTGATTACTTTGATGAGGGTGATGTCTTTGTGTTTAATGATACGAAAGTGTTTCCTGCCCGTCTTTTTGGTACGAAGGAGAAAACCGATGCAAAGATTGAGGTCTTCCTGTTGCGTGAACTCAACGAGGAATTGCGCTTGTGGGATGTGTTGGTAGAACCTGCCCGCAAGATACGTATTGGTAATAAGCTCTTCTTCGACGAGGAAGGTCCTATGGTTGCTGAGGTCATCGACAATACCACCAGCCGTGGTCGTACGTTGCGTTTCCTCTATGACTGTCCGCACGATGAGTTCAAGCGGGAACTCTTTGCGCTGGGGTCGGCACCGTTGCCACGCTATATAGTCGACAAGCGTCCTGCTACACCCGATGATATGGAGAACTTCCAGACCATCTATGCCAAGCATGAAGGTGCTGTTACAGCTCCTGCCTCTGGTCTGCATTTCAGTCGTGAGTTGATGAAGCGCTTGGAGATTCGTGGTATCAACTTCTCGTATGTCACAGTACACTGTGGACTGGGCTGCTTCGATCCTATTGAGGTGGAAGACCTCACCAAGCACAAGATGAGTTCAGAACAGATGATGGTGACAACAGAGGCATGTGAGGTGGTCAATAAAGCCAAGGCTGATGGTCGTCATGTCTGTGCCGTAGGCATCAGCACCATGCGTGCTACGGAAACTGCTGTAGGTACCGACGGTATGCTGAAGGAGTTTAATGGTTGGACGAACAAGTTCATCTTCCCGCCCTATGACTTCGGACTGGCAGATGCGATGATTACCAACTTCTATCACTCTGAGTCGACGATGGTGATGGCTACTGCTGCCTTCGGTGGCTATGATTTGGTGATGAAAGCCTACGATATGGCTGTGGAAAACGGCTACAAGTTTGGCTGCTATGGTGACGCAATGTTAATCGTTGATGATTAATCATCAGGTATATCTTGGCTTGGGCTCCAACCTTGGCGACAAGGTGTGGAACCTGAGCGAGGCTATCCGACTGATTGCTGAACGGGTAGGGCAGGTGGTCCGCCAGTCATCATTCATCGAGACAGAGCCGTGGGGCTTCCGGTCGGATAACACCTTTCTCAATGCCGTCATCCTCTGTGAGACGGATAAGACACCACGCGAGGTGCTTCTGCTCACCCAGCAGATAGAACGTGATATGGGTCGTCGACAGAAAAGTGTGTCTGTCGGTTATATCGACAGAACAATAGACATCGACATCCTGCTCTACGATGACCTCACCGTTGACGAGCCAGATTTGAAGATACCGCATCCGCTGATGCACCAACGCGACTTCGTGATGCGCCCTCTAGAGGAAATTCAGACGACAACTTAGACAACTGAAACAACATCTTTTTACTAATCTATAAAAACAAACGAATATGAGAAAACTAATCTTAACACTTATTACCGCTTTCGTAGCGGTCAGTGGTTTTGCGGCAGACAAGGCAGGCAATCCCTATGCCAAGTATACTGAGAAGTTACCTTTCCCAATGCCGGATGTAACAGCTCCTGTCATCCCAGACAATCAGGTAAACATCAAGGACTTCGGTGGCGTTGGTGATGGCATTACGCTGAATACCGAAGCTTTTGCTAAGGCTATTGATGCATTGAGCAAGAAGGGGGGTGGTAAACTTGTGGTCCCCCAGGGCGTATGGCACACTGGACCTATTGTGTTGAAGAGTCATATCAACCTGCATCTCAATGCTGGTGCGGTCATTCTTTTTGCTGCCGACGAGACGCTGTATCCATTTGTAGACACCTCTTTCGAGGGACTGGACACGCGTCGCTGTCAGTCACCGCTGAGCGCCAATGGTGCTACTGATATTTCCATTACTGGCAAGGGTGTCATTGATGGTAATGGTCAGTACTGGCGTCCTGTAAAGAAAGCTAAGGTGACGGAGGCTCATTGGAAATCATTGCTCGCTATCCCTGGCAGTCAGGAGATGAAGCCAGGCTATTGGGTACCTTCGGCAGGCTATGCTAAGGGTGAACAGGGTGCTAATATGAATGTGCCCAATGCTAAGACGGAAGCAGAGTGGAACGCCATCAAGCGTTTCGTGCGTCCAGTAATGGTGTCGCTGGTGAAATGTAAGAATGTTCATTTGAAGGGTGTTATCTTCCAGAATTCTCCTGCATGGAACCTCCATCCGCTGATGTGTGAGAATGTGATCATCGAAGATGTGCTGGTGCGCAACCCTAGCTATGCACAGAATGGTGATGCACTCGACTTAGAGTCTTGCAAGAATGCGCTGATTATTAACTCCCGTTTTGATGCTGGCGATGATGGCATCTGTATCAAGAGTGGTAAGGATGCTGATGGTCGTCGTCGTGGCATCCCCTGTGAGAATGTGGTTGTAAAAGGTTGCACGGTCTTTGCCGGACATGGTGGTTTCGTGGTAGGCTCAGAGATGAGTGGTGGTGTGAAGAACATCCTTGTTGACCAGTGTCAGTTCCTGGGAACGGATGTCGGTTTGCGCTTCAAGTCGACGCGTGGCCGTGGTGGTATCGTAGAGAAAATCTATATCAAGAATATCTCTATGACGGATATCAAGACGGATGCTATTACCTTCAATATGTATTATGGTGGAAAGTCAGTGGCAGAAATGCTGGCTGATGGTGACAATCCTGACAACGTGACGAAGATGCCCGTTACTGAGGAGACACCTATCTTCCGTCATATCGATATCAAGAATATTATTTGTAATGGTGCTGGACGTGCTATGGAATTCAATGGTCTGCCGGAGATGCCTATTGACGACATCTCACTGAATGACATTACCATCCTCGCCAAAAAGGATGCTGTCTTCACCAACTGCAAGAACATCAAGAAGAAAAACGTGAATATCACAATACAGCAGTAAAACAATAAAGCCTCGCCAAACGGCGAGGCTTTATAATTGCTACAACTGTTCGATTACTTACGCAGACCGAGAGCCTTGATAAGTGCACGATAGCGGTTGATGTCCTTGTTGTAGAGGTACTTCAGCAACTTACGACGACGACCTACCAGCTTGGTCAGTGAACGAGCGGTACCGAAGTCCTTGTGGTTCTTCTTCAGGTGCTCGGTGAGGTGCTGAATACGATAGGTGAACAGGGCTACCTGGCTCTCTACAGAACCGGTGTCCTTAGCGTCCTTGCCATACTGACCGAAGATCTCGGCCTTCTTAGCTTGATCTAAATACATTGTTTTGTTTGTGATTAAATGTTTGCAATAACATCTTTCAGACGCATCAGCCTGCCTAATCACAGGGCGGTTTACGTCGTCAAATGCTCCGGATTTTCCGAAATGCGGGTGCAAAGGTACAAATATTTTGGGAAATACCAAAGTTTTTCAAAGAAAATGTGTACCTTTGCACCCGAAATTACGTAGTTTTATTATGCAGGATATCAGAAATATTGCGATTATCGCACATGTAGACCACGGCAAGACGACGCTCGTGGACAAGATGATGCTGGCCGGTAACCTGTTCCGTGAGGGACAGAACCTGTCGAGTCAGGTGTTGGATGCTAACGACCTGGAGCGCGAACGAGGCATCACGATTCTTTCAAAGAATGTTAGTATCAACTGGAAAGGAACAAAGATTAATATCATCGATACTCCGGGACACTCCGACTTCGGTGGCGAGGTGGAGCGTGTGCTCAACATGGCTGATGGCTGTCTGCTATTGGTCGATGCTTTTGAGGGTCCGATGCCTCAGACACGCTTTGTGCTTCAGAAAGCTTTGCAAATCGGCCTCAAGCCTATTGTAGTGGTCAACAAGGTCGACAAGCCTAACTGCCGTCCGGAAGAGGTCTATGAGATGGTCTTCGACCTGATGTTCTCACTGAATGCTACTGAGGATCAGCTGGACTTCCCTGTAGTTTATGGTTCAGCCAAGAATGGCTGGATGGGTGAGGACTACAACAAACCCACTGATAATATCACTTACCTGTTGGATAAGATTATCGAAGTTATCCCTGCTCCCAAGCAGATTGAGGGTACGCCTCAGATGCTGATTACCTCGTTGGACTACAGCTCTTATACGGGCCGTATCGCTGTGGGTCGTGTGCATCGTGGCCAGCTGAAAGATGGTATGCAGGTGACTATCGCCCATCGTGACGGTTCCATGGAGAAAACGAAAATCAAGGAGCTGCATACCTTCGATGGCATGGGCCATAGCCGTATTGACCAGGTTGACTGTGGCGACATTTGTGCTGTTATAGGTCTGGAGAAGTTTGAGATTGGTGACACCATCTGTGACTTGGAAAATCCGGAGCCCCTGCCACCTATTGCCATCGACGAACCTACCATGTCGATGCTCTTCCAGATTAACGACTCTCCTTTCTTTGGCAAGGAAGGTAAGTTTGTGACTTCTCGTCATATCAACGACCGTTTGGAGAAGGAGTTGGAGAAGAATCTTGCCCTGCATGTTGAGCAGTTTGAAGACTCTACCGATAAGTGGATTGTCTCTGGTCGTGGTGTGCTCCACCTCTCTGTGCTTATTGAGACCATGCGTCGCGAGGGCTATGAGTTACAGGTTGGTCAGCCCCAGGTTATCTATAAGGAGATTAACGGTCAGAAATGTGAGCCTATCGAAGAACTCACCATCAACGTTCCTGAGGAGTTTGCCTCAAAGATGATTGATATGGTGACACGTCGTAAGGGTGAAATGACGTCGATGGAGAGTCAGGGCGACCGCACGAATATTGAGTTCGACATTCCATCACGTGGTATTATCGGTCTGCGTACCAATGTGCTGACGGCTTCTCAGGGTGAGGCTATCATGGCTCACCGTTTCAAGGAGTACCAGCCGTATAAGGGTGAGATAGAACGTCGTGTTAACGGTTCGATGATTGCCCTCGAAACAGGTAATGCCTTTGCCTATGCTATCGACAAACTGCAGGACCGTGGTAAGTTCTTCATCGATCCAGGTGAGGACGTCTATATGGGTCAGGTCGTCGGCGAACACGTCCATGACAACGACCTCGTCATCAATGTCTGCAAGGCCAAGCAGCTGACCAACGTTCGTGCTTCCGGTACTGACGATAAGGCACGCATCATTCCGAAGGTGGTGATGTCATTGGAGGAATGTCTGGAGTACATCAAGGAAGACGAACTCGTTGAGGTTACGCCGAAGTCTATGCGCATGCGCAAGATTATCCTTGATCACGACCAACGAAAGAAGGCCAACAAGAATTAAATAGTAATCCCTCGTCAAATGGCGAGGGATTTTTGTTAGGCATCAGCGAATATTCTACCATCTCCAAGCGTAATCTGGAGTTTGGTATACTCGCTGTGAAAGTCGTTCTGTAAACGGTCGAGATAGCGGGCGCTCTCCCATTTGCACATTGGCAGATCATGAAGTAGGTAGTTGCCGCAGGCCTCAGGCTCTGTGGCGGGCACCTTGTCCTGTGTGAGAATCCACTGCAGACACTCCATGGTCAGACGGCGCATGTCCTGGACACTGTATGTTCCAGTCATGACGATATACATGCCAGTGAGACAGCCCATAGGACCGACATAGACCACATCCTCCTTTGCCTCGCTGTTGCGGAACCAAGTGGCCATGAGATGTTCCAGACTATGCATGGCGGCAGGAGCCACTGCAGGTTCCTTGTTGGGTTCAGTGATACGCAGGTCGAAAGTGGTAAAGCCCTTGTCTTTGCGTGAGACATAGATACCAGGCTTCAAATGGGTGTGGTCGATGGTAAAGCTTTGTATGACTTCCATGTTCTTAATGGGTTAAAGGGATTCTACAAAAGTCTTGGTAATCTGGAAGGAGTGCTCAGCAATGGTTTCCCAGAAGTTATGATATTGCGAGGCATCTGTGTCGCGCAGGGGGATATCACTAATCACACGGAACGAGATAAATGGTACCTTGTTGATATAACACGTCTGGGCAATGGCACATGACTCCATATCCACTGCCTTAGCCTCAGGGAATTTCTCAATGATGCTACGCATCTTCTCCTTGGAGTCCACGAACCAGTCGCCCGTAACAATCAGGCCTTGGTGAAGGCTAATGTCTGATGTCTGAAGATGGAGGGCTTTCTCCAGCATGTTCGCGTCGGCTTTGAAACGTGCGGGCATGCCCTGCACTTGTCCATATACTGTGGTGTCGTCAATAGCTCTGCCACAATACACGTCGTGGTAGCACAACTCGCTGCTGACCACTACATCCTGGACGTTGATGTCGTCGCCGTTGCCACCAGCACACCCGCTGCTGATAATGCAGTCGGGGTGGAACTCATTAATCATTCGCTGGGCACCTAAGGCCGCATTGACTTTACCTATGCCACACTTCTGTACCAACACGTTACCGTCATTGAACAACTGCTGCAACTGGTGCAGTTCCTTGTCCATGGCTACAATAATACCTATTTTCATATGTTTTATTTGCTATTTGTGTGCAAAGTTACAAACTTTTTTGTAACTTTGCATGCAAAATGAGAGAAAACATGAAAAATTGGAAGCTGTGGCTGCCCGACGTGGTGGTCGTCTTGTTATTTGTAGTGATATCATTTGCTTACTTCTTCCCCGCCGATATCGAGGGACGTGTGCTCTATCGCCATGACTCTTCTGCAGGTCGTGGAGCAGGACAGGAGATAGTGGAATACCAACAGCGCACAGGTGAGCGTACCCGCTGGACGAACGCTTTGTTTGGGGGCATGCCAACCTACCAGATGTCACCATCGTATCACAGTACGACGTTGCTGTCAAAGGTGGAAACGGTGTACCACTTGGGACTGCCAGAGAATGTATGGTATGTCTTCGTCTATCTGCTGGGCTTTTATATTTTGCTGCGTGCTTTCGATTTCCGCGTCTATCTGGCCGCTTTGGGAGCTGTCATCTGGGCGTTCAGCAGCTATTTCTTTATTATCATTGCTGCCGGACATATCTGGAAGGTGATGGCGCTGGCCTACCTGCCGCCAATGATTGCAGGTGTTGTGTTGGCCTATCGGGGTAAATATCTGTGGGGTTTGCTGGTGACGGCGCTTTTTGCAGCTCTGGAGGTGTTGGCGAACCATGTGCAGATGACATATTATTACCTGTTTATCGTGCTGGCTATGGTCATTGCCTTCTGCATCGAAGGACTCATCAAGAAACAGTATCAGCACCTTATGAAGGCGACTGCCGCCTGTCTGGTAGGTGCCGCTATTGGTGTCTGCATCAACATCTCGAATCTCTACCATACATGGGAGTATGGCCAGGAGTCCATGCGTGGTAAGAGTGAACTGGTGAAGCAGAACAGTGCCAATCAGACCAGTAGTGGTTTGGATCGTGACTATATCACACAGTGGAGCTATGGTATTGATGAGACATGGACATTGCTGGTGCCTAATGCCAAGGGTGGTGCCAGCGTACCGCTGTCGCAGAGTAAGACGGCCATGAAGCATGCTGACGAATACTATACGGGCATCTACCAGCAGTTAGGCCAGTATTGGGGTAACCAACCTATGACTGCCGGTCCCGTGTATGTTGGTGCCTTTGTGCTCATGCTGTTTGTGTTGGGTCTGTTCATTGTGAAAGGTCCAATGAAATGGATGTTGTTGGCTGTAACTATTTTGTCAATTCTCCTCTCCTGGGGTCGTAACTTCATGCCGTTTACGGACTTCTTCCTGGACTATATCCCGATGTATGCGAAGTTCCGCACGGTGGCCTCTATCCTCGTCATTGCAGAATTCACAATTCCTTTATTGGCTATGCTGGCATTGAAGCGGATTGTCGATGAACCGGAATTGTTGAAAGTCAAGGCAAAATGGCTATATGTGTCCTTTGCCCTCACGGGAGGTGTCTGTTTGTTGTTCGCCCTGATGCCTCAGACCTTCTTCCCCGACTTCATCAGCTATAACGAGATGCAGGCGATGAAGCAGATTCCTGCCGACCAGCTGACACCACTAGTGAACAACCTCACAGAGATGCGTGTGGCGGTATTCACCGCTGACTGCTGGCGCTCGTTCTGGATTATTGTCATTGGTATGGCGTGTCTGTTGCTTTATCGCTATCGCAAGATGAAGGCTCAGTGGATGACGGCTGCACTTACCGTGCTTTGTCTTATCGACATGTGGCAGGTCAACAAGCGTTATCTCAACGATGAGATGTTTGTGTCGAAGACCGTTCGTGAGGAACCCATGCCGAAATCTACGGCCATTGACCATATCTTGCAGGATAAATCACTCGACTACCGAGTGCTCAATTTGGCTACATCGACATTCAACGAGAACGAGACGAGTTATTACTTGAAGAGCATTGGTGGTTATCATGCTGCTAAGCTCCGTCGCTATCAGGAACTCATCGATGCCCATATCTCACCAGAGATGAACCGCGTCTTCAAGGCCGTCAGTGAGGCTGCAGGCGATATGACACAAATCAATGGCGACAGCCTCTATCCTGTTTTGAACATGCTCAATACCAAATACTTCATTCTTCCGTTGCAGGGTGGACAGACGGTGCCTCTTGCCAATCCATATACCTATGGTAATGCGTGGTTTGTTGACCGTATCCACTATGTCGACAATGCCAATGATGAACTGGATATGACTGGTCGTCTGCCACTGCGCCATGAGGCCGTAGCCGACAAGAAATTTGAAGAACAGTTGGGACAGGCTGTCTTGCAGGACACACTGAGTCGTGTGACGATAACTGCCTATGAACCCAACCAGCTGACCTATGAGGTGAACTCTGGAAAGGGTGGAGTAGTGGTGTTCTCAGAGATATATTATCCAGGTTGGACGGCTACCATCGATGGTGAGGAACAGCCTTTAGGTCGTGTCAACTATGTGTTGCGTGCCTTGCAGGTGAAGCCCGGCAAACACGAGGTGGTGCTCAGTTTCTTCCCCAAGAGCATTGACCGTACGGAGACGATTGCTTATACAGCTTATGGCTTGTTGCTGCTTATTCTATTGGCACTGGCATGGACAACATATCGTCATCGTCGTCGTCAGCAGACTCCTCAGGATTAAGACGGAAACGAACGTAGGCCTGATGGCCATACCATGTCACAACGCCAAAGCAGCATAGTACCAGCAGGAACGATACGTTGATGCTGGGCACACCCAACAGGGTGATGCCGCTGTTGATAATACCCATTTGGAGCAGTGGAAAAACCGAACCGCCCAAGATGGCCATAATCAGACCGGCACTGCCTACTTTTACGTGGTCACCTAATCCCTGCATGGATATACCGAAGATGGTGGGGAACATTAGTGACATACAACCACTGACAATTACCAGACAATACAAGCCGTTGCGGTCGGTAAAGAGTATAGTTCCAATGATGGCTACCATTGCGATAACACCTGCAAAGGCAAGCATTCTGCTGGCACTGAACCAGCGCATCAGCCATGTGGAACAAATACGTCCTATGGCAAAGAATAGTAGCGACAGGAAGGTAAACTTCTGTACCTCCTGAATGCAGACCTGTTCTGTCATACCTTCAGCTGTAAAGATTCGGGTGGCGTATTGGATAATAAACGTCCAGCACATCAATTCGGCACCGACATAGCAGAACTCGGCAATGACACCATTCCTGTAGTTCTTGTTGGCGACTAATAAGCTGATGCGGTCGCGCAGTTTTCGAGAGACACGGATGCCAGCGGGCTCAGGAATTTTGACAATCATGATCAAGGCAAGCAGTGCTATCACGATAATACCCATCACGATGTAAGGCTGTATGATCACCCCTAGGTCATGGTCTTTGATGGCATTGAACTGTTGCATGGACATGGTCATGCGATGTTGGGCATCGATAGGACTCATTTTTGAGAAAACCTCACTGGCCAGCAGCCATCCACCTAAGTTGCCCAAGGCGTTAAAGGTCTGAGAAGCGTTAATGCGGAGAATGCCATGCCGTTTGTCTCCCAGGCAATAGACGTAAGGGTTACAGCAGGTTTGCAGGAATGATAGTCCGCAAGTCATAATAAAATAAGCCGACAGGAATGGATAGTAGCTGCCAATCCACCGAGAGGGTACAAAGGCTATCGTACCGAAGGCAAAAAATATCAGGCCAGCCACGATGCCCCATTTGTAACTGTATTTCTGGATGAGTAGTGCTGCAGGGATGGCTACGCAGAAGTAGCCCAGATGGTAGAATACGGAAACTAGTGAGGCTTCACCTGCCGTGATGCGGAATACTTTTGAGAATGAACCCATCAATGGTGTTGTCACATTACTGGCTACACCCCACAGGGCAAAGCAGATGGTGATAAGCCACCAGGCTGTCAACTGACTCTTGTCGTCAATATGTAAAAAACTGTGTTCTCGTGTCGTTGTTTCCATTGTCTTGGTCTTTTGTTCGGCAAAGATACAAAATAATATTTGTTTTTCAATAATCTGTTGCCTTCTTTTTTGTATAGTTGATATAAAATATGTATCTTTGCAGCGTGGTTATGTCGTTTTTACAAGTAAAGTGATGGAGTTCCGTACACAAGTAACTATTGGGAAACCGACTTTTTTCATCGAACCCTGTGAAGAGATGCTCTTCGTGGGGTCCTGCTTTGCTGACGCTATCGGACAGCGCTTCCGACAGGAGGCCTTCCCTGCCACTGTCAATCCTTTTGGCGTGATGTATAACCCCGCCAGCATTCTCCACACCGTCCAGCGCTTGGCCGGTGATACTTCTGCCGCTTCTCCGACGGCTCCTTGTGTTGCCTTTCTTACCCTTGGCACCAACCACGTCTACCGTCTTAAGGAGACTGGAGAAATCGTTGACAACTGCGAGAAACGGCCGCAAACTCTTTTTCAGGAAGAAGAACTCACTGTTGACCAGTGTGCCGACTACCTTCGCCAGTCGATTGCTCTTCTCCGTGAAATGAACCCTGCTGTTCAGGTAGTCCTCACCGTTAGCCCCATCCGCTATCGCAAATACGGTTACCACGAGAGCCAGCTGTCCAAGGCCACGCTTCTCCTCGCCGTTCAGCAGGTTGTTACCACTGCTCCTGCCGTTTCTCCTGCGGGTTCCGTTGCATATTTTCCTGCCTATGAAATAGTGATGGACGAGCTCCGCGACTACCGCTTCTATGCTGCCGACATGCTTCACCCTTCCGACCAGGCAGTGGAGTATATCTGGGAGCGCCTCGTTGATGCTTACTTTTCGCAGACAGCAAAGGATTTCCTTGTTGAGTGGCGCCCACTCAAACAGGCACTGGCCCACAAACCCTTCAATGCCGACTCCGCAGAATATCGCGCCTTCCATGAACAGACTCTGGCGAAGGTTGCTGAACTAAAAAAGAAATATCCTCATTTAGCATTATGAATTACACCATAGAAAAGATTACTACGCTCATTGGAGCGCGACGCATCGGCACTGCCGACGCCACTATAGGCTGGCTGCTTACTGACAGCCGTTCACTTTGTTTTCCTGAAGAAACACTGTTTTTTGCTTTGAAAACCACCCGCAACGATGGTCACCGCTATATCGACGACCTCTATCGCCGTGGTGTCCGCAACTTCGTCGTTGCCGCAGATGCCGCCCCCCTTTGGGGGAGGTTGGAGGGGGCTAACTTCCTCGTTGTTCCTTCTCCCCTTGCTGCTCTCCAGCGCTTGGCGGAGCGTCACCGCGACGAGTTCGACATCCCTATCGTGGGTATTACGGGGTCAAATGGTAAGACGATGGTCAAGGAGTGGCTTAACCAATTGCTTTCTCCTTCTATGACCGTGACCCGTTCACCGAAGAGCTATAACTCCCAGATAGGTGTCCCGCTCTCTGTCTGGCTGCTCAATGAACAGACACAGGTGGGACTCTTCGAGGCAGGCATCAGTCAGCCTGACGAGATGCCATCGCTGGCTGATATCATCCAACCCACCATTGGCTTGCTAACCTCTTTAGGCCCTGCCCATCAGGAGAACTTCCGCTCCTTGGAGGAGAAGTGCATGGAGAAGATGCAGCTCTTCCACAGTGCGAAGGTCCTTGCCTACAATAGCGATGACGACATCATTAGTCGCTGCATTCGCCGTTCGGGCTTCAAGGGCGAGAAGATTGGCTGGAGCCGTGAGAATCTCTCCGCTCCACTCTATATAGAAAAGGTATCTCTCGCCTCCAACCCCTCACCCCTTACCGCTGTATCTTATATATATAAAGGTACGCGAGCTTCTTATTGTCTTCCTTTCTTCGATGAGGCCTCTCTGCAGTGTTCTTTCGCCTGTGCAGCGGTGGCTCTTTATCTGGGCCTTACTCCCGATGAATTGTCAGAGCGCATGGCTCGTCTCGAACCTGTTGCCATGCGTCTGGAGGTGAAAGAGGGACAGCACGGTTGTATTCTCATTAACGACTCGTATAATAGCGACATCAACTCCTTGGATATTGCCCTCGACTTCATGGCGCGCAGAACGCAGTCCAAGGGTGGTGTACTCATTCTCTCTGACATCTTCCAGAGTGGGTTGTCCGACTACGAACTCTACTGCAAGGTCAACAGCCTCTGCATGGAGCGTGGCATCAGTCACTTGCTGGCAGTAGGCTCACACATTAGTGGTCAGAAAGGTGTCTTCACGCTTCCTGCCCAGCACTTTTTCGCTACCACCGACCAGTTGCTTGCCAGCGATGTGTTCCGCTCGCTGCACGACGAGGTTATCCTCATCAAGGGTGCCCGTCCTTTCGGCTTCGACCGCATCACGGAACTGTTGGAGCAGAAGGTTCACGAGACCATCCTCGAGGTTAACCTCAACGCTGTCGTCGACAACCTCAACTACTACCGCTCCTTCCTGAAACCCGAGACCAAGCTGGTCTGCATGGTCAAGGCCGATGCCTATGGTGCTGGTGCCGTGGAGGTGGCCAAGACCCTGCAAGACCATCGCGTCGACTATCTCGCTGTTGCTGTTGCTGACGAGGGCGTCACCCTTCGCCATCATGGCATCACGCAGAACATCATGATTATGAATCCGGAGATGACGGCCTTCAAGACCATGTTCGACTACGACCTGGAGCCTGAGGTCTACTCTTTCCGCTTGATGGATGCCCTCATCCATGCTGCTGAACAGCAAGGAATTACGGGTTGGCCTGTGCATATCAAGCTCGATACAGGTATGCATCGCTTGGGCTTTGACCCAGAGAAGGATATCGACGAGGTTATCCGTCGTCTCAAGGCTCAGAATGCCATCATTCCACGTTCCGTCTTCTCCCACTTCGTTGGCTCTGACAGCGACGACTTCGACAACTTCTCTGCCATGCAGTTCGAGAAGTTCGACAAGGCCAGCCGTCAGTTGCAGGCAGCTTTCAGCCACAAGATTCTCCGTCACATGGATAACAGCGCAGCCATCGAGCATTTCCCTGAACGTCAGATGGATATGTGTCGCCTTGGTCTTGGCCTCTATGGCGTTGATCCTCGCGACAACCGCATGCTGCATACCGTTTCGACGCTTAAGACCACCATTCTCCAGTTGCGCCACGTTCCTAAGGAGGAGACAGTAGGTTATAGTCGCAAGGGTGTCCTGACGCGCGACAGCTTGATAGCCGCCATCCCTATTGGCTATGCCGATGGTCTGAACCGTCACCTCGGTCGTGGTGCCGGCTACTGTCTGGTCAATGGTCAGAAGGCGCCATATGTGGGTAACATCTGCATGGATGTGGCCATGATTGATGTGACGGATATTCCTGATGTGCATGAGGGCGACATGGTGGAAATCTTTGGTGAACACCTGCCAATTACTGTGCTTTCCGATGTACTCGACACCATTCCCTATGAGGTAATGACCAGTGTCAGCAATCGCGTCAAGAAGGTCTATTTCCAGGACTAGCTAAAGGCAATTTGTTTCCTCTGAAAACGTTTTAGTAAGAAAAAACAACGAAAGATACACGTCTTTCGCTGTTTTTTTATTATCTTTGCACTCGAATAGGCTAAAACAAAACAAAATTATCGATAATTATTGATTCATGGAACAAGTATTCAGCTATATTATTAGCTTAGGAGCCAGTGTTATGATGCCGATTCTCTTCACAATTATCGGCCTGTGCATTGGCATGAAATTTGGCAAGTCCCTCAAGTCCGGCCTCTATGTCGGTGTGGGTTTCGTAGGTTTGGGCATCGTTACGGCCCTGCTCACCAACAACTTCGGTTCTCCGCTGTCGGAGATTTCGCGACTCTATGACCTCCAGCTTGGCGTCTTCGACATGGGATGGCCTGCTGCCGCTGCTGTGGCCTATAACACGGCTGTCGGAGCGCTAATCATTCCTATCTGTCTGGGTGTCAACTTCTTGCTGCTCGTCACGGGTTGCACGCGCACAGTAAACATCGACCTCTGGAACTACTGGCACTTCGCCTTCATCGGTGCTGTGGCCTACTTCGTCATGGACCAGTCGTTGGCATGGGGTTACTTCGCCGCCATCGTGTGTTACATCATCACGCTGGTCATGGCCGACCTCACTGCCGACCGCTTCCAGAGCTACTACGACGATATGGACGGCATCTCTATTCCACAGCCATTCTGCCAGAGCTTCACACCCTTCGCCATCGTCATCAACTGGCTCTTGGACAAGATTCCTGGTTTCTCCAAGCTCGACATCGATGCTGATGGTCTGAAGCGCAAGTTCGGTGTTCTGGGTGAACCCATCGTTCTGGGTGTCATTGTGGGTGCTTTGATAGGTGCCGTTGCCCAACTCGACATCAAGAAGGTACTCTTCCTGGGTGTCACCATGGGTGCCGTCATGGAGCTTATCCCCCGCATCACCAAGCTCTTCATCGATGGTTTGAAACCCATCGCTGAGAAGACGCAGGAGGTGGTGAAGCGCAAGTTCAATGGCAAGAAGGTGTATATCGGCATGTCGCCAGCCTTGGTCATTGGCCATCCTACCACCCTCGTAGCCTCGCTCATCCTCATACCCGTGGCCTTGCTGCTGGCCGTTGTCCTGCCAGGCAACGAGTTCCTGCCACTGGCCTCTCTGGCAGGTATGTTCTATATCTATGTCATGATTCTGCCCTATACCAAGGGTAACGTGGTGAAGACGCTCATCATCGGACTCGTCGCCGTAGGCATTGGCCTGTGGTTTGTTACCGACATGGCTCCTGCCTTTACGCAGGCAGCCCAGACGGTCTATGCCCAGACCAGCGACCCTGCCGCCAAGATTCCCGAAGGTTTCCAGGCTGGTGCCCTCGACTTCGCCTCGTCGCTCTTCGGCTGGGTCATCTACAAGTGCGTGGCCTATCTGCAGTGGATTGGTGCCAGTGTCCTGACACTAATCACGGTGGCAATGGTGGTCTATAACCGCCTCCGCATCGCCAAGGAGAATAAGGCCCAATAATCTCGAAACATCGAAACATCGAAACATCGAAACACCGAAACATCGAAACAAATTAAAATATGAAAAAAACATTTCTTTTGCTACTGCTTATGAGCAATTTACTTTCCGTCTCCGCTCAGGAGGCCGACCGCACCGTTGGTGACCAGCACATTAGTTTCCAGACCGCCTGCCATCCCCAGGATGTGAAAGGTTACGACACGAAGACCCTTCGTGAGCGTTTCGTCATGGAGAAGGTCATGGAGGCCGACAAGATTAACCTCACCTACAGCCACTACGATCGTTTCATCTTCGGTGGCGCTATGCCGGTGAACAAGACCCTGAAGCTGGAGAACTTCTGGGAGCTGGGACTCGATGTCGATAAGAGCATCAAGGAGAAGTACTTCCTCTACAACCGTGAGATTGGTATTGTCAACTGTGGTCTTGGCGAAGGCGTTGTCATCGTCGACGGCAAGGAGTATCCCCTCCAGCCCAAGGAGGCCCTCTACGTTGGCCGTGGCCATCTGGGCAAGGACAAGAAGGGCAACTCCCTCGACTGCAACAAAGAGGTGCTCTTCCGCTCTAAGGATGCCAGCAACCCCGCCAAGTTCTACCTCAACAGCGCTACTGCCCACCAGCATTTCAAGACCCAGTGGATCACCCTCGATGGTCGCAAGGGTTCGCTGAAGGCTGCCGTCTGGGGCCCTGTTGGTTCGCTGGAGGAGTGCAACAACCGCACCGTCTATAAGCTCATCGTCAACGACGTCCTCGAGGAAGGTCCCTGCCAGTTGCAGCTTGGTCTCACCCAGCTCAACCCAGGCGCTGCGTGGAATACCATGCCTCCTCACACCCACGGCCGTCGCATCGAGGCTTACTATTATTTCAACCTCCCTCAGGAGCAGACCATTGCCCACATCATGGGTGAGCCCCAGGAGTCGCGCGTCGTCTGGCTCCACAACGAACAGGCCATCATGTCGCCCGAGTGGTCCATGCACGCTGCTGCCGGCACCTACTACTATACCTTCATCTGGGGTATGGCTGGTGAGAACCTGTACTACAATGACAAAGACAACATTCCCGTTATCGACATCAAATAACTAGCATATTATGACACCGATTTCAACTACTAAAATGTCCAACTTCCGTTGGGTCATCTGTGCGTTGCTCTTTCTGGCAACCACCGTTAACTACATGGACCGTCAGGTCCTGTCTCTCACCTGGAAGGACTTCATTGCCGTCGACTTCCACTGGACCGATGCCCACTACGGCTACATCACTGGTCTCTTCTCGGCTTTCTATGCCATTGCCAACATCTTCGCTGGTAAGTTCATCGACTGGATGGGCACCAAGAAGGGTTACCTCATCGCCATCTTCGTATGGTCCACCGGTGCCGTGCTTCATGCAGGCTGTGGCTGGGCAACCATGCAGATTGAGGGTTACGAGAATATCGAGGCCCTGCGACTGGTACAGGCTGGCAGCGATGCTGCTGTGGCCATTGCCACTATCTCTGTATGGCTGTTCCTCTCGTGCCGTATGATTCTCGCCGTTGGTGAGGCTGGTAACTTCCCCTCAGCTATCAAGGCCACTGCCGAGTATTTCCCTGCCAAGGACCGTGCCTTCGCCACCTCTATCTTCAATAGTGGTGCCTCTGTGGGTGCGCTCGCTGCTCCTGCCACCATCCCCCTCTTGGCTCGTGCCTGGGGTTGGGAGATGGCATTCGTCGTCATTGGTGTGCTGGGCTATGTATGGATGGCCCTGTGGATTTGGGCTTACGACAAGCCCCGCAAGAACAAGCATGTCAACCAGGCTGAGCTGAACTATATCGAGCAGGACAACGACCTGGCTGACGTTCAGAACCGTGAGGACCAGAAGGAAGAGGCTGCAATCCCCTTCTTCAAGTGTCTTACTTATAAGCAGACCTGGTCGTTCATCGTTGGTAAGTTCATGACCGATGGTGTCTGGTGGTTCTTCCTGTTCTGGGCTCCCGCCTATTTCTCCGACCAGTATGGCTACACTTCCGACTCTGCTATGGGTATCGCCCTCATCTTTACCCTCTACGCCATCGTCACCGTGCTCTCTATCGGTGGTGGCTATCTGCCTAAGATCTTTGTCGAGAAGCTGGGCATGAATCCCTATCTCGGTCGCATGCGCGCCATGCTCATCTTCGCCTGCTTCCCCGTGCTGGGTCTTTTGGCACAGCCTCTTGGTGCCTATAGCGCTTGGTGGCCCGCCATCCTCATCGGTCTCCTCGGTGCTGGTCACCAGGCATGGTCTGCCAACCTCTTCTCTACCGTTGGCGACATGTTCCCCAAGTCCACCATCGGTACCCTCGTAGGTCTGGGCACTGCTGTCGGTGGTCTCGGTTCTATGGCCATCAACTTCGGCTCTGGTGTCTTCTTCACCTGGGCAGAAGGGCAGGGTGGTGCCTTCTCTGTCATGGGCTTCGAGGGCAAGCCTGCTGCCTACATGGTTGTCTTCTCCTTCTGCGCTGTTGCCTATCTCATCGGCTGGTGCATCATGAAGGCCCTTGTACCCAAGTACAAGCCCGTCGTTGCTGAAGATTAAGCGAACAACAAAATAGTAAACTTAAAAGGCAAGACCAAAAATCTTGCCTTTTTCTTTGTTGTTTCGGGAATAATCTTTATTTTTGCAGACCTGAAAATTTTGCGATAAAGACTGACAGACTGACAAAACCCCGATGTACAGGGCGTTTGCGGTCTTTTGGGAGACTGTCAAGACTGACAGGAGACTGACAGCATTCATCCCCAATATTAGTTGTGTATTGGCGTGTATTAGCTATAGAAACAATAAATTCTCTAGAGAATTTTAGTCGTATACAGCTGATAATCGCAAAGTTCTCTAGAGAATTTTCGGAATTTTCTAGATAATGCGCAAAGCATTGACTATTAACGACTTATTATTGTGATGATACAGATATAATACAGAGAGGACTGTCAGTCTTGTCAGTCTCTAAACAGACTGTAACAGACTGCGAGCCCTTTGTAGATAGGGGTTTTGTCAGTCTGTCAGTCTTCAGCACGTTTTTTACCACCTTTGTGACATAGAAGATGTCATAAAGAAGAGAGGAAACCCTGGCGGCGCAAAGCCTCCAGAAGGCCTGCCGACATGGCTTCGTTGTCTTTCTTCGTGTAGCGGAGGTCGGTGAATATCTGAGCGAGAGTCTCCTTGTTGTTGATGTCACAGAAGTGGCGGTTCTCAGGGAGATTCTCCTTATAGGTATAATAGGTGTCGATGTCGGCACGACTGTAGTCGTGGTAGGTCTCGCTGTGGACGAAACTCTCCAGGGGCAGGCGGTCGCTGAGCGAACCTTCCTCGGCAGGCCAGCCAACGGTGAGCGTGGCAACGGGCATGACGAGACGTGGCAGCTGGAGGATGCTGATGATTTGCTGGGGCTGATAGACGGTGGTGCCCAGATAGCAGTAGCCTAGCCCCTCCTCGTCCATGAGGTTGCAGAGTGTCTGCGTGTAGAGCAGGGCGTCGATGGCCGCATTCTGGAACGAGAGGAAATTGTCGTAGCCGGGCTGGGCCTTGCGCTCCTCGCACCAGCGGGTGGTGCGGTGGAAGTCGGCACAGATGGTGAGCACCACGGGGGCTTGCGTCACCATGGGTTGGTTGAAGTGGGCAGGAGCCAGGCGCTGCTTCATCTTGTCATCGCGGGTGACGATGACGCTGTAGAGCTGCAGGTTGCCCATGGTCTGTGTGCGACTGGCCTCTGTGAGGAGGCGGTTGAGGAGCGTTTCGTTCACTTCGCGCTCACTATATTGGCGAATGCTACGCCGTGTCAGCAAGTTTTTCATGCTGCAAAAGTACAAAAAAATACTGAACTGGGAAACAATTTGGTAAATTTAATGCTGAAAGTTGTCTGAAAGTGGAAACTTCTTTGTACCTTTGCACGCGATAAACGTTTATTTTATAATATGACAGACATAAAAGTGACGCTGGTGGAGCGTCTGGCCCGTCGTTTGGCCGCCGCCAGCCAGCACACAGAGAACCCGTTGACAGACGGGCAGGTTCAGCTATTGCTGGACAAGATGTTTGCTGCACTGACACCCGACGAAGAAGAGTTGGTGACGATGGTGGCCGACGCTGCCGTCAAGGAGGTGGTGCAGAATCAGCGCCCGGAAGTGACGGAGGTGCGCCCCAAGGAGCTGGAGTGCGACGTGGTGCGTTTCCAGAACAACAAGGACAAGTGGGTGGCCCTGGTGGGTCTGCTCAACGGCTATCCCTACGAGATTTTCACGGGTCTGCAAGACGACGAGGAGGGCATTCTGCTGCCGAAGTCGGTGACCAAGGGAAAGATTATCAAGCAGGTCAATGCTGACGGTACGAAGCGCTACGACTTCCAGTTTGAGAACACCCGCGGCTACAAGATTACCGTGGAGGGCCTGTCGGAGAAGTTCAATCCGGAGTACTGGAACTATGCCAAGCTGATTAGTGGCGTGTTGCGCTACCGCATGCCCATAGAGCACGTCATCAAACTGGTATCCTCCCTGCAGCTGCAGTCGGAGAGCATCAATACGTGGAAGAACGGCGTGGAGCGTGCCCTGAAGAAATATCTGGGCGACGGAGCCGAGGTGACAGACAATGAAGATAACGCAGGGCAGCATCCTACTGCATGACATGCGCTTCTACGCCTACCACGGCGTGATGGAGCAGGAGCGGCGCGTGGGTGGTGAATACCTGGTGTCGCTGCAGGTGGAGGCCGACCTCAGCGGTGCCGTGATGAGCGATGCGGTGGCCGATACCGTCAACTATGCGGAGCTCTACGACGTGGTAAGACAGGAGATGGCCCAGCCCTCGCAGCTGCTGGAACACGTGGCGGGTAGGATAGGGCAGCGCGTGCTGGACGAATTCCCGCAGGTGACGGCGCTGACAGTCCGCGTAACGAAATGTAATCCACCGATGGGTGCCGACTGTAAGGGAGCGAGTGTGGAAATATGCGCGCTGCGCGCTAGTGAATAGAGAATAGTGAATAGAGAAGAGTGAAAAGATTATACGTATATATATTAATGATGTGTGTGGCAGTGAGCGTTGTTGCTGCCAACAAACGGTTTACCCTGGTCATTGACGCTGGTCATGGTGGCAATGATGCGGGAGCTGTAGGAAAGATTACGAAGGAGAAAACCATCAACTTGAATGTGGCGCTGGCCTTTGGCAGACTGGTGGAGCAGAACTGTCCGGACGTGAAGGTGGTGTACACCCGCAAGACCGACGTCTTCATTCCCCTGCACAGCCGTGCCGACATTGCCAACAGGAACAAGGCCGACCTGTTTATCTCTATCCATACCAATGCGCTGCCCAAGGGTCATATCTCCAGGGGCTTGGAGACCTATACACTGGGTATGCACCGTGCTGCCGACAACCTTGCCGTCGCTAAGCGTGAGAACGAGGTAATCCTCTATGAGAAAGACTATAAGCAGCGCTACCAGGGCTTCGACCCCAACTCGTCGGAGAGCTATATCATGTTTGAGTTCATGCAGGACCACAACATGGCGCAGAGCGTGGAGCTGGCCAAGTTCGTGCAGCGTCGCACCTGTGCTGCTGCCAATCGTCAGAACAAGGGTGTGAAGCAGGCTGGATTCCTGGTGCTGAGAGAGACGTCGATGCCCAGTTGTCTGATAGAGCTGGGATTCATCTCTACGCCCGATGAGGAGCGTTTTCTGAGTTCTAGTAGTGGTGTCAGCCAGTTGGGTTATGGCATCTATCAGGCCTTCGTGGACTATAAGCGCAAGTTCGATACCAACGTCAGCGTGCCTTATAAGGCAGAACCCCAACCGAAGGAAGAGGTGCAGATACCTGCCGTTGTTCCTGAACCCGCGAAGCAGGAAGTGAAGCAGGAGACGAAGAAGGAAAGCAGGAAGGAGAGGAAACGCAGGCTGGAAGAGGAAGCTAAGAAAGCTGAGGCAGAAAAGAAGGCTGAGGCAGAAAAGAAGGCTGAAGAAGAAGCTAAAAAGAAGGCAGAGGAAAAGGTGGAAACCGTTGCTGTGGAGAAGCCTGCTGTTGTGGAACAGCCAGTAGCTGTGCCTGAACAGAAGCCTGTCGAGAAGCCTGCTGTTGCTGCACCTTCGGCCCCCGTCTTCAAAGTGCAGATTCTGGCCAGCGGTTCGAAGTTGTCGCCCTCGTCGCCCCAGTTCAAGGGACTGACGGGTGTAGACAGCTACGAGGAAGGTGGCCTGTATAAGTTTACGGTTGGTGCCTCTACCGACTACAATGAGATATACCAGTTGCGCAAGTCGTTGCTGGAGAAGTTCCCACAAGCCTTTATCATTGCCTTCAAGGACGGCCAGAAGACGGATGTCCGTCAGGCAATAGAGGAGTTTAAGAAAAGGAAGAAGTAAGAAAGTAAATAACGACAGATATGAAATTTACAAAGGAAATCAAGATAGCACTGGTGTCGATATTCGGTATCGTCGTGCTGTTTTTCGGACTGCAGTTCCTGAAAGGACTGAGTGTCTTCTCAAGCGACAATGCCATGTATGTGGCCTTCTCGGATGCTACGGGTCTGGCGGTGTCGTCGCCCGTCTATGCCAACGGCTATCGTGTGGGTGTAGTGAAGTCTCTTGACTACGACTACGATCCTCACGGAAAAATCGTTGCTGAGATTGGTCTGAACAAGGAGATGCGCGTGCCTGTTGGCTCGCGTGCTGAACTGGCCAGCGACCTGTTGGGTAACATCAAGATTAACCTGGTGCTCTCTGACGACCCGATACACATGATTGGCGTTGGCGACACCATCAGCGGAGATATGGAACAGGGCATCATGAGTAAGGTGGGCGAGATGATGCCCGTCATCATGGATATTGCACCCAAGCTGGACAGCATTATGAACAGCCTGAACCAGCTGCTGGCTGACCCTGCCCTGCGCAACACGCTGCACAACGTGGAGGGTATGACGGACAACCTGAATGCGACCAGTCGGGAACTGAAGACACTATCGGCTTCGCTGAACCGCGAGGTCCCCACCATGATGACCAAAGCTAACGGCGTGCTGGACAATACCCAGCAGCTGACGCATAACCTGTCACAAATCGATGTGGCTGCGATGAATGCCAAGGTGAACCAGACGCTGGCAAACGTGGAGCAGATGACGCAGAAACTGAACAGCAACGAGGGTACACTGGGACTGCTGATGCGCGACGCGACACTCTATAACAACCTGACAGCCACCACTGCCAGTGCCGACTCGCTGCTGACAGATTTGAAGGCTCATCCGAAGCGCTATGTGCACTTCTCGATTTTTGGGAAAAAGGACAAGTAAAAAATTTGCAATTTTTAATTCGTCTAAATAGTAAAGGCGCTGTGAGATTTTCAATTCCATCGTCGGAAGTGCTTGATGTTTCAATCGTTTAGCGTTCCCTATAGACAATGCGTGCACATTATTTGGTTAATGTGCATGCGTGCATTAAAACGCTGAAAAACAGAGGGATGCATTTATGCAAGTCCATTGGTAGATAAAAAAGTCTTAAAAAACACTTAACGGTCGAAATATGAGCAATTTACAGATATTGTTCTCGCGTGGTAAAAAAAGCATGCATTTGGAGGATTGAAAAAAAATTGCGACCTTTGCACTCGGAAAAAAACAGTAACCAAAGACTACAATCGTCTTTTCGTTAAACTTAAAAAAAACAGTAACGCCGCATGGTAAATAATCCAAAGGCGCTTTGGGACAACTGCCTTAGTCTGATAAAGGATAATGTCACAGAGCAGCAATATAAAACATGGTTCGCGCCCATCGTATTCGAGAAATACGATGTGGAGAGTCGGACTTTGCTCGTACAAGTACCGAGTATGTACGTGTACGAGTACTTGGAGCAATACTATGTGAACTTGCTGAGCAAAGTGCTGACGCGCTGTTTCGGACAGAATGTGCAGTTGACCTAT
>Ga0247609_10001496_pt1 | contig 27647 bp, 25 predicted proteins | sample 172DNAGHGlowgp2_FD_193487 | JGI IMG/M metagenome (GOLD analysis project Ga0247609, IMG submission 193487) | Sheep rumen microbial communities from Palmerston North, Manawatu-Wanganui, New Zealand - 1728 DNA GHGlow gp2 | ecosystem: Host-associated > Mammals > Digestive system > Stomach > Rumen ...
CTTTGAAATTTCCCCGGGGGTAAAATTGGGGAAAAGGTCCGGGGTCAAACTAGGGTCGAAGTATACCAAAAGTCAAAGGGAAGAGTAAGCAACACATATAGAACTCATACATTATGGGAGGACGCATGAACGAAAGTATCTTAAATGACATCAAGAAACTTCTTGGTCTCGATGCAGAATACGATGTATTTGACCAAGATATTATTATTCACATTAATTCTGTATTCATGGTCCTTAATCAGTTAGGTGTTGGACCAGAATCCGGATACAAAATAACAGGAGCAGATAATGTTTGGTCTGAATTCACGAATGATGACTTAATTTTTGAATCTGTGAAGAGTTATATTTATTTGAAAGTCCGTATGATGTTTGACCCGCCTCAGAATTCATCGTTGATGCAAGCAATGCAGCAACAGATAAGCGAATTCGAGTGGCGATTAAATGTTTCTGCGGAGAATAACGGAGGATAAACTATGCTATACGACGATTTAGTTCCCTCCGAAGGTCAATGGCTTTGCCACCATGGTGTTAAAGGACAGAAATGGGGCATACGTCGTTATCAGAACAAGGATGGGTCTTTAACCTCAGCTGGAAGATTGAGATATAATGTGAGTAATGTTAAAAATATAGAAAATATTAATAGATCGCATTCAGAGTATAATCTTAATTCATGGGGGAAAACGAAAGATACAAATATTTTATGGGTAAGTGGTTTGCCTGGATCGGGGAAATCCACAATGGCCCTTTCAATCGGAAAAAAGAATAATGCTGATGTAGTACATATGGATCTTTATTTATACAGTACCCCTGGAAAATACACAAATAAAATGTCGAAAGGATTTAATGATTTTCTCGATAAGAATTATCCTAATTGGAAAAAAATGCAAGCCAATGCATATGCTAAATTAAGAAAGATGGATCGTCGAGAAGGAGATGATAAAAAACCTGTAGGTTTGTGGTTTGATACATTTCAAGAAGCATTAAATTCTTACAGTTCTAAAATGTTCGGTAAAAAGAAGATTATAGCAGAGGGCGTTCAAATTTTAGATGATACCTTATTTTATAAGAATAAAAGAGGTTTGCGCGGTCAACCAGTAATAATGATGAATACTAGTTTTGAGGAATCAATAGCATCTAGGATGTTACGAGATAATAAAAGTTTTAATAGTCTTTTAAATTCTGGAAGTATCGAACAAGCTAAGATATTTGACACAGGTAAAAAAGAAATAGAAAGAATTTTAAAATAAGGAGGAGCAGGATGGGCAAGAAAAGTGAAAAACCTAGGCCGCTTCCTGCGTTAGATCCAGAGTCTAGAGAGAACCAGCTAATCTCTCTAGCAGTAAATTTAGCAGAAGAAAAGTTAAGGGACGGCACGGCTAGTAACCAACTAATCGTGCATTACCTTAAGCTTGGATCAACAAAGGAGCGGTTAGAAAAAGAAAAGTTGGAGCAGGAAAACGAGTTGTTACGAGCCAAAACAGAAGCACTCGAGTCTGCTAAGAGGAGCGAAGAATTGTACGCCGAGGCTATCAAAGCGATTACAAGATATTCAGGACATTACGAGGATGAAGAAGATGAATAAATCATATTCCGAACTCATACAGCTACCAACTTGGCAAGAGCGATTAGATTATCTATATTTGGGGGATAATAAAATCGGAGATGCTACATTCGGAGGACATAGATGGCTCAATCAAAGATTCTATTTGTCAGCCGAATGGAAGCAAATTAGAAGAGATGTTATAATTAGAGATAATGGTTGTGATATGGGCGTAGAAGATTACCCGATAGCGAACCGATCGAAAATTATAATACACCATATAAACCCAATAACAATAGACGATTTATTAGGAGATTCGCCAAACGCATTAGATCCTAATAATTTAATCTGTGTGTCATTTAATACACACCAAATGATACATTATGGCACGACCCATACAAGAGATATTTTACGCTTAGATGGAAATCGATCGCCTAATGATACAAAATTATGGTAAGTTAATAGGCATTAATGCTTTGTTAGGATGCGATCGGTAGCTCCTTATGACCGCCGAGATATTTTTGGCTCCTTTCATCTTGTAAAAAGTCCTAACAAAGTATTAATGCTTATTAACGAGAAAGAGGTTATTATGTTATATGATGATTTAGTTCAGCCCGAAGGATCATATTTAGCCCACCACGGCATTAAAGGTATGCGATGGGGGGTTAGACGCTATCAGAACGAAAACGGGTCACTTACGGAAGCCGGTAAGAAAAAATATATAAATGAAAATAAAGCATATAAAAAGTATGGCAAAAAATCTTTTTATAAACCTTCTACAAATCCATTTATTTCTCGTATAAATTATGACCGAGCAAAAAATGCTAGTAGAAAATTATCTTCAAAAACACAATTACATAGAGATTTAGACAACAGATTATTAGCTTTAAAATCTAGTAAAAAGTTACAGGATGTTGGAACAAGAAGAGAAAATAGAGAATCGGAACTCTCAAAAAGAGCAAGAGAAAAATACGGAGAATCATGGATTGAAAACTTCCATAGAATGGCTAAATCGGATAGACAGTTAAATTCTATAATATCCGAGGAAAGAGAAGCATGGTCGAAATATAAAACAGAAGCATCCGAATTTATCAAAACATATTTTAACGATGAATCATTAGCTGGTTTGGAAATAAACAAGCGTGGTCTTAATAATTAATAAGGAGTAACCATGTCACTATCAAATACAGCGACACCTATATATTACGGAAAATTCAGAGATGCTGTATTACGAGGGGAAATACCAGTATGTAAAGAAATAGAAATGCAGATGAACAGGATTGACGATATTATCGCTGATCCTAGATATTTCTATGACGATGAAGCCATCAAAGGTTTTGTCGATTTTTGCGAAAATGAACTCACATTAACCGATGGATCTGATCTTAAACTATTGGATACATTTAAGTTATGGGCTGAAGATTTATTGAGTTGGTTTTATTTTGTCGAAAGAAAAGTACCAGATCCAAATACTGGCGGATACAAGATAAAATACTTAAAAAAGCGGTTAGTTGTTAAACAATATTTGATAGTAGCAAGAGGCGCTGCAAAATCTATGTATGTTTCTTGCTTGCAATCATATTTTCTAACTGTTGATAGTAGTACAACTCAGCAGATTACAACAGCACCAACAATGAAGCAGGCAGAAGAAGTTCTATCTCCTATAAAGACCGCTATAGCTAGGGCAAGAGGTCCTTGGTTTAAATTTTTAACTGAAGGATCACTTCAAAATACTACCGGATCAAAGGCTAACCGACAGAAATTAGCGTCAACCAAAAAGGGAATTGAGAATTTTATTACGAATTCTACTCTTGAAATTCGACCAATGGAGATCGATAAACTTAACGGTCTTAGGTCAAAAGTTAATAGTGTTGACGAATGGCTTTCCGGTGATATTCGTGAAGATGTAGTAGGAGCAATAGAGCAAGGCGCTTCAAAAATGGAAGATTATATTATAGTTGCTGTTAGTTCAGAGGGTACAGTAAGAAATGGACCAGGTGATACTATAAAGATGGAATTAATGTCCATGCTTAAAGGCGATTATTATAATCCAAGAACATCAATTTGGTGGTATAAACTAGATGATGTTCAAGAAGTATCAGATCCTGCTATGTGGATTAAAGCACAGCCAAATATAGGTCAGACCGTTTCGTATGAAACGTATCAGCTTGATGTTGAACGAATGGAAGCAGCGCCTGCTAATAGAAATGATATTTTAGCAAAGCGTTTCGGTATTCCTATGGAGGGTTATACATATTTCTTTACTTATGAAGAAACAATACCTCATCCTAAACGGAATTACTGGCAAATGACTTGTTCGGTTGGAGCCGACCTTTCGCAAGGAGATGACTTCTGCGCATTTACATTTTTATTTCCTCTCGAGGATGATTCTTTTGGTGTTAAAACCAGAAGTTATATTACAACCTTAACATTCTCTAAATTACCAATGGCCACACGCAGTAAATACGAGGAATTTATTAAAGAAGGAACTTTAGTAATCCTCGATGGAACGGTTCTCGACATGATGGAAGTATACGACGATCTCGATCACCATATTCAAGAAAATGAGTATGATGTAAGATCATTCGGGTATGACCCATATAATGCTAGAGAATTCGTAGAAAGATGGACTGCTGAAAACGGACCATTTGGTATAGAAAAGGTAATACAAGGAGCCAAAACAGAATCGTTACCATTAGGAGAATTAAAGATATTATCGGAAGAAGGAATGTTGCGTTTCGATGAGAAACTTATGAGTTTCGCTATGGGGAATGCGATTACTTTGGAAGATACTAATGGTAATAGGAAGTTATGGAAAAAACGTTACGATGCAAAAATTGATAACGTAGCCGCCATGATGGACGCATATATTGCATATAAACACAACAGGGAGGCCTTTGAATAATGGATAACAATTATTTATCTCATGAAGGTGTTAAAGGCATGAGATGGGGCGAAAGACGTTATCAGTATAAAGATGGCTCATTAACTCCTGAAGGCCGAAGACATTATGGTTATGGAGAAGAGCGAAATAAATTAAGATCTGAAATCAAAATAGTCAGAGAAAAAGCAAGAGCTGAACGAAAAATGGCCGCGGTTAAAGCTAGAGAAGATAGAAAGATGGCTAAAGTTCAGAATGCTGAACGAATTAAATACGAGAAACAACGCCAGAGACTGGAAGCTAAAATCCAGAAAACCAAAAATGCTGATAAGTTAAAAGCTGAAAAGTCAAAAGAAAAGCAGGCAGCTCGAGATGCTAGAGATCAGAAAAGACAGATTGCCGAGTTTAAGAGAAAGCACCCACTACAGTATCGAAAGATTAAACCTTATTTAACAAAAAACGGAACCCTTAATGATGAGGGCCAGACTATATTTTTTGGTAATGGGCAAAAGAAGACATTAGCAAAAATGTCAAATGAGGACATCAGAAATGCTACTTATAGAATGAATCTTAAAAATAGGCTTAATGAACAAGTAGCAACCTATAATGCTCACGACCCCGCTGCTCAAAGAAAAGAAACCGCTAAAGCAGTTGTTGGCGCTGGGGTTATTAGTTTCGTTGCTAGTTTTGGATTACAGTCAGCCGCTGATTTAGTCAGTGGAGGAACAAATGAAGTTAAGGCGAATCTTAGAAATAATGGTAAGAAAGCTGCTATGGCAGCTATAGGTGCAATTGGTACAACATTGACCGCTAGATTACATCTGTCTGGGAATAAAGGTAAGCAAGCATATAATGCCTTTTCCAATTTTAAAAAAAATAAAGATGATCCAAAAGATTCTAATAAATCTAATAAAGAATCAAATAAAAGATCTAAAAAATCAGATGCCGCATGGGTAAACGAAACTGGAAAAAAGGCCGCAAAAAGAAGATTAAATAAAGATGCTGCGAAGGCTAGAGAAGAACATGAATATATAAAATGGTCAAATGAACGAATCAGAGTCGAGAATATGGTTAATAGAATAGTCCGAACCAGACAGGCTCAGCAAGTAGCAACCAATTGGTCCGCTTCACAGCGAACCACACGCGACGCTGGTATAGAGGCGTTACGTAATTTAGGTATAGATTATAATACCACAATTAGTAATATGTATCAACCAAATATTGATATTCCAGAAGAATTATTAAGGAGATGACGTATGAATTTTGTAGATAGACTTGCACATGCGTGGAATGCTTTCCAAAATAAAGATCCTACGCCATTATCCTATACTCAGCCTGGTTTTTATACTAGACCTGATAGGCATAGATTGTTGCCAGGCGTAGATAATACCATTATATCTTCTATTTATACAAGAATAGCAATCGATGTATCCGCTATAGATATCGAGCATGTACGAGTGGACGAAAATGAAAATTTTGTAGAGAAGATAGATGGTTCCTCATTAAATTATATATTTTCAACAGAAGCAAATATAGACCAGACATCTAGAGAATTTGTCCGAGATATTGTTATGTCTATGTTTGACGAAGGTTGTGTAGCGTTAGTACCGACTGATACTAATACAGTGCCTAAGACACCTGGGGCTTTCGAGATAAATTCTATCAGAACTGGAAAGATCACGGAGTGGTACCCTAAAGCTGTAAAAGTTGAAGTGTATAACGAAAAGACTGGTGAAAAAGAAGAAGTAACGATGCTCAAAGAAACGGTCGGTATCATAGAGAATCCGTTATATTCTGTAATGAATGAACGAAATTCAACATTGCAGCGATTGATTCGAAAGTTGTCGTTACTCGATCAGGTAGATGAACAAGCCAGTTCAGGTAAATTAGACCTCATTATTCAGTTGCCTTATGTCATAAAATCTGAAGCACGAAAGAAACAGGCAGAACAGAGAAGGTCGGAGATCGAAGAGCAGTTAACGAATAGTAAATATGGTATAGCATATACAGATGGAACAGAAAAGATCGTCCAGCTTGGCCACCCCATAGAAAACAATTTGTTGCAGCAAATCGAATATTTGACAAAAGTTCTTTACAGTCAGCTTGGTTTGACAGAAGCAGTATTTAATGGTACGGCAGATGATAAAGAGATGTTGAATTATTATAACCGGACTATAGAACCTATAATCTCGGCTATAACGGAAGAATGCCAAAGAAAATTCATAACCAAAACAGGAAGGACACAGAGACAAAGAATTATGTTCTTTAGAGATCCTCTTAAGTTGGTTCCCATTACTGAATTGGCAGATCTTTCTAATAGCTTATCTAGGAATGAGATTCTTACTCCTAATGAATTTAGAGGTAGTCTAGGTTTCAAGCCCGCCGATGACCCAAGAGCCGATATGCTTGTTAATAGAAATATTAATACAGCTGACGGCGAGATGGGTTATGAGCAGTACCCTATGGATTATGGACAATTTGCAAACGATCAGTATGGACAGATGGAAAATATCGATTCTGAACTAGAAGATATGCGAAATATGTATCATGATTCGTTATCCCATACAGGCGCTAATGAACCTCCGGGAGGATACGCTTCAAAATATTACGATCCTGACAAAGCTCATGAATATTATGAGAAAACCAAGAAGTTAAAGGGTCGAAGATCTAATGCTGGTCTTAATGAAGAAGGCCAAGCGGTCGCCGAATATATGCGGAAACAGGTTGATGAAGAGCATGCTAAAGAATTGGGGCTTCATACAGAAGAAGCAAAAAGAAAGATAGAGCAACTCGATACGGATCTAGAAACAACGGTTGAGAGTATATCTAATAATCTTTCCGCTGCATTAGAGGCCGCAAGAAACGCAACATCAGCAAACATTGAGACCGCAAAAGCAAGACTTCAAACAGTAATAGCTAATTCTTCTGAACGTATACAGAATCAAGTAACTCAGTTACGTGAAAAGATGGAAGGTGCTCCTAGCGCTGCAGCTAGACGTGGTTTTGAAAATCAGATAGAGCAACTTCAAGAAGTTAATTCTAAGAATAGAGATGCATTAGCCGATCAATTTGCCGAAGAATATGCTACAGCGCAAAGTAATTATGCATCAACCGCTGAACAGTTGTCATCTAGAGCAGAGGAAGATACTGCAAAAGCAAAAGAAGCAACAGAAGCTGGCAAAGAGAATGTAAAAGCTAATTATCAAAAGATAGCAGAAGAATTGGAAGAAAAGTATGGTCAGATTATGGTCGATGAAATGGATAAGATCAGAGCCAATCCTGCATTCCAGGAAGAGAAGAAATCGAAATCGTCAAGTAGTTCTAGTAAAACCGGAAAAACAGTCGGCGCTAGTTATTTAAATGCTATATCTGATTATATAAAACGAAATAAAAAGAAGTGATAAAGGAGGAACAAATGGCAAAATGGGATTTTAGTGGTTATGCCACTAGAAATGATCTTAAGTGCGGTGATGGTAGAACCATTCGTAAGAATGCATTTAAGGATAACGATGGACAGACGGTTCCTTTGGTATGGCAGCACGTCCATGATAATCCAGATAATGTGCTTGGGCATGCTGTACTTGAGAATCGTGAAGATGGCGTATATTGCTATGGTTATCTTAATCATACTCAGCGTGGCGAAGATATGAGAGAGATGATAGCCAATGGCGATGTATCAAAACTTTCTATATTTGCTAATAAGCTTGTCCAGAATGGCAGCGATGTTATTCATGGGACAATTAGAGAGGTTAGCCTTGTTCTTGCTGGAGCTAACCCCGGAGCATTTATAGATAATATTAGTATTGCTCATAGCGATGGTACATATACCGAACTTGACGATGAAGCAATTATTTATTCAGATTCGGATATTGTTCATAGTGATGATGACGAAGATGAAGATGAAGATGAAGACGACAAAAATCAAAATGAAGAATCCGAAGACAACGAATCCAAAGATGAAGAGTCCGAGGAAGTAGAACATTCAGATGATAAGGAGGACCAGAAGATGGCCGAGAACGATAAGACTATACAGGATGTTCTTGACTCTATGAGTGAAGAGCAGAAGAACGTTATGTATTATTTGATAGGTGCTGCTCTCGAAGATCAGGGTGGCGAAGCAGAACATGATGATTTAGGAGACGATGAAATGAAAAAGAACATTTTTGATAGAACAAGCGAAGAGCAGAACGATACACTTTCTCATTCCGAGATTGAGTCCATTTTCCAGGAAGCTGTAAATAATAAGGCAAGCCTTAAGGACACATTCCTTGCACATGGTATTGTTAATATTGATTATTTGCTCCCCGAGGCAAAGCTTCTCAACAAGGAACCCCAGATCATTAATGATGATCAGGAGTGGGTATCCGATGTAATGAATTCTGTTCATAAGAGCCCTATGTCAAGACTCAAGACACTCGCTGCTGATATTACTATGGATGAGGCTCGTGCTCTTGGATATGTTAAGGGCACAAAGAAGGTAGAGGAGCAGTTCGGTTTGCTTAAGAGAGAAGTAACACCTCAGACAATCTACAAGCTCCAGAAGTTTGATAGAGATGACATTCTCGATATTACAGACCTTGATGTTGTTGCTTGGGTTAAGTCCGAGATGCGCATTAAGCTTAAGGAAGAGATTGCAAGAGCTATTCTTGTTGGTGATGGTAGAGCTAACTCTGATCCTCATAAGATTAAGGAAGAGAAGGTCATCCCGATCTACAAGGATGTTTCTCCTCTTGTTGGCTACGATTCTCAGCTTAATGGTCATAATATTTCTTCTGCTACATTCGCATATAGAAGAATTATTGAGGTTCCTTCCAATGCCACCGCTGCCGATAAGGCTGAGCTCCTTATTGATGAGGCAGTTAGAGCTCGTGTAGATTATAAGGGTTCTGGTTCCCCTAAGTTCTATACAGGTCCTTCTAGACTTGCTGAGATGCTTCTTATCAAGGATTCTATGGGCAGAAGAATCTACGATTCTGAGACATCTCTGTCCACAGCTATGAGAGTTCGTGGATTTACAGAAGTTCCTATGTTCGACAATATCACAAGAGTTGAAGACGAGGGTGAAGAGACAGAGAAGACTTTCGAGCTTGCTGGTATCATCGTTAACCTCACAGACTATACAATCGGTATGGATAAGGGTGGCGAGACAACACTCTTCGACGATTTCGATATCGATTACAACAAGTATACATATCTGTTGGAGACAAGGCTTTCTGGCATGCTTACAAAGCCGTTCTCTGCTATTATTATGGAGTTCACAGCTGCATCATCTGAAGGCTAATAGGAGAAAATCAAAATGAGTAAGTATTGCGGAAATATTGGTTATAGAGAAACCATTGAGGTAGATACTGATATTTGGGAGGATAAGATCACACCGCACAAACATTATGGAGATGTTATAAAAAATACATCGAGAATGGTTAACGGTGAAAACACCACTATAAAGACTCCTCAATGTAATAACTCTTTAAGTATAGTAGGCGATCCTTACGCTTTTGAAAACTTCCATAATATAGTTTACGCGACGTTTATGGGTACAAAATGGACAGTAACTAATGTAGACGTCCAATACCCAAGACTTATACTGACTCTTGGGGGTGTTTATAATGGCGAAGAATAGATATACTCTTAGTAGAGAATTACATGATATTTTAGGATCTAATAATGTCTATTATAATCCCCCCGAGAGTCAAAAATTGAATTTTCCTTGTATTGTATATAATCGTACTTATATAAATGATATAAAAGCCGATAATATTAAATATTTGGATTATACAACATACAAAATAATAGTGATTAGCAAAAGCCCTGATCATTCGGCAATAAAGAAGATACTTCAAATACCAATGACTAGGCTTTCTGCTAGTTATGTAAAAGATGGTTTTTACCATGATGTGATAACATTAATACAGAAAGAGGTACAAACAAATGGCTAAATTGCTTTGGGATCAGATCGGCGAAAAGTTCTACGAGACAGGTGTCGATCATGGTATTTTGTTCGTTAATGAATCAGGTTCTTATGGCGAGGGTGTCGCTTGGAATGGTCTTACAGCCGTAACCGAGTCTCCTTCTGGAGCAGAGGCTTCACCTATTTATGCAGATAATATTAAGTATTTGAACCTGTATTCTGCAGAGGAATTCGGGTGCACAATCGAGGCTTACACATATCCTGATGAGTTCGGTGTATGTGATGGTTCAGCAGATATCGCTAAGGGTGTAAGCATCGGTCAGCAGGAAAGAAAGTCTTTCGGTTTTGCTTATAGAACAAGACTCGGTAATGACTCAGAAGGCGATTCTTATGGTGAGAAGATCCACCTCATTTATGGTTGCCGTGCTTCAACCACTCAGAAGGGATATTCTACAGTTAATGATTCCCCTGAGGCTATTAACTTCTCTTGGGAAGTTACAACAACTCCTGTTCCTGTAAAAGGTTTCAGACCTACAGCTAATGTAATCATCGATTCTACAAAGACAGATGAAGCAAAGTATAATAAGCTTCTTGCTATTCTCGAGGGAAGCGATGATACATACACAAAGCTCACCACAGTCCCTGAAGACTGGTCGACAAATTACGCTAATTATTACACAAAGGACGGTACTGGCAAGTATATTGCTGTTACTGGTGACGTCGCTCCTACTTTCTCTGAAGGTGAGTATTATTCTAAGACAGCTGGTGCTGCTTCTAGACTTCCTCTCCCCGAAGAGATCATGGACCTCATGGCTGCTGGCTAATAAAATCAATTTATATTTTTTGGGGTATTCAGTTCGGCTGGCCCCTTATTTTTATTATTTTTAAAAGGAGACCAAAATTATGTATAAGAAGACAATAACATATACCGATTATAATGACGTGGAAAGAACAGAGGACTTCTATTTCAATCTTTCAGAAGTAGAACTTACAGATATGGAATTGAGTGTAAAGGGCGGATTTAAGGCAATGATTGACAAGCTCGTAGAAGCTCAGGATACAGCTGCACTTGTTAATATTCTCAAGGATATTATTATTAGATCATATGGTATTAAGTCTGAAGATGGTAGAAGATTTATTAAGAAGCCCGAGTATGTTGAGGAATTCATGGAGACACCCGCTTATGGTGCGCTTTATATGGAATTGGCTACTAACGAAAAAGCAGCGGCTGAGTTCATCAATAAGATAGTCCCTTCGAAGCTGGCAGCTCAGGCAAAAGCTAAAGTAGAAAATTTGACGGCTGGTAATACCCCGTCCGTAACATAATGTTAGAGATTTGTGTCGATCCCCCGGAAGCATTTAATGAGAGAACACAAGAGTTTGTAAAAATACAGCCAGTAACTTTACAATTAGAACATTCTTTAATCTCCATATCAAAATGGGAATCAAAATGGCATAAACCATTTCTCCAGCATACTAATGATTTGTCTCAAGAAGAGATTATAGATTATATTAAATGCATGACAATATCTCCGGGAAAAGTAGATGACAAAGTATATTATATGATGTCTCAACAAAATGTTAATGATATTGTAGATTATATCCAAAATCCTATGACCGCTACGTGGTTTAAGGAAGAACCAAATAAATCAAAGTCAAAAGATATAATAACATCCGAATTAATATATTACTGGATGGTAGCATTACAAATCCCGTTTGAATGTCAGAAGTGGCATATAAATAGACTCTTGACATTAGTTAGAGTATGCAATGCGAAAAACGAGGAGTCGACATCTAAAAATAAAATGAGTAAACGAGAACTCATGAGTAGAAACGCCGCTCTCAATGCACAAAGAAGAGCTAAGTTAAACTCGAAAGGATAAATAATATGGAAGAATTAGAGCTTATAGATAAACTCGAGTTCAAAGATGATGAGTTTGTTGAAGAACTTAATGGAAGAGAAGTAGATGAGCCTATAAGAGAGAAACCTCAGAAGGCAAAAAACGCAGCAAAAATGAATTATACGAATAGCCCATTGGTTACATATACAAGGTTGAGCCCTTGTAAGAATTCCCCTAGAAATCATGCAATAGACACGATTACAATTCATTGTATGGCCGGTAACATGACAGTAGAGTCATGTGGGGCATTGTTCTCAAAGTATTCGAGGCAGACAAGTTCTAACTATGGAATTGGTTCTGATGGTAGAATCGCTCTTTATGTTAACGAATCAGATAGATCATGGTGCACGTCGAATAGAGCAAATGATCATAGAGCCGTTACAATTGAAGTTGCGAATGATGGTGGAGCCGAGACTGGGTGGCACGTATCAGATAAGGCATATGCATCACTTATTAACCTTGTAACCGATATTTGTAGGAGAAATAACATACCTGAATTGAGGTGGAAGGCCGATAAGAATCTTATAGGCCAGGTTGATAAGCAGAATATGACTGCTCATAGATGGTTTGCTGCTAAGGCTTGTCCTGGCGATTATTTGTATAATTCGTTCGGTTCTATTGCTGAAGAAGTAAATAAGAGACTTAAGGGTGAGGTATCTAAACCGGCCACAGAAGATAAGGTAGAACCTTTTACATCTTTTAAGGTTAAAATATCTATTGCAAATCTCAATATTCGTAAGGGCCCTGGATCTAACTTTGCAAGAACTGGCGATTATACTGGAAAAGGCGTATTCACGATTACAGAAGTAATCGATGGTAAGGGGTCTAAGACAGGTTGGGGAAAACTCAAATCCGGTGCCGGTTGGATCTGTATGGATTACGCTAAGAAACTTTAATATTGTAGGAGGGTATATCCATGATTAGGATATCCAGTAGGGGTAATTATAGAAAAACTATAAATTATTTGAAACATATAGATTCTAATGTGGATATATCCTCCGTTTTAGATAAGTATGGAAAAATGGGTGTTGAACGCTTATCTGAGGCAACCCCTGTAGAATCTGGAATTACTAGAGATTCTTGGGGATACGATATTGTTAAAAATAAACAAGGTTATAAAATTAATTTTTATAACACAAATCAACACCTTGGTTATCACATAGTTGTATTATTACGATATGGCCATGTTACTGTAGATGGTAGATGGATCAATGGAAATGATTTTGTCGAGCCTGTAATGCAACAATTATGTGAAGAATTACAAGCAGAATTCTAAAAGGAGGTATGTATGTTTAATTCAGATGATAAAATAGTTTCAATTTCATTTGATAATAAGAAATTTTTAGATGAAGTACAAAATACTATAAATGCGTTAGAGCGATTAAATGATGCTACTTCCGGTAAGAATTTAAAAACTAATGGGATAGAAAACCTAACTGGTGCATTTACAAATCTAAGTAGAAGCGCAACATCTAATATAGATTCTATAAATCGCGCAGTTAGCGATACTAGTTCATATTCTAAATTATCTAATAGTGTAGAAGAATCTGGTAGAAGTTTTTCTGCTTTAGAGATAGTTGCGGTTGGCGCATTGATGAATATTGGAGGAGCGGCCGTAACTCTTGGCAGTAAAATAGCAAGTAGTTTAACGAGAGGAATACGAGATGGTTGGGGTGAGTATAATCTTTTGATGGATTCCACCCAAACAATCTTAGCAAACACTCAGCGTTACGGCACTACAATGGGTGATGTAACTGCTGCATTGGATGAGTTAAACACATACGCGGATAAGACGATATACAATTTCTCGCAGATGACCCGTAATATTGGATATTTCACAACTGCTGGACAGAATCTTGAAGATTCAGTTATGGCTATTAGGGGAATGTCCAATTTGGGTGCATTTTTCGGAGCCAATAATGAAAATGTAGCCCGTGCTACATATCAGATGTCGCAGGCAATGTCAGCAGGCATCATTAAGTTAATGGACTGGAAATCCTTGGAGAATGCCTCGATGGCAGGTGCAGCATTACAGGATGAGTTGATAAATACAGCTGCTGTAATGTCCGGCATGTCCGTAGACGCTTTTAAAGAATATATCGGATATTCTAAAGGATTTAGAAATACACTGGAAGCTAACTGGTTAACAGCTGATGTTTTCCGAGAAACATTGAGAAAATTTGCTGGTGAATCTAGAGAATATTGGGAATCATTAACGGCTAGCAATGGCGAAAGATTATATTCTGACGAAGAAATAGACCGTATTATGCGTCTAGGAGAAACCGCAGAGGAAGCCGCAACTAAAGTTAGAACTTTTAGGATGATGATAGATGCTTTGTCAGAATCTATAGGTTCTGGCTGGGCAGAAACGTTCAGAATATTAATCGGTGATCTTGAGCAGGCTAAAGAATTTTGGACTCCTATAAATGACTTATTAGCTGGTGAAAATGGAATAATAAGCAGTATAGGTCAATGGCGTAATACCGTTTTAAGAGCATGGGCCGATGTTTATAGAGATATTTCTGTAAACGATCTTATGGTCGGCCTCAATGCTATCGGAGATATTTTTAAAGCTATAGGAAATGGCATAACTAGTGCTTTTGGTACTACCGATGAAATTGCTAATAAAATAGGAACTATAACTGAGGCGTTAGGTGATTTTGCTTATACTTTACGTTTGGATGAAGATGAACTACAAGATGTTTCAGATTTGGTGGAAGGATTAATATCTCCTTTCATGATATTTGCTGATATAATAAATGAATTAGCAGTAAGTTTATTTAATTCGACCGTTAGACTCGGCGATTTTACGAATAGTGGCAATTCGTTAGCTGATAAACTAAAACCGATACGTAAAGTAATATTAAATATAGTTGGCGCTTTTGGAAGATATTTAACCGCTATTACTAATTTTATTAGAAGTACGGGTATAATACAGAAAGCTTTTAGTGTATTATTTAATACTTTGAAAATAGCAGCCGGATTAATAGGAAGAACCTTCAATGTTATATTTGGTGCATTAAATTCATTATGGAATAGATACGATATGACAAACAAAATAATCACATTTGTCAATATTGTATATTCTTCATTGATGAATTTAAAACCCATATTTGGCGAAGTAGTTCAGATAACCAAAGCGTGGTTTGATGAACTTAAGAATGCTATACTTGCTATAGATTTTACACCTATAGAAGACTTTACTAATATATTAGATGGTATTATTACTCTATTTAAAGATTTGTTAGATCCTACTGTATCGTTAGCAGAAGCATTTGACAAGTTTAAATCAGTTCTCGCCAATACAAGTATCGGTAGATCGATATTGGTTATCAAAAATAGTATAGTAGAATTGATATCTGCTATACGTAATTCTTCTGCTGGACCATTAATAGATGGTATTATATCCGGACTAAATAAATTATTTGATATTGCTAAGTATACAATTGGTGGAATTATATTATTAGTTCTGAAAATTAAAGAGATACTTAGTGGATCTAGCATCGCAGGATATATTTCTAACATCGGTGATGCTATAGTTGTCATATATAATAAAATAAAATCTACCAATATTGGCAGTTATATTCTTGGGATGGTAGATAATATTCGTTCCGGGATCAATAATCTAGTTAAAACTTTTAAGGGTAATAAAGCAACAAATACAGCATCGGGTTTTGTAAATAGTATAAAAGACGCATTAACAGTTGATGGGAAATTCTCGGATAATAATGTCTTTACATTCGTAAAGGGGATGTCTAATAATATTAAAGACACGGTTAGTGATATATCTGATGGAAGAAAATTCGGTCAAGTACGCGATACCATTCGAATGATAAAAGCAACATCCGATGATATAATAGATACAGTATCTGGTTGGAAAGATTACCCCGATATAAATAAGAATAATAATGTCGAATGGTGGGAATCAATAGTACAATTTATTTTATTGATTGTAAATAAGGTAGGAGAAATAGGATCTTCCATATTCGAGTTTTTAAAATCCAAATTACAAACGTTTAGTGATACTTTATCTTTATTAGCATCAGGTGAACGGTATAGAGATTTGGATAATGCCCAACGATTTGCCGATATCGTTGGTTTGTTTGTACAAGTATTTACTAAAATATCAGGCATGGTATTACTTTTTCTTAGCATATTAACCCCTCTTAAATGGGCCAAAGCCGTAGAATCTTTAGGAGAAGGATTTGAAGCATTAGGAAAAGGTATAAAACAAGCATTTGCTGCTAAGAAATGGGCGCAGATAGCATCTATATTTAAAACAATAACCGTTTTAGCAATAGCTATTATGGCGGGCATATTCCTTATATCAAAATACGCTGATATAGATAAGTTTAATAATGTTCTAATGAACGTCAGTATAGCTATCGGTGGATTAATATTTGGAATAACCGTTTTGGTTGGCATAATAATGGCTATGGGTACTTCTATAGCTAAAAATTCCAAAAAATTAGGTATAGATTCTGCAAAAACAATAGCAGGAATAACTGGAATATTTAAATCCATAACAAAAATACTAACGCGAGTTGTATTTTTTATAACAGTTATATCCTTGATAGCACTATCGGTAGCTAAATTAGGGGATACTGGATATAAGCAATTCAAAGGAGCTTTATGGTCTATCATAGGAGCATTCTTATCCATAACGGCTATATTAGTGATAACCACCGGAATTATAGTGGGTTTATCAAAAACAATAGGACCATTGGAAGCAGCAATGACTGCTATATCAGTTGGTAATAATGCTATAACTAGCCCTCTACAACAAATGTTGTATGTGTTTACAACAATTGCTAATACTATAACAACGACTATGGTCGGGCTTACAGCATCCTTAGCACTAGTAATGTTCGTATCAAAGGACGCTGGTGAATTAGAAACCGGCATGAGGTGGTTTGGGTTGATAATGACCGTTATGTTGTCCTCCGTAATGGGCATTATAGCACTTATTACATTGGTTAGCCAGCAAATAGATCCTACTAAAATAATGGCAATGAACGGGGTCACTGGCCAGATATTAACGTTAATAACTCATGTAATGCTATCCATTAGTTTAATAGTTACTGTAATGACATTGGCGTTTAAATCTATAGTAATGGATATAGCTTTATTGAGTACTACATTATCGCTCATGAGTGACGACAATAAAAAATATTTGGTTGGTATATTAATAGGGCTAGGCGTATTCTTAACAGCTATAATATCAGCCTTTGCAATAATAACCGCAATAGTGTCAAATCCACAAATAAATGCGTTGCGAGATGTCGGAAACGACATGTTAAAGACTGCTGGAGCAGTAGCTATTTTTTCCATTGGCATTTCTATTATAATTGGATCATTAACTACCTTATTAGTATTAACTCGGGGTATAAAATGGACCAGGTTTGCATTAGTAACTGCAATAGTAATAATGATATTTTCATCTGTAGCCGCGATATTAGGCGCTGGAGCTATCTTAATGAATATCGCGCCAAATTTTAAAGCGAGCAAATTATTAGTAATTGCTGGATCATTTATGTTATTATCTGCTAGTTTGATATCTATCTCAGCATCATTATTACTTATCGCTGCTTTGCCTATAAGCAAAATAGCAGCAGCTGGAGTAGCGATTGGCACGATATTTACGATAATGGCGTTAGCCCTTGGTCTAATAGCTGGTCTAGTACCAAATCAGGCGGGTATTATAATAGTTGGTGCGGTGTTAGTAGCGATGTCCTATGGTATATTAGCCATAGGAACAGCCATGTTAAAAGCATCAGTAGGTTTTGATATTTTTTCAAAGGCCTTAAGAACTTTCCAAAATCTGAATGGCAAAAAGATAAGAGATAATATATTGGTTATAGCAGAAGTATTACCAGATATACTTCGTATGATAATTGCTAATTTCGCTTTAATAGAAACTACTATAGTCAGCATGGGTGGCGTATTAGGTACCGCCTTAGCAACGATGATATTCACGGCATTTAATACATTTAATGCATTGCTGGTTGCTTCTGGCGGATCAATAATAGCGGGTATAGGTTCTATAATAGTTGGAATAATATACGGTGTATTATTAGTAGTTAAAGAATTTTTAGAAACTATAGTAAAACCTGGAAGTATATTATGGGATATATTAGACACTCTTGGGCAATTCCTTGTCCAAGCTGCCGAATATGTCGGGTATTATGGTGTTTATATTGTCGTTAAATTCTTTGAAGGCGTTATCGGAGCTATAGAAGATCTTGGATGGACAAACATGATAATTTCAAAGATAAACGATATTGTCGATGGTGTAAAACATTGGTGGAATGATCATGTAGCTAACCCATTTGCGCAATCAATAAATGATCTATTTGCGACACTGGCCACGGCTAGATCTAGATTGGCGTCAGGGATCAATAATGCTAGAATCTCTGAAATACAAGATGAATTAGGTCAATACGCATACAATTCGGATACTGGAAAATGGGAACGGTCAACTCCTTTTGGATGGTTTGAAGCAATTGATCAGGATAGACCCGCTAGATTACAAGCGGAATTAGAAGAGCTACAAGCCGCGGCCGAACAGTATCAAGCAGACATGGACGACATAGCGGCGTACCATGATCAGCAAGCTGGAGAAATAACAGATTTTTACGAATCTCAAAATGAGTATGCATCCACCATACATGATGCCGTACAGACTATGCTAGATGAAGAGGCGGCAGCTAGAAATATATTTGAACATGCTCCTGATTATGAACCGCCAGCTCCAAGTCGAGAATATAGCACATATATGCCCGACCAATATCGCGGTTTGGCCATGGATTTACAGAAAGTAGATGAAGCTTCAGAAGGTGCATCGGATGGAATATTTAATTTTGGTCAGAGATTACGTGAAACGTTAGGCTTGTCAGAAGATCAGTCATTTGGTGATGCTTTATTGGGCTTTTTAGGAATAGGAAATATTGAAGATTTCACCCAAACCGGCGAAAGTGATGGCTCGAGTTGGGTTAATGGTTTTGGTAGCGCATTAGAAAACGCGTCAATTCCTAACACAGATTCCATATTAAATATGGATACATCGAATATTGATTATGGTGAATTCTCTTCCGCATTAAGTAATGCCATTTCTTTACCTGAAGAAGCAAAGAATCCTGTTATATCTCCTGTACTCGATGACACAAAATTCTGGAGTGATTTTGGTCAGTTCGAGAACACTTGGAACGAAAAGACATACGATCAGTTTGCTATTGACGCTGATTCATCGATGTTGTTACGAGAGCAGGCTCAAGGCGATGCTGCTACTAATGGTGAAGTAACATATAGCTTCACTCAAATAAATAATTCTCCTAGAGAACTCTCCCCTATACAGCTCTATAGAGATGGAAGGAATCTCTTAAGAGGTAGTGGAACATTTAGAGCAACATAAAATAGAAAGGACACATAGACAATGATTTATTCGGTTAGCGTACTTAACCCGTCGAATGATGAACTTATTATGGAGTTAACAAACCCAGAAAAGAGTGGATTTAGTATCCGTCATATCGACGGAATAGGTCCGACAAAATCGAACATCAATGTCTATGATGTTCCTTCTATTGACGGTGGATTATTTAATAGTGCCAGAACACAGGCACGAAACATAGTCATTAAACTTGGCTATGAATGGATCAAAACAGGTGACCACACTACCCCAACTATTGAGGATGCGCGTCACCTTTCCTATAAATTCTTTCCTCTGAAGAGAAAAGTCAGGCTCGAGTTCATTACGGACTATAGGACTCTCTATATCGACGGATACATAGAGTCCAACGAGCCTGATATTTTCTCTAAAGATGAAGTAACAACCATATCAATTATATGTCCTGATCCTAATTTCTATGCATCTGACACAGAATATGGGTATATAAATTATACAAATCAAAATGGATTTGAGTTTCCGTTTGATAACAACAGTTTAACAGATAAATTAATAGAGTTTTCTTCTATTTTAAACACAAATAGTTGTTTTATAGATTACTCAGGTGATAACATCACGGGCGTAAAAGCGGAATTATATTTTAATGATTGGTATCCTAAGTCTCAAGATATAACATTATCGTTTATCAATAAGATACAATCGTCTGTTATCTATATAGATCCAAATAAAATATATAGAACATCGGGCTATAATATTTGTCCTGGTAGTAGGCTTATAATTAATGGCAAACCTGGTTATAAATCGGTTGAATTCCAGAGGTTTAAAGATACTTATAATGTATTTAATGCTATTACATTAAAAGATGACTGGCCAACATTATATCCTGGCGATAATACGATTGTTCTAAGGGCAGGAGATAGCACAGACGCTATAAAAGGTAGAGTAATCTATAATACATTGTATGATGGAGTGTGATGTTTATGCGTATTATTGCTAGAGACGTTAATATGATCGCATTAAACGAGATCGATATGTACACTTCTATGATATGGACAGACCGATATTCTTCGTATGGAGATTTTGAGTTACGAGTCCCATATACTTTGGAAAATGAAAAACTATTTAATAATGCGAAATTCCTAACGATCGATAAATCTGATAGAGTTATGGTTATTGAGAAACGACAGTCTAAAACCCAAGTCGATAAGTCTGATGAGTTTATTATAAGCGGTAGATCGGCTGACACTCTTTTGGATAGACGTGTAATTATGGGTAGTATGACATTTGGTATTGCTCCTCATGATGAAGAAACCAATGATACTGCATCGCAAAATTATGCAATAGACGATTATCTTATATGGTATGGTGCATTATGCAGAGTTATAAAGCCTATAAACGGCGGCGATACATTAGTGTTATATAATGCGGAAAAAGGTAATCTTTATTTAGCAAACATTGTAAAAGCTGGAGCCAATGAAGAAGCCAAGTTAACCGAGCCCATAGAAGATATAGTTGTAGCGTTATTATCCGCCACAGTAATAAATCCAACCGATCCAACCCGAAGATTTACTAATCCATCTTGGAGATATGTATATTCCACGGATCCCAAAGTTAAAGAAATCAAAATGGCGGCATCGTTTAGCAATACTAATTTATATGATGCGATGTCGTCTTTATTAGTTGGTGCAGGTTTGGGATGTAAAGTGACATATAATGATGAAACAGAAACGATGGATTTCTCAATATTTATGGGCGTTGACCACTCTGTGTCACAATCAACAAACCCTATCGTAAATTTTAAGTCATCACTAGATAATTTAGTATCTACCGATTTCATTACGGACGATACGGCTTATAAAACATGTGCTTATGTTGTAGGTGAGATGGATGATAAGAAGACACGTACTATATCTGTTGCAGATGAGTACGGTAGAGTCCAACAGGTCGAATATCCCAATCCAAATTATTGTACAACGTGGGCTCAACAGGTTAGTCTAAGCGGTACGGGTATGTCTTATGCTCGACGGGAAATAATTATAGACGCTAGTGATATTTCAAGATACCAAACTGTTTCTTATTCTAATGGGTATTCTGCTAGTGATATTGCTGTAACGGAATCGGATTATAGATCTATGTTAAGAACAAGAGGTAAGACCGAATTGATGAATATGTATTCTACATATGATTTATCGGCCGAGATCCTTCCTGATATGTTTTATAAATATATGGTAGATTATACATTGGGCGATGTAATCTCCATAGAAGATAGATTCCATAATACAATAAACGCATCAATAACAGAACTTATATTTTCTCAGGATGTATCGGGTTATAAAGCCTATCCTACCATAGAAACTATAGGTACTGTTGACGGGATGGATCAATTAGTATCTATATTTGTTAATAATCCAATATATGTAAATGTTGATGGAAAATTAATAATACCCGATGTGAGAAACGATCTTGAAGATTTAAGATCTAAAACATTTATTGCTTATTATGTTAAAAGCATAATAGACTATTTATTAGACGATCATTTAATATATGTTGCTCCTAGTCACGATGGCTATGATATTGTTGTTCCTTCGTTAAATGATATGGATGTGGTTATTCTTGGTGGTAGTATAGCAGAAATATACGAAAATCCAGGAAGGTTCACAATGGTTAACACAAGAGCGCTACAATTTATAAAATTTTTTAAAGATAATCAATTTTCACTGAATGCCGAAAATATGATCATACCTTCATATGATGATTTGGCATCTGCTGTGCAATAATAAGGAGGTATATAATGGCGGTAACGAGTGGATTTTTTGATGCTATTGAACATGATAGATTATATAATGCCGAAGAAGTTGGAGCTATACTAGAAGGTGTTATTACTGATGGCATTTTAAATGCATATGGAATGCATTTTGAGGTAACTAAAGGTAATGCTTTGGATGTTATTGTTGGCTCCGGTAGAGGCAGATTTAAAAACACATGGATTAAGAACGATGATAATTTAACACTTACAGCCGAGGCTAATGTTGACGGCGTGCCTCGTATAGATACTGTTGTAATAGACGTTAATAAAACCGATGAAGTAAGGGCTAATTCTATATTAATAGTTAAAGGTACTAACGTACGCCCTACATTAATAGATGAGGCAGCACACAAACAGTATCCATTAGCAGATATTACTATAGATGCTACTGGTTCAAGCATTACGACAGTATTAGATAGAAGAGACGAGATATATTCGCAGAATCCATCGGTTCTTAAACCTTATTGGCCTATAGGATCTATATTTATTTCCGTTAGTGCAGATTTTAACCCAACTAATGCTTTTGGTGGTGTTTGGGAACGCATTAGTGGTAGATTTTTGATAGGATGTGGTGGAACGAGTGGTTTAAAAGTTAATGATATTGGGGGTTCATGGGAACATTCAATAAGCGTCAATAATTTGCCTTCGCATAACCATAATAGCGGCACAATTAGTGCATCGGGCGCAACTGCAGAGGTTCGTACCGTAAGATCAACCGACGGCCAAGTTGTTAATTCCGTTATGGGGTGGGCTAATTCTAATATGTCACATGCTGGGGGTAATGCTACTAATTATCTTCCTGCTGATTGGAATTTTCCTTATGGCTATCAGGGCAAAATGGTTGCCGATGGCGATTCTCCCCCGATCGCTCCGTCTAAGTCTGTTACTGATGAGGTATATGTTACATCTGAGACGCATTATCATGCTATAAGTGGATACACAGGTAATACTGGACAAGGAGCAGCTATGACAATTAAACCACCATATTTAGCAGTTCATATGTGGAAAAGAGTTAGTTAAAAGGAGAAATCAAAATGGCTAATAAAATTTCATCCTTTCAAGTCCAAGGAGAGGACTATGGAGTAATACCAAATTTGTCATTTGACAATACTCCTACCGTTGGTAGCACTAATCCAGTTACTTCGAATGGTATAGCATTAGCTATTCAGTCGATTGCTATTGGTGATAATATTTCACATGGACAAAAAGAAGGAACCCCAATTGGAGAAGGAACAATTGCTTTCGGAAAAGATTTGTTAGCTTCTGGTGACGGTTCATTAGTAATGGGTACTCATAATATATCAGTATGTAATAATGATATTATAACAGGTGAACTTAATGAGTCATTTGGCCAAGAAGAAGGCAGAAATAATATATCCGGCACAGGTAATGGTGTATATGGAATACATAATTTAATATGTGGAATGGATAATGGCCTAGGGTATTGGTTTTTTAATAGTTGGACGATAAATAACGAATATAAAAATAAAGTATATATAGGATACGTAGTCCCTAGTCTAAAGAAAATATATTATGACCCAGAACATACATCAGAAATAGATGTATCGGAATCTTTAAAAAATTACGGTGATTATTGTTATTTTTTAGATTTAACAGATGTTGGTACGGTATATGAATGCTGTAAGAAACAGAGTGTTATTACTATATTAAAAATTTACGATAATAGCTATGTTGATCTGACTAACCGATGCAATACTATATCTTATAGATATAAAGGTATTAGTTATTATAACGCTGCAACGGATAAGAACTATTCCGATTCATCTATGACTAATGAGATAACTCCCAGTGGATATGGGCATTATGAAGATGTATATTTTGATGTCAATGACGGTAGTTTTATAAGATACAATAATAGAATGGAATTGGGTTTTAGTGATGCTCCGTCATGGGCACGCATCATAGTATATAGAGGAATTAATGGTGGACAATCATCTTATGGTATATATGCATATGTTAATACTTCATGGTCTTCCGGAAATATTGGGCATGTATATACCTCTTCCGATTTAGACCCGCTCACTGATATAACAGACACATTATATGATGGCGAATGTGTTATAAATATTTTATCTGGAAAACCGTATTTTTATGGTTTTGATATTAATCATAAATTAGTTTCTTGGGGATATATTTATAATTATTTTAATCATCATGGCTGTTCACAAAGTGGTATAATCGCCGGCAAGTCTAATATCGTTTCTGGAGGAGAATGTAATTTTGTATTAGGCGGTTTAAATAAAATACAAGGCTCAGTAGGTGTTAGCGGTATATTTGGTAATCAAAACATCATTAGTATGGGTTTTGATAGCAAAGCATTTAGAACTGATCCAGGTGGTGGACAAAGTTTTATATTTGGATATAATAATAGTATTCATGCAACTGGAACAGCTGGATTATATCCTTGCATAATCGAGGGCGCGTATAATAATATAAATGCTTTAGATAATAGTGCAGACGATATTCATATAAATGGAAATCATAATGATATATCAGGTTGTAACATTTCTTCTTCTCATATAAACGGTGTTAACAATTCAGTGTTGATGTCCGGTCGTTCTTTTGTATATGGCACAGATAATACGGACTATTTATCTTCTCATTCGTCAATCATCGGCTTTAATAATAGTATAAATTCCGGTTTAATATTAGATCAACCATTATGGGACGGGATCACAGAATTAGGATTTGTCGACGCCGTATATCAAAAAGATGGAACATTAAAAATCTATGGTGTTACATATGATATATTAATAAATCCTCAATCTTCTAAGTTACTACCTACTGATAAAATATTTATCATGCATAGTAGAAGGGCCCTTGGATCAGATGATAGTTATCAGTATAATAATAATGCTGACCGCTTTATGGGTTTTGCAAGATCTACCACTGGTAGGGATTTAAATTATATACATACTCCAACGTCGCCAATTAGCACGATACAAGAAACAAATCCAGTAACAATAATCGGAAAAAATAATAAATATATTAGATCGACAATTACCGTATCTAGTACGCAATATATGTCTGATAATAATATAATTATTGGCGATGAAAACAAAATGTATTCGATAGATACACATTCCGTTAGCTTGATCGGGCATGGATTAACATATATTGGCAGTGTGAATCATCCTGTTCTAACAAAACCGGGAATTATAATTGGCGCTTATAATAAAGCTGATAGTTCAACTTCATATTATACAGGTGCTCGATGGTCCCTTATTGTTGGAATTGGTACTTCAGACTCAGATCGTAAAAACGGTTTTGTGATAATGGGGAATGGAGTATTAATAGCCCCAGAGTGTCCTAATAAAGTTAGTGAAGCTTCTAGTGTTCCTTATGATAGTAATAAAATAGTTGTTACTTTAGGTATGTTAAGAGATTATGCACCTGGAACTCCTGGAGCAGTAGGAAGACCCTCCGAGTCCATAATCACTCTTTCTGCCGATTCTTGGAGCAATTCAGAACAAGAGGTATCCATTCCGGATATAAAATCGGATTCTATAGTTATTACTCAACCTTATGGGGATCCTAATGGATATTATACAGATCGTATATATCTTAAGAGCCAATCGGATGGCAAATTAACGTTCGCTTCGCCGGTTTCTCCTAGTTCCAATATATTAGTAAAGGTGGTGTATTGGGCATGATATTTAACGGAGATGGGGCATTGAGTCTAACAGAATTTTGGACAATAATAACAACCATTTGCGCATTTATTATATCTGGTAGTGCCGCTTTTAATATCATAGTTGGAGCTATAAAGAAGTTACGTGCGCCAGAGAAAACACAGGATGACCGATTGAAGGTTATTGAGGAACGTCTTGATTTGTTCGAGACATATTTTCTTAATGATAAGAAGCGCATTGACGCCATCGAATCTGGAAGTAGAGTAACTCAGAGAGCTATATTAGCTTTGTTGGGTCACGCTATTGAAGGCGACAACCAAGAACAGTTGGAATCTGCTAGAAACCAACTGAACGAATATTTAATAACAAGATAAAACAACTGGTACTCGTAAACGTAAAAATAAGTTAGTTCGTGATAAACCTCCATAATTATTGTTACTCTTTCTTGTTTGTTATACATCTACTCGCACCGAGCTAAGTTGGTCTAAAATCGCAGACTATGCCAGTATTTAAAAAAGGAGAAATCAAAATGATACTACCAGATAAAGTCTATAATTTTCTTAAATGGTTTTGTTTAATCGCACTGCCCGCACTTTCCGTTTTTATAGCGGTAGTATTTAAAGTGTGGGATATTCCTTATTCAGTCCAGATCACCACTACTATTAATGCTGTTGCTGTATTCATTGGTACACTTATAGGCGTATCGCAGCTAAACCTTAAGAAGTAATGCGCTGGATATATTTTAACCCCAACCCTATGTACAATCGTGTTGGAGACTGTACTATTCGTGCTCTTTCCCTCGCTTTTGATCAAGACTGGGATTCAACATATTGGGACATAGCGGTTGAGGGTTATATTTTAAAAGACATGCCTTCGTCTAATGCTGTTTGGGGTGAACTATTAAAAAAGAGAGGTTTCATACAGTATCCTATACGAAACACCTGTCCTAGGTGTTATACTGTATGGGATTTTTGTATAGATCACCCTAGAGGAACTTATGTTCTACACACCGGCACCCATGTAGTAACCGTTAAGGACGGATATTATTACGATACATGGGATAGTGGAGACGAAGCATTGTTGTATTATTTTGCAAAGGAGACCAAAGATGGCTTATAATTACACTAATCCATTTAACCAACCATATCCCAATATAACACCTCAGCCTACACAGAATGGCGGTGCTATATTTGTGGATAACGAGCAGGCGGTTGTACAGTTCCCTGTACAGCCCGGTCAGACAGTTACATTATTTGATCGTAACAATCCTGTATTTTATACAAAGACCGCAGATATTAATGGTAATATTCAGCCTATTCGTATATTTGACTATACTGAAAGGGTACAGGAGCAACCGGAGATGGTTACTAAGAAGGATCTTGAAGATCTGTACGGACGTATTATAGCTGAAATCAACAAGAATACGAGAAATCAAAATGGTGGGTATAAACAGCACGATAAGAAGGAGGGTTAATTATGCCAAGTCCTATGTATCAACAATATCAGCAACCTCAAGGTAATAATATGTTTAATCTGTTTATGCAATTTAGGCAGAA
>Ga0247609_10001497_pt1 | contig 27638 bp, 25 predicted proteins | sample 172DNAGHGlowgp2_FD_193487 | JGI IMG/M metagenome (GOLD analysis project Ga0247609, IMG submission 193487) | Sheep rumen microbial communities from Palmerston North, Manawatu-Wanganui, New Zealand - 1728 DNA GHGlow gp2 | ecosystem: Host-associated > Mammals > Digestive system > Stomach > Rumen ...
ACCATCTTGCGACGTTGTGCTGTAACCCAGTGAACCACCAACATACATGTTCTGAGCGTTCATAGTTACTGCCATCAGGGCAGCAGCCATGGTCATCAAAATCTTTTTCATTGTCTTTTCTTTTTAACAATACTTAGTTAATTATACATTTAATTGTCTAAAAATCAATGAGTTACATTAACAAAATATAACTAATAAAATTTGGTCAAGTGCCTGATTTTCAGTAACTTAGTGATCTCTTACAACACTTGGTTATGACGAAAATTTCAGAAGCACTCGACCAATATACGGGCATATGCAAGGAGGCCATCGTGGACTCCGCTGCAAAGTTAAGCAAAAGTTTTGAGAAAATCATCATCGAGATACTACTTTTATACATGGTTGTACCAGGAAGGATAAATTTCACCCAGTTGGGCAGGTACGGGAAGCACGGGCTGGAGATTATGGGACTTGGACTCATCAACCTCGATGCCCATAACTGCATGATGCTTCGTGCCCATCAGACTCCTGGCACCTCTGAACTGAAGATGCGCAACAAGTCGCTCACTGAGCACTACATCGGAGTCATCAAGCGTTACAGCAAGGAACTGCTGAAGCTGTCACATCTCATCGTGGCTGACGCTTTCTTCTCGAACAGCACCTTCTACAACGGCATCCGTGAGTACGGCTTCCACCTTATCAGTCGTTTCCGTGACGATGCCCACCTGTGCTACCTCTATGAAGGAGAGAAGACGGGCAAGAGGGGAAGACCCAGGGTGATTGACGGCAAGATTGACTACAAACACCTTGACAAAAGCAGAATGCAACTGCTCTCGATAGAGGGACTCATGGGCAATGCCTATACACTGCTGGCTTATTCAAAGTCATTGAAGTGCAAGGTGCGTCTCGTCATCTGGCAGATGCCCGACGGTAAGCACAAACTCTTCTTCTCTACTGACACCACTCTCACGGGTGAGGAAGTGCTGGACTTCTACAGAACAAGGTTTCAGATAGAGTTTTGCTATCGGGATGCCAAGAACTACACAGGCCTTATGGACTGTCAGGCCAGAGACCCTTGGAAGCTCGACTTCGCATTCAATGCATCGTTCGCATCGCTTAACATCGCAAAGCTGATGATGAAGGAACGCGGAATGGATTATTCCATGTCAAATTTCAAAGCGCTCATGGCTGGTATATTTCTAACGAAACGAATTTTTGACGTGTCCCGATACCGACCGAACCAAACTTTAATTAATCATATTTTCAAAGAACTCTTTGGCTGCGCGGCATAGCCGTTACGCCATATATTGAATTTTTAACGAACTATTGTTTTAATGGTTATTAATGTTATCTGAAAACTTTTGACGGTGCAAAGGTACACACTTTTGGCAAACGACGCAGGCTTAACCGGGCTTTTTTTGCTTCTGTGTACGCAAACATGATTTATGTCAATTATTAAAACTCCCTAAATAAAACCGCTTAGATGCACATTTCTGCCGGAAATGTTGTATCTTTGCACCTACACATATTAATTAAGGTATAACATGATGAACAGACTTATTTTGATGGGCGTCTGTCTTGTGGGCAGCCTTGCAGCAGCCACAGCACAGACCAAAGGCGGAGGACTTTCCGCCGACATGTTGAAGGACATAGTAAAGGAACAGAAGCAGGTTCCCGTAGGACAGGCACTGGCCAATGCCGTAGCGGCCAACGCTATTGACGACCTGGCCAAGAACCGTCAGAACGCAGCCGAGCTTGACACCTACTTCAGTGTAGAGACGAAGTCGCAGTCGATAACCAACCAGAAGCAGTCAGGCCGTTGCTGGATGTTCAGCGGTTTCAACGTGCTGCGCTCCAATTACACCCAGCAGCACGGCGACTCGCTGCAGCTTGAACTGTCGCAGGCCTACCTCTTCTTCTACGACCAGCTGGAGAAGGCCAACCTCATGCTGCAGGGCATCATCGACACCGGCAAGAAACCTATTGACGACCAGCGCGTGCAGTTCTTCTTCCACTATCCCCTGAACGACGGCGGCACCTTCTGCGGTGTGGCCGACCTGGCCGACAAGTACGGTCTGGTGCCCCGCGAGGTCATGCCCGAGTCGTTCTCCAGCGACAATACGGCCAAGGCCCGCCAGCTCATCTGCAGCAAGCTGCGCGAGTACGGCCTGCAGCTGCGCGACATGGTGGCCAAGGACAAGAGCCAGACCTCGCTCAACAAAGCCAAGGTGCGCATGCTGGCTCAGGTCTACCGCATGCTTGAGATGACCATCGGCCAGCCGCCGCAGTCGTTCACCTACGCCTTCAAGAACAAGAGCGGACGTGCCGTGACGCCTACCAAGACCTACACGCCGCAGTCGTTCTTCCGTGAGGTGGTGGGACAGCCCCTCAACGGCACGTTCATCATGGCCATGAACGACCCGCGCCGTCCTTACTACAAAACCTACGAGGTGGAATACGACCGCCATACCTACGACGGCCACAACTGGTGCTACGTCAACCTGCCTATGGACGATATCGAGCAGATGGCCATTGCCTCGCTCCGTGACGGGCGCAAGCTCTACTCCAGCTATGATGTAGGCAAGCAGCTGGACCGTAAGCGTGGTTATGCTGATACGGAGAATTTCGACTATGCCTCGCTCTTCGGTACGACGTTTGGTATGGATAAGGCTCAGCGCATCTCGACCTTCGACAGCGGCTCCACCCATGCCATGACCCTCACGGCCGTCGACCTTGACGAGAAGGGGCGTGCCACGAAGTGGAAGGTAGAAAACTCATGGGGTGCCGACTGGGGGCAGAAAGGATGCCTCATCATGACCGACCGCTGGTTCCGCGACTATATGTTCCGCTTAGTGGTAGACAAGAAGTACGTACCCGAGAAAATCCTGAAGGCTGCCGAGCAGACACCTGTCATGGTGATGCCCGAAGACCCCCTCTTCCTGCCTGATGAGTAAGCCGCAAGGCTTACTCATTTTTGTTTGCGTGTTATGGTCCACTCCGTGACCGTGCGCTCGTCGCGGCTGAAGTTGATGCCCACCTCCACCACGGGGCGGCCGTCGAGGGCAAAGGCGGCGGCGTAGTCCTTGCGCTCTGTCTGGCCGATCGCCTCCTCCGGCGAATGGCCGTATTTCAGTTCCAGCACGTAGATGGTATTGGGCATCCGCAGCACGATGTCGATGCGGCCGTTGGCCGTCTGGCGTTCGGCCTCCACGTCGGCCCCGTAGGCCACGAGCAGCGTATAGAGCACCGACTGGTAGTGACGCTCATTGTTGTTGTTGAGCGAGTAGGGGTAGCCGGCAAAGAACAGGCGCAGGGCTTGCAGGAACGGTTCAATGTCGTCGGTGCGGCGGAAACTGAAATAGGCCTGACGCAGTTTGTTGCGCCCCATGGCATAGTCGTCCGACAAATATTTATAGAGTGTGCGGGCAAAGCCTGTGCGTACTTCGCGGTTGGGGAACCCTAACGTGTAGGTCTGCGTCTCGGCATCGTAGTCCTTGATGCTCAGGTAGCCGCTCTGGAACAGCAGCGGCACCACGTCGGTAATCGTCTCGCCGATAGGCGTATCAAAGCCGTCGGAGCTGGTCTCTACCCCCTCCAGCTCGTCCATGTCCATCTGCTGGCGCTGCATCAGCTCAATCATCATGGTGGGAGTGGCCGAGGCAAACCAATAGCTGTCTACTTTCCAGCTGCTCAAGGCGTAGAACAAGCTGAAGGGGTTGTAAACGTCAATCATGCGCTCGGCAAAGTGATAGCCGTCGTACATGTCCTTGAGTTCCTTCAGGGCAGCCTCGTAGGTCGTGCCCGTGTTCTGGGCAAACAGTTCGATGTCAATGTGTAGGGCCGTGGTCAGCTCCTCCTCGGTGATGCCGCAGATGCCCTCATACTGTGGCAGCATGGAGATGTTCTGGAGGTTGTTCAGCTCGCTGAACACGCTCATCTGCGAGAACTTGGTGATGCCGGTGATGAACACAAACCGGATGAGGGCGCCCTGGCCCTTCAGCGGACTGAGCATGTCGCGGATGGTCTGCCGCATGATGTGACGCTCCTCGGGATGCTCCACCGAGTCGAAGAGCGGTGCGTCGTATTCATCCACAAGCACGACAATCTCCGTGCCCGACTGCTCGTAGGCAGCCTGGATAACCTTTGTCATGCGGGTGCCAGGCGTGGCACCGTCGGGAGGTGTGATGCCATAGCGCTGCTCAAAGTCGCCGAGCATCATGTTGATGGCCGACTGCAGGTGCTGCAAGGTGAAATACTTGCCGTTGCTGAAGTCAATCTTCAGCACCTCGCGCTTGGTCCACTCCTGCTCATGCTCACCGATGTAAAGGCCGTCGAACAGTTCGCGCTTGCCCTCGAAGTAAGCCTGCATGGTGCTCAGCAGCAGCGACTTGCCGAAGCGGCGCGGACGGCTCAGGAAATAGTATCCCGTCCGTGATACCATTTTATAGATATAGGCAGTCTTGTCTACATAGACAAACTGTTCCTTGCGTATCCGTTCGAAGCTCTGTATGCCAACGGGGTAGAATCTTTCTTGTATCATCGTTGTTCGGTGTTAGTTCATTTTGCAGCATCATTCCTTCAGCAGGTCGGGACGCAGGCGGCGGGTGCGCTCCAGGGCCTGTTCCAGTTCCCAGTTACGGATCTTGGCCTCGTTGCCTGAGAGCAGGATGTCGGGCACCTTCCAGCCCTTGTAGTCGGCGGGGCGGGTGTAGATGGGTGCCGCCAGCAGGTCGTCCTGGAAGCAGTCTGAGAGGGCCGACTGCTCGTCGCCGATGACGCCGGGGACCACGCGTACCACGGCATCGGCAATCATGGCCGCCACCAGCTCGCCTCCCGTCAGCACGAAGTCGCCGATGGAGATCTCGCGGGTGATGAGGTGGTCGCGTATGCGCTGGTCGATGCCCTTGTAGTGGCCTGCTAATATAATAAGGTTACCCTTCAGCGACAGTTCGTTGGCTATATGCTGGTCAAATCGCTCCCCGTCGGGCGAGGTGAAGATCACCTCGTCGTAGTCGCGCTCTGCCTTCAGGGCGGTGATGCAGCGGTCTATAGGTTCGCATTGCATGACCATGCCTGCCGAGCCGCCGTAGGGGTAGTCGTCCACCCGTCGCCACTTGTCGAGGGTGTAGTCACGCAGGTTGTGCAGACGTATCTCGGCCAGTCCTTTCTTCTCGGCGCGGGCCAGTATGGATTCGTGTACGAAGCCCTCCAGCATTTCGGGCAGTACGGTGATGATGTCTATTCTCATAACATTATTTCATGATTAGTCGGTGGTTGACGATGAAAAAGCCTCGTCCGTTGCCGCTGACACTCTGTCCTGCCAGATTGTGGAAGGTCCAGTCGTCGGCATCGGCATGGATAGCTGCTATCTTCGTCTCATTTCCAGTCTGTGTGAACAGCGTGGCACCGGTGTGAGTGCCAACCTCTGCCGGTATGTCGCTGGCAGCGGCGACGGTGTAGGGATAGGGCACGGTGACGGTTGTGCCGAATGATGACGGCATGCCGTTGGCACGCTCTGCAACGTAGTTGTTGTTGCCCCATGTCACGCTGATGGCATCCGTCTGTCCGTAGAAGTTATAGACCCCTGGTGCAAAGTAGTTGCCTTCAATCAGAAATTCGGAGCTCTTGCGAGGATTGATGCAGTTGCCGCTTCCGGTGCAGGTGAAGTAGTTGTTCAGCATGTGAATCTTGCCCACCCGTGCCATGGGCATGCGAGCCCTGCAGTTCTGTCCCCAGTGGTTGAAGGCAAAGGTGGTGTTCAGATAGCCGGTAGTCTCGCTGTCGCTGCTGCCTATGAGGTTGGTGTTCTGGTGCATGTACGAGCGTTCGGTATAGCTGAAGCAGCACCAGCTGACGGTGTTGAAGTCCGACTTCTGTGTGATGTCGAAGTTGCCGTCCATGCCGTCGGTGAACTCGCAGTGGTCTACCCAGCAGTTTTTGGTGCCGGTGAAGGAGATGAGGTCGCTGCCGCTCACGTCGATGGAGCCCGGTCCTACGAATTTCAGGTTGCGTATAATCAGGTTCTGGCAGTTCTTGAAAGAGAAGATGCCCGAGCTGCGGTACGATTCTTTCGTGTCGCCCGTCATGTTGATAATGATTTGGCGCGTGTTGTATTCTGCCTCTTCGCTGACTTTCGTACCGGTTGACAGCGTGCCGCCCGTACCGCTGCTGGTGCTCATCTGTGGCACGCCAGCCGCGTTGAGCGCATCAAGAATTTCCTGCGTGGCATGCCAGGTTGTACACAGCCGGGCGTTGTTGATGCCCAGCAGTGTCTTTCCGCTGATGCTGCTCAGCGAGATGGTGCTTGAAACGATGAAGTCGCCCTGTGAGCCGTCCAGGATGATAACGTCGAATTTCTTGATGGCATTGCCGATGTCGTTCTTCATGTCCTTACCTGTTGCTGTCAGCGTCGTTATCTTGCTGGTGCTTACGCCCGTGACGGGATAGTCGTAGCATCCGCCGCCGGTGATGTCGTATGCGGTGCTGGCGGTGCGTGAGGCCCGTGTGCAGAATCCGAAAGGTTTCTGCTGGTCGTGGGTGCTTGTCTGTGCTGTGGCCGTCATGGCAGCCATCAGGGTGGTGAGTGCTATTACGAGTCTTTTCATATTATTCATAGAACGCTATGATGCGGTCAATATATTCTTCACCGGTGGCACGTCCCATCTGGTAGACGCGCTCCATCTGCTCAGGGTTGTGGCTGATGTGGCCTATGGGAATCTTCTGTGCGGGCCGTATGACGAGGCAGCGTCCCAGCCGCTCGGCCTCGGCCACGTAGTCCAGCTCGTAGTTGTACATCTGGAAGCGCTGGTCCATGGCCTCCACCATGCGTGGGTATTTCCGCAGGCCGATGCGCATCAGGGGCATCAGGCGGGTGCGCTGCTTGCGGTATCCCAGCGGCTGTGTCAGGATGACCACGTTACGGCTGTAGCCCTGGCGCTCGGCCCACTCTAAGGGTATGCTGTCGCTGACGCCGCCGTCGAGCAGCTTCAGTCCCTCCAGCTCTACCACCTTCGAGCAGAGCGGCATGGAGGCAGAGGCGCGAATCCAGTCGTAGGTGTCCTCTGTACACCGGTCCAGCTGTTTGTAGACTGGTTGCCCCGTCTCTACGTCGGTACATACGCAGACGAAGCGCATGGGATTGTCTTCGAAGGCCCGGTCGTCGAACACGTCGTATTGCCGTGGCACGATATGATAGCCAAACTCGGCGTTGAAGTAGTTGCCCGTTGTCAGCAGCGAGCGCAGGCCGCTGTAGCGAGGGTCGTGGGCAAAGCGCTTGTTGTAGCGGATGGCCCGTCCCGGCTGCCGCGACTTCATGTTACAGCCGAAGGCGGCTCCTGCCGACACGCCGATGAGTGCGTCGGGCCACACGTCGTGCTCCATCATCACGTCGGTGATGCCTGCCGTGAACAGGCCGCGCATGGCGCCGCCTTCCAGTATCAGTCCTCTTCTCATGCCTTCAGTCTCTGTTGCTTATATTTGATGCGTTCGTCTATCGTCATTCGCGCAAACCGCTGCCACTCAGAGGCTCCGTCCTTGCACTGTTCCAGATAGCTGAAATCATGCATCCGTTCGTAGGCCTCCATCTCAAACGGATTCAGCCAGTAGCCTGCGTTCGGATAGCGTTTCCGCGCCCGCCAGCCCTGCAGCCAGAACTTCAGGTAGAGGCGGTAGAAGCGCCACCAGGAGTCACCCGTGGTAATGGCCTGCTTCAGGTGGATCATCTCATGGTTCTTCAGCTCGTCGAAACGGCGGTTCATGTGGTCGGCCTCCCGTTGCGAGTGCGTCAGGATGGTGCCGAAGAATGTCAGCGCCTCGTAGCCGCTCTTCAGCCAGAAGGTGTCGACGACGGCCGGCATATCGTGGACGGTGCTGGGCTTTCGTGCCTTCCACACGAAGCGCAGTATGCGGAACATTCTGAACGGATGGCGCAGCGGCTTGAACTTCATGGTGCAAAGGTAGTAAATAATTCATAATTCATAATTCATAATTCATAATTTTTCGTTCATAATTCATAATTTTTTTCTAACTTTGCACACAAAAACCGAGAAATGACAGACGAGAGACAACGCATAGAGCAGCTGCGGCGCGAGCTGCACGAGCACAACCACAGGTATTATGTACTGAACCAGCCCACCATCAGCGACTACGACTTCGACCAGCTGATGCACGAGCTGCAGCAGTTGGAGGCACGCCATCCGGAGATGGCCGACCCCAACTCGCCGACGCAGCGCGTGGGCAGCGACCTGCAGACCGAGTTCCGGCAGGTAGCCCACAAGTATCCCATGCTGTCGCTGGCCAACACCTACAGCGAGCAGGACGTTCGCGACTGGTACGACTCCGTGAAGAAGGGGCTGGCAGGCGAAGACTTTGAGGTGTGCTGCGAGATGAAGTACGACGGCCTCTCTATTTCGCTCACCTACGTCGATGGCCGTCTGACGCAGGCCGTCACCCGTGGCGACGGCGTGCATGGCGACGATGTGACGGCGAATGTGCGGACTATCCGTGCTATACCTTTGGTACTGTCCGAACATCTTGCGCAGCCGAAATCTGCTGAATCTGCGAAATCTGCGGTTCCTTTCCCTAGGGAATTCGAGATCCGTGGCGAGATACTCATGCCCTGGGCATCGTTCGAGCGGCTGAACCGTGAGCGTGAGGCCGCCGAGGAACCGCTGTTTGCCAATCCGCGCAATGCTGCCAGCGGCACGCTGAAGAGCCTCGACTCGCGGGTGGTGGCACAGCGCCAGCTCGATGCCTACCTCTATTATCTGTTAGGCGAGGAGCTGCCCGCCGAGGGCCATTACGAGAACCTGGAGGCAGCCCGTCAGTGGGGCTTCAAAATCAGCGAGGGCATGAAGCTGGTCAAAACTGTGGATGAAGTCTTGAGCTTCATCAACTACTGGGACACCGCGCGCAAGAACCTGCCCGTGGCCACCGACGGCATTGTGCTGAAGGTGAACTCCCTGCGCCAGCAGCGCGCCTTGGGCTTCACCGCCAAGTCGCCCCGCTGGGCCATCGCCTATAAGTTCAAGGCCGAGCGTGCCTGTACGGAACTGTTGGAGGTGACCTACCAGGTGGGGCGTACAGGTGCCGTCACACCTGTTGCCAACATGTCGCCGGTGCAGCTGGCCGGTACCACCGTGCGCCGTGCTACGCTGAACAACGAGGACTTCATCAAGAGTTTCGACCTGCACATCGGCGACCACGTCTACGTAGAGAAGGGGGGCGAGATTATCCCCAAGATTGTAGGCGTCGATATAGACCAGCGCCCCATCATCGCTCAGCCCGTGCAGTTCATCCGCCGCTGTCCGGAGTGCGGCACGCCACTGGTGCGTTATGAGGGCGAGGCCGCCTGGTACTGCCCCAACGACAGCGGCTGTCCGCCGCAGATCAAGGGGCGCATTGAGCATTTCATTGCCCGCAAGGCTATGAACATCGACTCCTTGGGCCCTGAGACCGTCGACGAGTACTACCGCCGCGGCCTTATCAGGAATGTGGCCGACCTCTACGACATCGAGGTGCAGCAGATTAATGGCGACGGCTCGCGCACGAAGTCGGCCCAGCGTATTGTCAACGGTATACAGAAATCAAAGGAAGTGCCCTTCGAGCGCGTCGTCTTTGCCCTCGGCATCCGCTTCGTCGGCGAGACGTCGGCCCGTCTGCTGGCCCGCCACTTCAAGTCGATGGATGCCCTGATGACGGCCGGACTCGAAGAACTGCAGGAGGTGGAAGGCATCGGCGAGGTGATGGCACGGAGCATCATCAGCTACTTCCATAACGAGCAGAACCGCGCGATTGTGGAACGCCTCAGGACTTATGGCTTGCAGTTTGCTTTGGCACCCTCGCTCCTCGCTCCAAGCTCCTCGCTCCTTGAAGGACAGAGCATCGTCATCAGCGGTGTCTTCCAGCACCATTCGCGCGACGAGTACAAACTCATCATCGAGCAGAACGGCGGCAAGAACGTGGGCAGCATCAGCGGCAAGACCTCGTTTATCCTGGCTGGCGACAACATGGGGCCGTCGAAGTTAGAGAAAGCTAAGAAACTCAGTGTCCGCATTGTCTCCGAGGACGACTTCCTCGCCATGCTCTCAAAGTCATAAAAGATGAAAGATAATCAGCAAGAATTATTCCCTTTAGTAGACGAAGAGGGAAAGGTCATAGGTAAGGCTACGCGTGGCGAGTGCCACAACGGTTCAAGACTGTTGCATGCAGTGGTACATCTGCATGTGTTCCGGACGGCCGAAGGATGCCCGCCCGGCAAGTCTCAGGCAGGCGATGTCTATCTGCAGAAACGCCCTGAGTGGAAGGATATCCAGCCAGGCAAGTGGGACACAGCTGTAGGTGGTCATGTAGACTATGGCGAGACGCCTGAGGAGGCGTTAGGCCGCGAGGTGCGCGAAGAACTGGGCATCACAGACTTTTCTCCCGTGTTCGTTGATAAATACGTGTATGATAGTCAGCGCGAGCGTGAGTTGGTATATGTCTATTACACCATCTACGACGGTGAGATACAACCTTCCGAAGACGAACTTGACGGTGGACGTTTCTGGACGATGGCGGAGGTTCAAGGGGCGATGGGGCAGGGAGTGCTGACACCCAATTTCGAGAGTGAGTTCCAAAGATGTTTTTCCGATATATTACAAGCACCGTTAAACAGGAAATAGTCATGCAGATTGTAGTATCCGACGAAATAGAGCAGGTATGCCCACGGTTTGTGGGAGCCGCCGTTGAGGCTCAGGTGGTGAATACCCCTTACTGCGCCGAACTGTGGGAGGAGATACACCGGTGGGAAGAGCGTTTCCGCCGTGAGCTGACCACCGAGAGTCTGAAAGAGTTGCCGGGCATTGCCGCCACCCGTGCCGTCTACAAGAAGTGCGGCAAGGACCCCTCGCGCTATCGGCCTGCCTCAGAGCAGCTCATACGCCGCATGCTGCAGGGCAAGGAGCTCTATCAGATAGATACGCTGGTAGACCTGGTGAACCTGGCCTCGATAGCCTACGGCTACAGCATCGGCGGCTTTGATGCCGACAAGATGGTGGGCGACACGCTGACCTTGGGCGTGGGCCGCGAGGGTGAGCCCTACGAGGGTATAGGCCGGGGTCTGCTTAACATTGCCGGACTGCCCGTCTACCGCGACCTGCAGGGTGGGGTAGGTACGCCTACCAGCGACCATGAGCGCACGAAGATGACGCTCGCCACCACCCATCTGCTGGTGCTCATCAACGGCTACGATGGCAACGAGGAGCGCGTCAGCCAGAACGCCGCCTTCATCCAGCAGCTGATACGCAGCTATGCCCAGAGCGACGGCGGCACCGTCACCCTCTACCGCTGACGGGGGCTATTTTCCCAGGAACTTGGTGTCGATGTAGCGGTTGAACTGCTCCTTGTAGCTGTCGCCAATGGGCAGGTAGGTGTCGGCGTCCAGGATGACGCGGTTCTTGTTCACCTCCTGAATCTTGTCCAGGTTAACAATGTAGGATCGGTGTATGCGCATGAAGTTCTGCGGCAGCCGTTCCTCCAGCATCTTCATCGACAGCAGGGTGACGATGGGCTTGGGCTGACTGTCAAGGTGCAGCTTCAGGTATTCCGACATGCCCTCCACGTAACGTATGTCTTGAATAGCCACCTTGACCACGCGGTAGTCGGTCTTGACGAAGATAGAGCCATCCTCCTGTGCGGAAACCGCCGTAGCGGCAGCCTCCCCTGCGGGGGACGGCTGGAGGGCGATTCTGTCCTTCAGCCTGTTGGCTGCCCGCATGAAGTCCTGCAGTCCGAAGGGCTTCAGCAGATAGTCCACGGCGTTCACCTTAAACCCCTCGATGGCATATTCCGAGTAGGCCGTGGTGAAGACAATCAGCGGCGGCACGCTGAGCGACTTCACAAAATCCATGCCGTTCAGGTCGGGCATGTTGATGTCGCAGAACATGGCGTCCACGGGTTCGCTGTTCAGCACGTCGATGGCCTCCAGGGCACTCTGGCATTGTGCCACCAGCTCCAGGAACGGCACCTTTTTAATATATGCTGCAAGCTGCTGCAATGCCAGCGGCTCGTCGTCAATAGCTATTACTCTGATACTCATACGGGGGGCAAAAGTACAAAAAAACGAGCAAAAATGCAACAAAAACGTCAATAAGTTTGCTGTTGTGTCAGTAATTCACTAATTTTGCACGAGAAGCAAAACAAAACTGAGATATGAAAAACGGATTATTAGGACTGCTGGTCATGCTGATTGCCTGCAGTTGCAGCGAGAACAAGAAGGCAGAGCAGAAGTCACCAACAAGAGTGAAGACACAGATGGTGTCGCCAGCCTTTTCTGACGATTCACAGACGTACGTAGGTATAGTAGAGGAACGTGAGGCTACAGCCGTCAGTTTCACGGGTATGGGTGTCATCAGGCGCATGCTGGTGAGCGAGGGCCAGGCCGTCAGCCGTGGACAGCTGCTGGCGGAGATGGACGACACCCAGGCCCGCAATCTGCTTAGCGGTGCCGAGGCCCAGATGACGCAGGCCAACGACGCCCTGCAGCGCTACCAGCTGCTGCACGACAACGGTTCGTTGCCCGAGGTGCAGTGGGTGGAGATACAGAGCAAGGTGGCTCAGGCCAAGTCGCAGCTGGAGGTGGCCAGGAAGAACCTGGCTGACTGCTGGCTGACGGCACCCGTCAGCGGTGTCGTGGGCAAGAAACTGGTAGGTGCCGGTGAGACGGCCATGCCCTCGCAGGCTGTCGTCACCATCCTCGATGTCAGCAGTGTGAAGGTGAAGGTGGCCGTGCCTGAGGGCGACATCAGCGCCCTTCGCTCCACTACCCCCTCAACCATCAGCGTTGAGGCCGTAGGTGCTACCGTCAAGGGCAGCAAGATAGAGAAAGGTGTTGAGGCCGATGCGCTGACCCATACCTACGATGTCAGAATCAATGTGCCTAACGCTGACCGCCGCTTATTGCCTGGCATGGTGGCCAGCGTGCGGTTCATACAGGAGGGTTCACAGAGCATTACCGTCATGTCGCTGCCCATTCCTGCCGTTCAGAAGGCTGCCGACGGCTCGCTGTTCGTATGGACTGTAGCCGCTGACGGCACAGCCCATCGTGCCAAGGTGAGCATTGGCGCCACGTCGGGCAACAACGTTGCCATTACCGATGGCTTGAGCATTGGGCAGCGCATCGTGACCGAGGGCTATCAGAAACTGAGTGAGGGAACGAAGGTCGTGTATTGAGTCGAAATATCGAAATATCGAAACATCGAAACATCGAAATATCGAAATATCGAAAATAGTAAATCGTAAATCGAAAATGAAAAAGATGTCTTGGCTCCGCTGGCCGCTGGAGCACTACTCCATATCGCTGCTCATCATCGCCATCCTGTTTGTGATGGGCATCTATGGCATGTATGTCATGCCGAAAGACGAGTTTCCCCATGCCACCATCCGTCAGGGAGTGGTGGTGGCCGTCTATCCTGGTGCCACCAGCGAGGAGATAGAGCAGCAGGTGGCTCGTCCCTTGGAGCGCTACCTCTTCACCTTTGGTGAGGTGAAGCGTGCAAAGACCACCACCACGTCGCAGAACGACATGTGTATTGCCATGGTGGAACTGAACGACGAAGTGAACAACAAGGACGAGGTATGGTCGAAGATCAAGCACGGCCTGAACAGTTTCAAGTCGCAGCTGCCGTCAGGCGTGCTGGCCATTGTGGTAAACGATGACTTCGGCAACACCTCGGCCCTGCTCATCGCCATCGAGAGCGGACAGCGCAGCTACCGCGAGTTGAAAGACTACAGCGACAGGCTCTCCGACCGCTTGCGGCACATCCCGTCTGTTGCCAACGTCAAGATGTTTGGCGAGCAGAAAGAGCAGATATCGCTCTATGTAGACCGTCAGCGCCTGCAGGCATACGGCATCGGTCAGCAGATGCTTTTTTCGCGCCTCCAGGCTCAGGGCGTCACCACCATGAGCGGCAGCATCAGCGACGAAGACCAGCAGGTGCCCATCCATGTGGAGTCTACCGAGAACGGCGTCGATGAGATTGCCAACCAGATTATCTTCTCTGACCCCGCCACCGGTAAGGTGGCCCGTGTCCGCGATGTGGCTCGTGTGGTGCGAGAGTACGACAGCAACAGCAGTCGTATTGAGCAGGACGGTCACCCTTGTGTGCTGCTCTCCATGGAGATGACCCCCGGCAACAATGTGGTGCAGTATGGTAAGGAGGTAGACCAGGTGCTCGACGCCTTCCGTGCCGAGGAGCTGCCCGACGATGTCACCATCACCCGTATTGCCGACAAGCCTAAGGTGGTGGCTATGAGTGTCAGCTCCTTCCTGCGCGACCTGCTCATATCCATGGCCATCATCATCCTTGTCATGATGGTACTCTTCCCCCTGCGCTCGGCCATCGTGGCCGCCATCACCATCCCGCTGAGCACCTTTGTCTCGGTGGCCATCATGTATATGGCAGGCATCGAACTGAATATCGTCACGCTGGCAGCCCTCATCGTGGTGCTGGGAATGATTGTCGACAATGCCATCGTGGTCATTGACGGCTATCTGGAATACCTTGGCAAGGGGATGCCTCCCAAGGAGGCCGCCATAGAGAGCGGTCGCCAGTATTTCATGCCCATGATGCTGGCCACCGTCTGCATCTGTGCCATCTTCTATCCGTTCCTGATTACCATGAAGGGTATGTTCCTCGATGCCCTGCAGGACTTCCCCTGGACCATCACCATCAACCTCATGGTGTCGCTCCTGCTGGCTGTCACCGTCATTCCGTTCTTGGAGACACGTATCATCAAGCCCGATAAGGTGAGCACCGACGGTAATGCCATCACCAAGTGGGTGCAGCGGGTCTACGACGTTACGCTCGACAAGACCTTCCGCCATCCGTGGCTCACCATGCTCATCGGCTTAGGTCTTATCCTGCTCTCGCTGCTCATCGTGCCCACGCTGAAGATACGACTCTTCCCCTTTGCCGACCGCGACCAGTTTGCCGTAGAGATATTCCTGCCCGACGGCAAGGGACTGAAGGAGACCGAGGCCGTGGCCGACAGCGTCTATCGCGCACTCCGTCCCGACGAGCGCATCACGGGCATCACCAGCTTCATAGGCTGTTCGTCGCCCCGTTTCATGGATGCCTACGCCCCGCAGATGGCCGGCCGTAACTATGCACAGTTCATCGTCAACACCACGTCAGACAAAGCCACACTCGACCTTCTTGCCGACTATCAGCCGCGTCTGAGCGAGGCCTTCCCCCAGGCATACGTCAAGTTCAAGCGCCTCGACTATCTGTCGGTGCCCGAACTGGAGTACCGCTTCTATGGCGACGACCTCGACTCGCTGCATGTGGTGGCCGAGCGCCTGATGGAACGTATGCGCCAGATGCCTGAGCTGGAATGGGTGCATACCGACTTCCTGCAGCCTTATCCTATTATTAATGTAGAGCTCGACCCCGTGGCCTCAGCACAGTTGGGCATTACACGCACCACCGCCGCCCTGGCCCTGAGTGCCACGTCGAGCGACCTGCGTGTGGGACAGTTGTGGGAGGGATACGACGAACTGCCCATCGTTGTGAAGGACAATGCCGACATGACCTATAGCGACATCCAGAACCTGGGCATCGCCACCCCCGTCAGCATCCTGTCGGGCGGTGTCAACGCCACCAACACCACCGTGCCCTTGCGCCAGGTAGCCCGTGTCAGTCCGAAGTGGACGGAGAGCCGCATCATGCACCGAGCCGGCGAGCGTTGCATCACCGTCACCGCGCAGTTTGCACAAGGGGTGTTTACCAGTCCTGTAGAACAGCGCATTGCCAAGATCATGCAGGAAGAAATCCTGTTGCCTCAGGGTGTCCGCTGCGAGGTGGGCGGCGAGATAGAATACGGCGACGAGGCTCTGCCCCAGATTTTCGGCGGCATAGCCATCGCCATGCTCATCGTGTTCTTCTTCCTGCTGTTCAATTTCAAGAAGTACGGCATCACCCTCGTCTGCATGGCAGCCCTGGGTCTGATGATTCCCGGAGCACTCATAGGCTTGGGACTCATGGACCGTGCGCTGGGTCTGACCTCTATCTTCGGACTCATCACCCTCATGGGAATGATTATGCGTAACGAGATTCTGATTTTCGAGCATGCCAACGACCTCATAAAAGCCGGTGTTCCCGTCAAGCAGGCCGCCTACGATGCCGGCAAGCGCCGCATGGTGCCCATCTTCCTCACCACAGCGACGACAGCCGTGGGTGTGGTGCCGATGATTATCGCCCAGAGCTCGTTCTGGATGCCTGTGGGCGTCACCATCTTTGCCGGTGGCATCGGCTCGCTCATCCTTGTCGTCACCATGCTGCCGGTTATCTATTGGAAAGTGAGTGCGAAATGAAGACCCACCCCCGGCCCCTCCCTGTAGGGAGGGGAGTAGTTAGATTTTTTTGGATGTAAAACAGATAAATAAATGAACAAGATAGCAATTATAATCGTGATGTGCATCAGCACCGTTTCTGCGTTTAGCCAGGCGTCTGCTCCCCTCCCTCACAGGGAGGGGCAGGGGGAGGGTCTCTCTCTACAGCAGCTCAAGGACTCTGCCCTGCATAACAACATTGCCATCCGCACGGCACGTCACGACATTGAGGCAGCCCGCCAACAGCGCAAGGAGGCTTTCACCAAGTTCTTTCCCAACGTCAGCGGCACGGGGCTTTGGTTCAATGCCAACAAGGGAATGGCACAGACCACGGTCAATCCTTCAGAGATGATTCCCGCCGAACTGGCATCCACGCTTGCCACGACCTTCCCTGCTGAGGCCCTTGCCGCCCTTGCCAACCCCATCAGCATCTCAATGATGAAGAATGGCACCATCGGCAGTCTGACGGCCATGCAGCCCGTTTTTGCCGGAGGACAGATTGTCAACGGCAACAAACTTGCCAAGGTCGGCGAGGATGTGAGCCGCCTGCAGCTGCGCCTGTCGGAGCAGGAGGTGGAAGCCACTACCGAGACCTATTATTGGCAAATCGTCTCGTTGCAGGAAAAGATGAAGACCATCGCTGCCGTTGACACCCTGCTGGCTGATATCCACAAAGATGTCGACGTGGCCGTCCGTGCCGGCGTTGCCCTGCGCAACGACCTGCTTCAGGTGCAACTGCGCCAGAACGATGTTGCCAGTCAGCGGCTGAAGCTGCAGAATGGCATCGCCATCGTCAGGCTGCTGCTGGCACAGTTCTGTGGCCTCGCTGATACCGCTTTCACAGTCCAGGCCCGTCCGTCCTATCCCCTTCAGAGGCAGAATGTCAGTGCCTCGTCACCCGACACGGCCCTTCCCGCTCTTGCTGAATACCAGCTCCTGCAGAAGCAGGTGGAGGCCGCCAGACTGCAGAAACGCCTGACTATAGGCAAGCAGCTCCCGTCTGTGGCCGTGGGTGCCGGCTACAACTACCATAACCTGCTCGACCGCGACCATGCCTTTGGCATGCTCTTCGCCACCGTCAGCGTGCCCCTCTCCGACTGGTGGGGCGGCTCACACGCTATCAAGCGCAAGCAGCTGGAGCAGCAGAAGGCTGAGGAACAGCTCACCGACAATGCCGAGCTCCTGAAAATCCGCATACAGAAATCGTGGAACGACATGCAGGAGGCTTACCAGCAGGTGGGCATCGCCCAGCGTAGCATCGAACAGGCACAGGAGAACCTGCGTCTGCACCGCAACTACTACCGCGCCGGTACGGCCACCATGAGCAACCTGCTTGAGGCGCAGCTGCTCTACCAGCAGTCGTGCGACAAGCATACCGATGCCTGTATTGATTACGAGACCGCTTGCCTGAAGTACAGGCATGCCATCGGACAATAAAGACAAAAAACAAATACTGAAAAGATGAAACGCAAACTAACTCTATTGCTGCTGATGACGGTTGGCGTGCTGGGCATCCAGGCACAGCCAAAGTCATGGACGGCCGACAACGGCAACGGCACGTTTACCAACCCCCTGTTCTACGACGAGTTTTCCGACCCCGACATCCTCCGCGTGGGCGACGACTATTACCTGGCGGGCACCACCATGCATGCCGTGCCGGGACTGGTCATCCTCCATTCCAAGGACCTGGTGAACTGGGAGAACATTTCTTACTGCTTCGACCGCTTCGACTTCCCGGACCCCGCCTTCTCGCTCAGCGGACCCCAGGGGAAGAACCGCGGCGAGGTCTACGGCGAGGGCATCTGGGCACCCTGCATACGCTATGCCAACGGCCAGTTCTACGTCTTCTCCAATGTCAACGGCAAAGGTCTGCAGTGCTACACGGCCAAGGATATTCGCGGACCGTGGACGCATCATAACATGCAGGGGCGCATCTACGACCTTGGCGTGCTGTTCGACGACGACGGTAAGATCTATGCCATCCACAACTACGGCGAGGTGAAGTGTACCGAGCTGAAGCCCGACATGAGCGGTCCCGTTGAGGGTACCGAGCGCGTCATCATTCCCGAGGGCAACGGCGTCGGCGAGGGCCACCATATCTATAAGATAGACGGTATGTACTACCTCATCAGCACCGACTATAAGCCCAACGGACGTACCCTCTGCTCACGCTCGAAGAGTATCTGGGGACCCTACGAAACGCGGGTCATCACCGCCGACGAGACCTACGGCTACCATGCTGCTCCGATTACCCAGTGGCGCGGGCGCATCGTCCCCGACGGCACGAAGTTCGCCCTCGGCCCTGTCGACAAGGATGCCACCGCCTGCAGCAACGCCCATCAGGGTGGCATCGTCCAGGCCACGGACGGCTCGTGGTGGGCACTCTTCATGCAGGACTTCCACTCCATAGGCCGCACCGTCTGCCTCATGCCGATGACGTGGGAGGACGGCTGGCCCATGGTAGGCCTCAAGGGCAACCTCGGCCGTGCGCCCCGCACGTGGTATAAGCCAGGAATAGTGGTGAGAGGTGAGGGGCAAGAGGTGAGAGGTGAGCCCATGCAAGCCCCCTACGACCGCTCCGACGACTTCAACTACAAGAGCTATTCTCGCACCTCGAAAACAGCCCTCAAGCCCATCTGGCAGTGGAACCATAATCCCGACGACAAGATGTGGAGCCTCCGTGGTGGCCGCCTGCGCCTGCAGACCATGCCTGCCGACCAGCTGATGTGGGCGCGTAACACGTTGACACAGCGCGTCATCGGCCCCAAGTCGGTCACCACCGTCGAGCTGTATGTCAAGGGCATGAAGGACGGCGATGTCTGTGGCCTGGGCAATATCAACATCCCCTGTTCGTGGGTAGGCATTGTGAAGAATGGCAAAACGCTCACCCTGCGCTGCTTTGAACAGTTGACGAACGACACCATCGACATACCTCTCACCTCTCACCTCTCACCTCTCACCTCTAATAAGATATGGCTCCGCAGCATCGGCGACTACGACAACGACCAGGCGCAGTACGCCTATTCTACCGATGGCACGACGTTCCAGACCATCGGTCGTATGATGCCGCTCTCTTACCAGCTGACCACCTTCCAGGGTTCGCGTCACGCCCTCTTTGCCTTCAATGTCAAGGGACGTCGTGGCGGCTATGCCGAGTTCGACAACTTCACCGTCGAGGAACCCTGTGCCGACCGCTCAAAGAACATACCTTACGGCAAGACCATCCGCATCGTCAACAAGGCCACGGGCCGTCCTGCTATCGCCACGACCCACGGTGTGCTCTATGATACCCGTGCCGACGACAAGAGTCAGCTGACGCAGTTCCTCGTCATCGACCGCGGTCAGGGACGTGTAGCCCTGCGCTGTGCCGACGGCCGCTTCGTCAAGGTCTATGGCGACGGCCTGCCCGGCGATGTCCGCTTTACAGCCGAAGCCAGCGATGCCGAGGAGTTCCTCTGGCAGGACTATCTCGACCACGACTTCATGCTCCTCTCGCTGAGGAACCACCGTTACATCGGCAAGAGTCCTACCACCGGCAGTCCTTACTCCATGGACTTCGCCGGCCCCGACCCCGCCCGTCGCAACGGCTCCGTCTTCCGCTGGGAGGCGGTGGAGTGAGCTGACGTATGACTTGATTACATAGGCAGGTAGAGGAATACACGGATTCCTCTACCTGCCTGTGTTTCTGATATGCCCAATCGATTATTCGTTTAATGGAGCGTGCTTCAGTTCCTTCAGTGCTTCGCACAGCTGGTCAGGACAGGAAGTGTGCTTCATGCCACAGCGGATGCCTTGCAGCTTGCCGATGACATCGTCAATCTTCTGTCCCCTCGCCAGTGCACCTATTCCTTGCAGGTTCCCGTTGCAACCTCCAAGAAAGAACACCTGTTGTATCACGTCGTTCTCGTCAGCCGTCACGTCGATGGCCTGCGAGCATACCCCTGTGGGGCGGTACATAATATGTTTCGTTTTCATTCTCTATGATAAGTCCTACTAATTTGGGTGCAAAGGTACAAAAATAATACGAAAATATTTATAGTGTTAGTTTTATTTAATTATTCGTACTCAGGGAATCGTAGAAATACGGTTCCCTTTCCTTTCAGTGAAGAGCTGTCACTTTGTAATACGCAGTTTGTATTCTGCGGACTTGAGATGGGGGGAAGTGACCTTGATGGTGACTTCTCCTGTTTCATCCTGAGGCTGAATGATGATGACGGCCTTGCCACGGAAAGACTTCGGCGTGAGGGTGCGGAACGGCTTCATGTCGGAGGGATGCGCCGTGCCACAAGTAGCGATATGCCTGGCGCCCGATGTCTCAACCTTGAGAGGCAGTTCGGCGGTAGGACAGAGATTTCCATCTTCATCCACCACATCAATATAGATGTATGCGAGGTCATGATGCGAAGCGGTGATGCTCGGCTGCAACGGCTTCAACAGTATGGCAGCAGGTGACTTTGCTGTATGGAATGAGATACATGTGGGCCTCCCGTTTTTTACTTTTCCTACTATTTCCGCTTTGAGCTCTCCCGGTTCGTAGGCTACCCAGAATGAGGCAGTGAAGTTGTCAGGACTGACGTCCTTTTCGCCTATCACCTTGTCGTTGATAAGGAGTCGTACCCGCTTCTCGCGCGAATAGACGTTTACACGGAGGGAGTCGCTGCGATGGGCATTGATGTCGTGGCGAACCATTCGGCGCATGGTCTCTGACTGATAGTTCTCCGGACGCAGTTCAAAGGGCAGGTAGCCGGCCCAGTTCCAGTGGCGTTCCTCTGCCGTCCATCCCCAGCCGCGCACTTCCTCATGCTCGCCTTGCGGGATAGCAGGACGCACAGCCATCTCGATGTTGCTGGTCCCAATAGTCGCAGTTGGCCAAGATAGTGGGGCGCGTGGTGTCTTCGTTCTTGATGACCTTGCAGATGATCTTTGCAATCTCCTGACCGCGAGGATCATCACGCTGGTATATCTCGTTGCCGATGCTCGACATGATGATGCTGGGATGATTGCGGTCGCGACGGACCATCAAGGCGGCATCGTATTCGAAGTTGGTGATACCCTGGGGCGTTATCTTGCCATCCTCTATCTGAAGCTTTTCCTTAGAGAAGAGTGTCGCATAGTCATTGGGCGTCTTTGTCTTCTCCCACTGGTCGAACACTTCGTCCATGACGAGCAGTCCGATGCTGTCGCAGGCGTTGAGGAATGCCTCCGACGGGAGGTTGTGGCTGCAGCGCACGGCATTGTAGCCCTGCGCCTTGAGGAGTTCTGCCTTACGGATTTCCGCCCGTTCGATGGCGGCAGCACCGAGCAGTCCGTTGTCGTGGTGTACGCATCCGCCCTTTAACTTCACCTGACGGCCATTAAGTTTAAAGCCCTCCTTGGCGCTGAACGCTATGGTGCGAATGCCGAAGGGTATCTCCATCTTGTCGCATTGCACGCCTCCGCTTATCACGCTGATGCGAGCTGTATAACGGTATGGGTCGATGTCTGACCAGAGGTGTGGCGACTTGACAAGCATCCCGGTGTTTACTTCCACTCCATTCTGGTCGCGCTTACCCATTGTCGTTGCCTGGTAGTGCTTTGTCGTGCTGGCCACAACTTTGCCTGTAGCATCCAGAATGTCGAATACCACCTTGCCCGAAGCGGCTTTCTGGTCATCGTTGAACACCTTGGCGGCAATCTTCACGTTAGCTCCCTTCTTTACCGACACTTCCGAACCGTCGACAAAGATATCCCACTGGTTGAGATGCTGCTTGCCGGTAGTGATGAGCCAAACGCGCCGGAAAATACCACTGCCAGAATACCAGCGCGAGTTGTGATCCACATTCAGGCTTCTTACGGCTATGACGACCTTCTTCTCGTCCTTCAGACGGTAGCAGGGGTTCCTTAACACATCGTTGAGGCGAGCCACAAACGGCATATAGCCATGTTGGTTCATCACCGCCTTCTGACCGTTTATCCATACCTCCGCAGTGCTATAGACGCCATCAAACTGTATGCTCACCTCGTTCTTGCCGAGATAGTCGTCGAGCGACTGACCGGCAGCCAACGGCAGACGGAAGGTTTTTCTGTACCATCCTTCTCCGCCAGGGAGTTGTCCTTGGTCTGAATTGCCGAAATTGAGTCGTGTGAACGGTCCAACCTGTATGTTGTCCCATTCCTCAAGCGAAGCTCGTGAGTCCCGGATTGTTATTGACGGTTCTATGCTAAAGTCGTGCGGCAGCGTCACTGTGCGCCAAGTGGAATCGTCACAATCGGGCATCTCTGCGTTGATCACTCCGTTGCGATGGAATTTCCATCCGGTTTCGAAACTTGCTTTTCTCTGTGCCGAAATGCTTATCGGCAACGTAAGCAAGACGATTGCTAACAGTGCTTTTGTCTTCATGTGATTATTATTTCATATCAACTTCATAAACAATCCTAATTCTAAGGTGCAAATTTACAAAAACTGCTGAAAATCCATTAATTTTGCAAGCAAAAATTTCACTGTTATTACAAGAAAGTGGTGAGTACGTTCGCAACAACTAATAACAAGGAACAATTTGCTTTCAGAAAAAACACTAATTTTGCAGCTAAAGTAATAACTATAAACTTATTGAAATATGAATTATATCCTGATTGTAGCTCTGGAGTTCGCAATAACATTCACTGGTGTAGCATGCCTGATAAGGTATTACAACAGAAAAGTGTCTTGACGATAAGATTTTCAAAGAGTTCATCGATAGTACCCAATACTACCGCCAACTGATTCTGCAGATAGCGCCTGTATAGGATTTTTCGTGAAGAAGGGTGACAGGGTGACAAAACGCCGATGTACAGGGCGTCTGCACCCTCTGAAAAGGGTGCAAACCCTTTGTGGCAGGCGGTTTTGTCACCCTGTCACCCTTTATTTGATTTTTTCCTGTCTGATGCGACCAGCATGTGTTGTTTCTGACGCTCTTTTTCAACCATCGGCCTGTTCTGTATAATCTCATCGAACTTCTTCACGTCGGCGTAGTTGAGAACAAAATTGTTGAAGGTCTCGATAAAGAATTGTATAATAATCGTTAAATATTTCGATATTCATGCAAGATTTCTGCATTTCTGTGTTTATATGGTAGAAAGATTTATCGAAGAAAAGACATGAAACTCAGAAGATCCCTATTAGTGATATGTACTATGTGCCTTTTAGCGGCTTGTTCAAATAACGATGACGATGAGTTCTTTGAAACAGGACTCACAGGGAAATGGGACTTGACGGAAGTCCTAAACGGCCCTGCAGGGATGTGTAAGGACGGTTATTCAAATAGGTATTCTTCAGGCACAGTTATTATTGAACTCAAAGGAAATGGGAAGATAGTCTTCAACTGTGAAGATGGAAAAATAGAGACTCTTGATTATTCCATTCCTGCAGACCAGGAGAAATATGGCACTTCTCTGCCTGTCATGATTATCGGTGAAGTTCCATTCGGTTATGCAATTGAAGGAAACAAGCTGAAACTCCATTACTTTGGTGTCTATACTTGTGACCATATACCGGCAACATTTGTTTTCAAACGGACAAAATAATATCGGCTATTCCGACGAGCAGACCGAAGCCAAGCCCCGCGACGCATTGAAGGTAAAGTATATACAGTAAAAACAGAAATAGGTATTTAACCTATCAGCTTCTGTATTTGCTTATCAGTGGCACTGGGCAGAATCTTTCGGAAGTGTTCTGTCAGCCGACGATATGACTCTTCGGGTGTGTTGTCTGTCATGCAGGCCACACGCCCGAAGAGCATTTCCGGAGTGGTGAGTAGCGACCATCCCCAACCGTATTCCCTGCCTTTCTTATCTGTCGGATAGACGAAATCTTCAGTGACGATATAGCAGCCTATCTGCAGACGGGTGACATAGCCGTCGAACTTGCTGCGCATCTTAGGACCGTCGAAGCCGCAGGCAGTTCGGAGCTCACGTGTAATCAGGCTCCCCTGTTGCTGCAACGTCAGCAGGATAGCCTCTTCTATGGAACCTTCTGCAGGCATCGGATGCTTGCTGCGACGGTAGTTATAGAAGTCGGGCCACCACTCGCGACTTATAAAGCCAGCCTTCTTGTCGAAGAACTTGCCATAGACGCAGTTGCCCTCCGTCACTACAGTCCCTTTCCATTTCCACAACGGCCAGTCCCAGCCGCCATCAGGAAATACTACGTAACGGCAATCGTCTGACACCACCTCCTCGGCAGAGAATCCGTACACGCCACAACTCAGAAGCGACAGAAAACCAACCTCCTGAATATACGCCATCAGTCCGGCTGCAGAATAAATATCTTTCTCCACCATACACTATCAATCTGTTACCACTTCATTACAAAACGACTGATTACATTTCTGATTGGACAAGCCAAATACTCTGCTTTGATATCTGCCATAATTTCTGATTTTGGCACAAAAGTAACCAAATGAAACCGAATTGCCAAATTATACTAAGTTAATCAAAGTTAAAGTCGATTTCAGCAAACCCCGATATCATCACATTTTCGTATCTTTGCGACTGAAGGGCATAGAGGCCGTACTGCACGTTGCTCGACCTGGCAGAGATTCGCATTGGTAACAACCATCCTGCCAGGTGTGATCATCGGCGACGGAGAACTACGTAATATACTATTCGTATGGGCAAAATGACGGACTGTAATCTACTGAACACGAAACGGGACGGACGGATGCCGTCGGAGTTTACGGGCGATTACCACGTACATATATTGGTGCGTGGCGGCGAGATGCGGTTCTCAGACGGGAAGCAGATGTTTATGTCGCAGAAGGATGACCTGGTCATCTGGCAGATGTCGAACCCGATTCAGGAGGTGGTTTGTTCGGACGATTTCGAGGCGGACTTCCTGATAGCATCTGGTGAATTCCTGTCGCGCTTTAATCCAGAAATGGTGTGGGCCTCGAAGGGGTTTATTTTCATCCGCATCAATCCGTCGTTCCATCTGCACGAGGAGTCGCTACGGCTGATGAACGAAGACTTTTCGCTGTTCCGTCAGCGATTGGCACAGCCCGACACACCCTTTAAAGAAGAGGTTATCGGGCGCGTGATGCAGATATTTCTTTATGACCTCTGGACGGTGTACTCATCAGAGATGTCTCAGATGGAAACGAACGATAATGCCGCTCGTATCTTCCTGCGGTTCCTCTCGTTGGTGCAGAAAGATTGCCGCCAGCAGCGCGACGTGGCCTATTATGCCGATCAGCTGTGCATCACGTCAAAGTATCTCTCGCAAGTGAGCAGGTCTGTTTCCGGTCTTCCTGCCTCAGAGTGGATCACATACTATGCCACCTTTGAACTCGTCTCGTTGCTCAACGACCAGTCGAAGACGCTGACAGAGGTTGCCGACCTGATGAACTTCGAAACGGCCTCGCATTTCTCGCGATATGTGAAGAAATTATTGGGGAAATCGCCATCGGAGTACCGAAATAAGGGAGCCGTTTAGTTTGAATCGGCTCAAAAATCGTGCAATTTAAGCATTTTTAAGCTCATTGTAAGCCGATAATTGGGAAATATCTCATAAATTTGTACCGTAATAACGAACAAAACGACACGCTTATGAGTATCGACACTTACAGACTGACAAGCATGGAGGAGCCTACCGACGAGGTGCTCGCCCAGTTGATGCATGAGGCTGCAGAAGAGGCTTCGCGCACAAACCGTGAAGCCACGACACGTTTTTTTGAGGAAATCAAACAGGCTGCTGCCGCTTACTGATATGGGTACTACAGAGCATCGTCCCGTCCTTATTGTCATTGCCGGACCTAATGGTTCTGGCAAGACTACCATTACTTCAAAGATTCTCAAACACGAATGGCTGGAGGGAGCTGTATATATCAATCCCGATCAGGTGGCTCAAGACCGTTTTGGCGACTGGAACTCACCAGAGGCCGTTATGCAAGCCGCCCAATACTGCGAGAGGGAAAGAGAAACGTGTCTGCATAACAAACAGAGTTTGATTTTCGAGACCGTACTGTCTTCCAAAGGAAAGGTCGATTTCATCCGCCGTGCCCGTGAAGTAGGTTATTTCATTCGCCTGTTCTTCGTTTCCACGAATCATCCTTCCATCAACTCTTCGCGCATTGCCAAGCGTGTGATGAAGGGTGGTCATGATGTTCCTATCCCCAAAATCATTTCTCGCTACCAGAAGTCGATAGTCAACTGTAAGCGTTGCACCGCTCTTGCCGACCGCGTTTACGTTTACGACAACTCTATTGACGATGCCGATGCTCGTCTGCTCTTCCGACTAACCGACGGTCAGCTGTTCAAGCAATATACCGATGACATTCCCGAATGGGCAGCGACAATACTCAAATAAATAAAGACAACATGAGCGGACAGACCGACACACATTCGCCTCTTTCCGCTCATTATCATAAACAGATAAATCGGATTTTAGATTAAGCTAGAATGAAACAATTCCAAACAGACCATATAGACGTGGATTCCCACAAGTGCCAGGCCTGCTGGGAGTGTTACGAGGCTTGCCCCAAGCAGGTATTTGGGAAAATCAATGTGCTCAGACTTGGTGTCCACAAGCACATATATGTGAAGAAACCTGCCGGCTGCATCGGCTGCAAAAAGTGTATCAAGGTATGTCAGCACGGAGCAATCACCGCAGTCAGCGCATAACCGGCCTGTTGCTGATACCTGCATTCATAGCGACAGCAATAACGGGTGTCGGATTCTATTTTGCAGGATTCGACACGCCCCATGAGGTGTGGGAGCAGTGGGCTACGGCACACACCGTTTCGGGTGTACTGATGGCTATCCTCGCCATTCTTCATATCTATCAGCATTGGAGATGGTACAAGTCATTCTTTACTCATGGTGTTGGCAGGAAAAGCCTCGTTACGCTGTTACTTTCAATGGTGTTTCTTCTCCTTTTCATCACTGGTTTGGTGCTCATTATAGTAATCGACGGGCCGAACTCGTGGGTGGGCACCTTCCACTTCTGGATTGGCCTTGCCCTCATCGGATTTTCCCTCTGGCACATTATCACAAGATGGAAAGCACTTGTAAATATGTGGAAGAAAAGATAAATTCCAATTTACCAGGCTGCGGAAGTGCTCTCCGAGGCCCCGGTAGCGGTTATTTTGTCATCTTCTGCACTTTGTGAAAGTTCTACGGCAATCTGGGTAACAACAGGTTGCCGTTTTTTCGTACCTTTGCACCGTCAAATAAATCGTAAATAGTAAATTCGTAAATAGTAAATCATGGAAGGTATTTTTGAAAGACTTCGTTCAGGGGCTGACGCGTCGATATGGCGACGCCCGAGTATGCAGAG
>Ga0247609_10001498_pt1 | contig 27623 bp, 41 predicted proteins | sample 172DNAGHGlowgp2_FD_193487 | JGI IMG/M metagenome (GOLD analysis project Ga0247609, IMG submission 193487) | Sheep rumen microbial communities from Palmerston North, Manawatu-Wanganui, New Zealand - 1728 DNA GHGlow gp2 | ecosystem: Host-associated > Mammals > Digestive system > Stomach > Rumen ...
TAAAATATTATAGTGATTTTGATAGTGAATTTGATAACATGGCTAAAAATGGATTTTCTTGGATTTGGGATAGCGGTAAAATAAAATTGAAATATAAAATTTAATTTTTTTAATAATTATTAATAAAAAAGACCCTAGAAAAATCTAGGGTCTTTATCTATTTATATCTTGTTAGATTTCAAGTTAGACTTACGAATTAGCAGTAAGGTTTTCAAGAGTAACAACAGTAGCGAAGTGCTTGTTATTAATCTTAGAGTCTGCGTATACACCAAGACCCATCTGTGAGTTGAAGTTCTTCAATTCTACAGGGTTTGTAGTGATACCTGTTCCGTAAGTTCCGATTGATACAGGTGCATCAACATTCTTACTTTCTGTACTCTTACCAAAGAGGTAGAGTTTACCTTCATTAGCACCGTTACCGATGATTGATTTAGGAGCCATATAAATTCCACGACCATCGATATCGCCTACCTTGAAGATACCAACTTTGCTTGTAGGTTTAACACCAACAAACTTGTTGTGCTTAGTAAGGTAAGAATAAGATGTTGAGTCACAAACGATGTTTGTTTCATCAGCAAGACGACCGATTGCATCATATGGGAGGTTTTCACCATTGATGATTGCAGAAATTACTGACTGTGCGTGAGCATAAGAACTATCAGCACCAGCAGTTGCGAAGTCTGTATCAAATGTTACAGGAGCGTGCCATGTAGAAGCCTTGATACCCTTTGCAATACATCTTTCATCGAATGCTTTACGGAATTCGTCACCTGCACCTGCAATAAGCATATCTTTAGCAGAAAGTCCGAGTTTTGAATTCATCAAATCTTCAGAGAAACGTGTCCATTCTACTTCGAGTGGGTAAAGAATAGCAGAGAACTGATATTCAACCAAGTTCAAGAGAACAGAACCTGTTCTTGGGAAGAGGGCAGGGTCTTCGAAATCATAAGCGTACTGTACTGTAACTTCAGCACTAGCACCACCACTTACTGCACTTGCAAATACTACAGAAATAGCACCACTTGTGTAGTTTACAGTTGAAGGAGTTGATGTATCAAGAGTAGCACCAACAAGAACACCACTACCATTATCAGTTGCTACTTGTGTACCATCAAGGAATACAGATACCTTGAAAGGAATAAGTGGAGCATAAGAAAGTGTAGCAGTCCATGTTACACCACTGTCAGCAGAAGTAAGTGCTTCTTGTTCGAATGTAGAAGGATAACGACCTTCGCCATAGTTTTCATAAACTACATTGCCTTCTGTTGCACCACGAGCAGTTGAACCGTAAGTTGTTTCCAACTTGTAAAGGCTATCTTTCATTGATGACATACCCCAAACATCAAATACATCTTGTGCGATTGAGTTTGTGTAAGCAATACGAGAAATCTTTACGATATCGGTTGGCAACATGAGAGCCATTGTTCCACCAGTCTGCATTGCTTCTTTCATCTGACCTTCTGTCATTGATTTGATAGCCTGCTCTTGGAGAACATTCTGTGCGATTGTAGGATTTCTACGAGCCTGAATTTCAGAGTTCTCAAGGAACAAAATAAGATTTTCAGCCTTTTTAGCATCCTTCTCGAACATCTCTTCAAGTTTACCCTTTCCGAGTGCGAGACCCTTTGATTTTGAATATTTTTCCTTCAGTTTAAGGATTTTATTCTCTCTTTCTGAGAGTTTTTCGTTGTAAATTGAACGAGCCTTATCTTCGCTCATTCTCATAACTTTTCCGAAACCCATAGTTTTCACCTTTTGTTTCATCGATTAAGGTTTTTAGTTTGCTTTACACGAAAGAATTACTAAAATACCTATAAAATATATAGTTATCGGCATGAACAAAAGATTTCTAACAAATTCTAAAAAAATCTCACTGATACATTTTTAAAAATCAAAGCATATAATTTCGACTTCGTATCAACCGCACTTCATATAAAAATCTTGACGGTTTATTGCCAATTAAACTTTTCTTTATAATAAATAGTTAATATTTTTTATTAACATCCAACATAATAAATAGTTAATATTTTTTAACTTTTACATTTAAATTAGAAGCATCTTTGATTAAATCTAAAATATATTGATAATCTTCATCCGTTCCATCGTCTATTTTAAATTCTATATAATCTCCGTTTTTATTTGATACTATAATTTCGATATCATCTTCATAACCATCAATAAAACCTATTTTAGAAAATGATAAAAATTTATCAGCAATTTCTAATGTATCAAGAAGAGCATTTTCGCCAAAAATTTCATAATTTTTTAAACCTCGCATAAAAGGTTCTAAATCTCCGCCAAAACCCACACTCGTTATTTTAAATCTCATAATGTACCTCTTTTAATAAAAATTAATTGTTTTATAAGATAGTTAAAATTAAAGACCTAGATAATCTCTAGGTCTTTAATTTTAATTTGATGTGTATTTCACTTTAATCGTTCCGCAATCATAAATGCGATATATTTTATTTTCTAACATGTTTTCATGTTCGCTTTTATTTTCGTCATAAAATTTAAGTAAACCTTTTTCATACATTTTCTTTATTTTATTTTTTCTAAATTCTGATTTATGAACTCTCTTTCCCATAACGACATAATAATAACTTGGTGAATTTTCATGAATTATTTCGAAACCACTAGACTTATATCCTTTCCCATTGAACCAAGCACGATTTACATAAGAAACTATTTCGGAAAATCCATAATTTTTACAAGTAAATGATAATAATTTACTGAATCCACCCAAAACTTGTGTATATTCTTTGGTAACCATTCTAGTTAATTCAACATTTCCATCATGAAAACCTTTTTTATTTATTATAATTGCTTGAACTAATTCATCTCCATGAAATAATCCTAAATACAAATCACCATAAGCAAATCCTTGAAGATGATATTTATTAAAAAATAACTTTGCTATAGAAATATCTATTTCTTCAATTGTGCATTTTCTAGCAAATATTTTTTCTTTATATATTCCAAGTCTGCTACAAATTATAGATTTAACAATTTCTCGTTTCGAGTTCCAATCATCTTCAAAAACATGAATTAAATCTACACCTTTAGAATTACATGCTAAAGTTTTATTCAAGTGTGTATTTCTATCGGATATATGTTGTTCATCATGCCAATATAATCCATCATATTCGATTGCCAAATTCTTTTGAGGTATATAAATATCCAACTCTTTAGGGAATATTAATTTTCTATCATTTTCTATAATTTCATAATCACAAATGGATTTTACAAATTCTGTAAGTTGTTCTTCACCTTTAGAACTATGAGAATAATTTTTACCAATTTTATCCAATTCAGAATCTAATAATGGAATATCAGAATTTTTAATATAAGGTACATTTTCAAACATGAGTAATTTTATATTCGCTTGTTCTATACAATAATTTAATGTACTCGCTAGATGTTTCACACTAGGTTCGTATATTTCCGAAAACATGGAACAATCATTTTCTTCACAAAATTTTTCAGAAGCATTCTTAAATCTTTCTTTTTTCTTTTCGCTCATAATTTTATTATAATTTTCAATACTTCCGTATCTTTCAACAATTGTTTTTTTCGCTTTATCGGAATTAATAAAGTCACAAGTTCCATATCTTTCCATGTTAGTTTTGTTTCGTTTTCCCGTTCGTTCTGCTGAATTCGCTTTATTTATTTCTGATAATTTCTTTCTAGTTTCTTCGAGTTGTGATTTATTTTCCACACCATATTTTAACAACGAAATTGCTTTGGATTTCTCAATTTTAGATAAATTTGCATATTTTATTATTTCGTCAGCAACTTCTTGAGAATACATATTTACTTCTTTCTTTGCTTTAGGATGATATACTTTTATTGATTCCAAAAAATCAGTATATTTTCTTATAGAGTTGATTTTTGAGTAAGGAATACAATTATCATTCAATATCTCATTAAGAGTTTTATAATTTTGAGAAACTAGATTGTTGTATTTTTCTGACTTATTGTTTTCCATAAAGCACCTCTTCAAACAAAAGAGGAGCAAGTGTGGACTTCTGTTTTAGAAGTTTGTATCTCTGTACAACTTAGCCACTCTCCAAATGATATCATAAATAGTTAATTTATTATAAATTAAAATTTGGAAATAATCAATAAAATTTATAAATAAAAAGCACCAAGAATAATCTTGGTGCTTTAATTTTAATTTATTATTTTATTTTGTCATTTCAACTTTAACATCAATACCGCTCTTATAAATATTAAAATTGAGTAAAATAGTTCTGGCGAATTTTTTTGGCACAATTCCTACCGCAACAATCAATCTTTCTTGATTTCTTGTTTCAGCAGTATTGTTATCGGAATCACACCATACATAATAATCTTCAAGACGATTAGAATATGTTCCGAGAATTGAATTACAACCACTTCTTACAACAGAATAAGATGCTTCATCAATCATTTTACCGATACGACTAGGGAGTACATTCTTTTCAATCTGTTCGATGAGAGTATCAACCAAAGAAGAAATTGGAATATTTGACAAATCGGTTTTCTTTACTTGACGAGTTCTCCATCCACCAATCATAGCACCATAATTGTAATCGTTGATTACCGCATTGAAGTTAAGATTATCAAGTGTTTCGAGAACATCTTCAGAGGTTGTGTCTTGTGTGAGTTTTACGATACTTGAACCAAGAATACCACCTACGCCATTTTCATCGATATAAGCAGGAGCAGAGGTTGTATTTGCTTCATTATCCAAGTAATCTACAATTCTACCAGCAATTAAACCCATGTTAGAACATTTGAAATCGTTACCTTGATAAATATCTTTGTGGATACCCCAATTTAAACAATACTGATACATACCTCTGTTTGCAGTAATGCCGAAATTATAATCATTTGGATTTTCAACAATTGTATTACCATCAACATCGGCGGTACAATAAATGAATCTGCAACGTTTCTGATAACTGTTTCTAAGATTTTCAAATTTAGCAATAACTTCACTATAATTTGTTCCGTCAACACAGAATTTCAATTGGAACTTGTTTGTGTCAATCAACTGTTCATAAAGATTTGCGACATCAGCACCATCAACTTCCTCACCACGAGAACCACCACTAAGATTAACCATAGAATCATCATTCATGAATCCATCTACAATTGAAGTTACAACATGAGCATCAAATAAAGTCTGATTGTCTCCAAAAATATTATTGATGTAAATATTGTCGCCGTAACTATCTTTTGATGTTTCGGAAAGACCCACAATAAAAGGACTATTGGTTACTTCTGTGTATTCAAGATTGATAGGGTCATAACGAGCAACTACAATTTCAAAAGCATTTTCGACATCTTCAGATAAAGTTACTTGAACTTGCAAATCATCTTCTTGCATGTTTTTATCGAAAAGAACGAAATAAGTGTCAGACATATCCATGTCATAACCAATAGAAATCGTAGTTCCTGTAGAAGGTGCTTGTAAGAATGTCAAGTTTAATACACCTGTCTCGGTGTTTAAAGTACAACCTTCGTCTAAAAGATTGCCATCGTCAGACAAAGTTTCTATATTATCGTTGACACTAATCGATATATCATGTGCCACACCACCTATACTAAGTGTCAGTGTTTCAGGTTTATATTTTTCAATGTATTTGATTGTATAAGAATATGATAATGTTGTTCCATTTCCAATTCCTACATTATCTATAAAAGCAACGGAATTATAGTCCGAAATTTCTTTATTCGATACTCCTTGATTAAAAGGAATTGTACCCATAGACTTTGTTACAAATACTCCACCGTAAGTACCACCTTTGTATGGACTAGCGACATACATTGTACATTTCTGTACAACATCAAGAGCATCTTGAATTGTTGGATAATCTTTTGAAGGATAACCAAATGTATTCAAAATACCTTGTGTATCACCTTTGTTAAATTTAGTAAAAGTTTTTGGTCCTTTAGGTGAAACGATTGCTATAGCACCAACAGTAGGTGTACTCACATTTGCTTTTTCTGTATTATCTTGTTCAACTGTTTGTAATCTCCAAGATTGAGCCATAATTTTATTCTCCTATAATTAAAAAATTTTATTTACAATTTTATGTTTAGATAGTTATAAAATTTAATTTGTTTCTCCAAAATATTCAGTTAAAAACATTTCCATTTGTTCGCTATCTTTATAATTTTCATAATTAAGTTTTTTAGCGATAAAAAATTCAAGAAGTACACTTTTAGCCACGTGTAAATTATCAGGATTTGTATCAAAATTTCCAATCATATAAGTTGTAATCGTAAAATCTATTCCGATGGTCCAAATTCTATTTTGTTCAAGCCAATCTGATTCTTGATAGGTCGGATTGTATTCTATGTCAAAATTCATGAGACCAGCGTTTGTTATAATATCTCCATCATTGGTTTCGACTTGAGGTTTAACAATGGTTTCATTTGAATTATCAAATAAAAGTTTGTTCATCGCATATTCGCAATCTTTATTTTGTGCAAAGAAAGCAGTTCCTTCATAACTTATGGTTATAGGATAAATTCTCATTTTTCCACCCAATATTGATGTAAATTTATTTTCACGGTCAATTAATCCGAAACGATTAGAATAATCATTTTTCCAAGGTCTGTCCGCATCTTCAAATCCAATTCTATAATAATTCAAGAATGGTAAATTTAATTCACCAGCGTTAGTTCTAGTTCTTTCTCTAAAGCAGTATTCATTTGAAGCGTATATTATTCTATCAAGTGGAAATTCAAGAACATCCGAAAAATGATTTTCTATAGCAATATCCATAGCATATGACATTGGTGTGTTTGCCCAAGATTTCATTTGCTCACCATAATAAAATGGTTGAGGTTTTGTCATAAAATGAGGATTTGGATTTGTAGTAGACGTTGTATTTATATCCATATATCAAATAGTTAAAATTAAATAACTATATTTACAAGCAACCTCTGTTTGTTTTGAAATTCAATTTAATTTCTTGCAAGAATCAATCAAGTTGCTTAATAATTTACTTGACAATATGAATTATTTGATTTATATTTAATTATGTGAGGAAAATAAATGGCGAGATTTGAATTAGAAAATATTGATAGAGATTTCTTTTGGGAATTAGTCGATGAAGGATTTGGAGAATACCGAGGAATTGAGGATGCTTATCTTTATATGCTTTCACAGAAGTTGAACAAAGACACAGATATCCGCTTTACCGTAGAAAATGGTTATTTGTATAATGATGAAATTGGATTTAAGATTCCAACTTCTACGATTACAACTTATGATAATTTGCTGAAACAGATTGAAAATTTCTTGAAAGAAAATTCTACAGAGAATGAATACAATGTCGATACCAATAAACTTGCATCTCAGTGGGGTTATAGTTTTTCAAATACAAGTATGACTCCTTATTTCGAAGGTGTAAATGGGAATAATTGTAAATGGCACGCTTATGATGATTATTCACAAAAAAGAGTGTTTGAAGCCTTTTATTTTGCAATGTTTGGTGAATTTCATACAACTTGGGATTGGGCATTTGATGTTTCTAGTGAATATTTAGTACAAGATAATTGGAATGAAAAATTTCATTATAAAGGACAAATTAAAGAACTTGATAATCTGTCTGTAACATTTGCAAAGAATGGAAATATTACAGTAAAAGCACCCAATAAAGAGTTTGTTGACAAATTGGAATTTTTTTATAGTATAACCGACCCTAAGAAGAAAAACCACGAAAAATGGTAATAACTATTTTTAATATTATAGGAGAAAAATAAATTATGGATGATTATAAATTTATAATGTTAGGTGATGATATTTATACAAATATTGGTATGAATGGACAATATTATAGAGGGCATTTTGTAGAAAGAAAAAAGATAAATGGAATTGAATATTTTGTTTTTGAAACCGAAGAATATCGAGAAGATGGAATTACTTATGATGGTGAATTTCTACCTTTGAAAAAATCAATACATAAAGATTATCCTTTTGTTGTCGGTATTTTTAAAGGTGATGGCGGTATATGTAACCCTAATTGTAGATATGAAGATTATATTAAAATTTTAGGTGAATATATTGTCGATTTGAATTTTGATAAATTGTATTAGGAGAAAATAAATTATGGATAAATTAAACTTATTGGCTGAAATTTCTGTAGACTTGGAAAGTTCATTTAACGCAAAGATTAAATCTATGGATATTAAAGAAGATAAGCGTAGTGGTAAAGATTACGGATATGTGATTTTTAATATTCCTAGTTTGAATCAGCAGTTTACAGTTGTATTGCTTGATTATCAGATGGAAATTGCCAAAGAAGACGGATTTGCTACAATTATTGAACCTACAATGTCGTCAAAAGAAATTGAAAAATTATTTGGAGATGCGGTATTTGATATGCTGAAAATATGTCATAGTTCTGTTTCTTTTGATACTTGGTCTTCTTGGGTACGAGGAACTAATACTTTGTTTTTCAAAGACGCTTTTGATGAATATAAAGAACTTGCTGAAATATTGTGATACTGAGAATTTTAATAGAATAAGTCTTGAAATTCTTTCCTTTATATATTATATTAAAGGAAAGAATTTTTTATATGTAGGAAGAAAATGAGTATAGTTCCAAATTTTAATACAATCAAATGTGAAAAGTGCGATGCAAACGGCTTTATTGTAGGAGAAAGTTCTGCAACAAAATGTTCGTGCCGAGTAAAATACGAACAAGAATTGAAAACTAGTGATGTTCTAAGTCGAAGTGGTTTGCTCAATGAAAATTCCACATATGAAGATTTTAAAAAACTTATTGATTTTGATTGGTCTGATTATCGTGGAAAAGATGAGAACGGAAATCTGAAAAAGTTACAGAAATTTGTAGATGAATTTGATTCAGATAAAAAACCTTTCAAACATTTACATTGTTATGTTTACGGTGGACAAGGAACACAGAAATCCTACACTATGAAAGGTGTGCTGACCAAGTTGGCTACCAAAGGAAAATCTGTTTATTATATTTTTGCCAAAGATTTGATTTCTTTGTTGCACGATTCTGAACGAGATGAAGAATTGAAGAAGAAATTGGATTACATTAAAAATGTTGATGTTTTGGTAATTGATGAATTCGAAGAACAAAGATGTTGCTTGTGGCAGAGCGGATATAAGGAACGTCTGCTGATTGTTTGGTTGAAAGATAGACTTGAAGTTGTTAGAAAATCTACATGGTTTATTTCAAATGATTCGATGGAACAACAGAAAGCAAGCAAATTTGGGGAACTGTTCGGTGACATGCTTGACAGGGAGACGAAATTTGGAAGATTTGAATTTAAAGACAAGTATTCAGATTATATCACCAAGGAAGAAATAGAAGAAACCATGAAAAATATTTGGGATGATTAAGAGGATTATAAAAAAAATGTCAGAAATAAAATTATATAATGATGATTGTATTAATGTATTGAAAAATATAAAAGATAAAACTATAGATTTGATTTGTACAGATATTCCGTATGAATTACATAAACATGGTGGTACAAATTCTGAATTAGCAAAACGTTCTGCGAGAATGAGAGATTCTATAGATTTTATGGCTTATGGAATTGATTATGATTCAGTATTTTCGGAATTTATTCGTGTATGTAAAATTCCAAACATGATTATTTTCTGTTCTAATTTACAAGTTGGAAAAATCATTTCTTTCTTTTCAGAAAAAGGATTAAAAACGGATGTGTTAGTTTGGGAAAAGTCTAATCCTGCACCATTGTGTAATAATAATTATTTATCTGATTTGGAATATATAATTTATGTTTATGACAAAGGAAGACCTTTTAATAACGATGCTCCATTTGAATTTAAAAAGAAATGCAAAATTTATCCTATTGTGGTTTCTAACGATAAAGTTCATCCTACTCAAAAACCATTAAAATTAATAGAAGAATTGATTACGGTACATTCATTTGAAAATCAATTGGTATTAGACCCTTTTATGGGAAGTGGTACTTGTGGTATTGTATGTGCAAGTAAAGATAGAAACTTTATTGGAGTTGAATTAGATGAAAATTATTACAATATTGCTAAGAAACGAATAGAAGAAAGTAATACTAATCTGTTTGATTTGTAAAAGGAGAAAATATGAGCATAGACTTGATTAAAGGAAATTGTTTGGAACTAATGGGGGGGGTGGCAGATAAATCAGTTCAATTAATTTGCACGGATTTGCCTTATGGAACAACACCATTAGAATTTGATAAAGAAATAATTCCTTTTGAACCTTTATGGAAAGAGTATGAAAGAATTATTAAAGATGATGGTGCGATTGTTTTATTTGCACAACAACCATTTACAAGTAAATTGATTATGAGTAATTTAAAATTGTATAAATATAATTGGGTTTGGATAAAAGATAATGCTACAAATTTTTTAAATAAACGATATCAAGCAGGAAAGATTACTGAAGATATTTGTGTATTTGGAAAAGGTGCAACTTCTTTCTGCAAAGGAAATGTAAACATGAAATATAATCCACAAAAGGAAGAAGGAAAACCTTATAGAATTACGAGTAGTTTGCATGGTAGAAGAAATGCGGTTAGCAGAGGTGAATTAAAAGATGTAGAAACTGTAAATAATGGTGATAGACTTCCCAATAATGTTCTCTATTTTAATCGAGATAAAGAAAAATTACATCCTACACAAAAACCTTTAGATTTGATAAGATATTTGATAAGAACTTATACAGATGAGGGTGATTTGGTGTTGGATAGTTGTTTTGGAAGTGGTACAACTGCTATCGCTTGTTTTGCAGAAAAAAGAAATTTTATTGGATATGAAATTAATGATGAATATTTTGAAATTGCAAAGAAACGATATGAAAAAGAAAGTAGTGATATATTTGATTTGTAAGGAAATTGTATGAATCACGATGTTTTGATTATTTTAATTTTATTATTGACTTCTTTTGGATTGGGTTATATGTTTGGTAAATCTAAAAAGAAATAGATTATATTTATATGGAGGAAATATATGATTAAATTTCATGAAGTAATTGAACCTATGCAGAAAGTTGACAAAATCATAATTTTAATTTAATATAGATTTAACTATAAATTGTTAGAGGTGAGTATAGGTCGTCATCCTATGCGTTGATTGAATATTAACTCCATTCAATCACACCTCTTTTAACTATTTAATGCAGAAGTCAATGACGATGACTTAAAAATTAAAATTATAGGAGTTTATATTATGAATTCATTAACTCGTATTATGTCTTACGATAAGACAAAAGTAAATCAAGAAAATTGTAATTGTGAGGAATGTATTTCTGTTAAAAATGCAGAATCGGATAATCAAATTACGGAATATCCAAAATTATCTGACGAAGAAATTGAGCAGATAATTTTTGAACGATATTTTAATAAAGACGATAAAACAAAAACTTTCATCAGAAAGGCTTTGAGAAAACATGGTGATAGGTATGATTATTCCAATGTTATTTATACAAAAGCAACAGTAAATGTAGAAATTATTTGTAGAGTTGAAGGTCATGAACCGTTTCCACAAACACCTAATAATCATTTAAGTGGCAAAGGTTGTAAAAAATGTGGATTTGAAAAATTAGCAAATGAACGCAAATTAACATTAGAAGAATTTATAGAAGAAGGAAATGCAACTCATGGTATTGAAAGATATGATTATTCAAAAGTAAAATATGTTAATAATGATACAAATGTAATCATAATTTGTCATAATCATGATGTTCCTTTTGAATTTAAACAAAAGCCTAAACATCATTTAAGTGGTCATGGTTGTAAAAAATGTGCAGATGAAAAATTAGCAAAAATTAAAACATTAACGTTAGAAGAATTTATAGAAAAAGCAAATGAAAAACAAGGTTTGGGTACTTACGATTATTCAAAAGTAAATTACATTGGCACACACGATGATGTAATTATAATCTGTCCAAAACACGGAGAATTTCCACAAGCACCTTCAAATCATTTAAAAGGAGAAGGTTGTTCAAAATGTGGAATAGAAAAAGTAGCAAAAAGCCACACATTGACTTTAGAAGAATTTATAAAAAGAGCGAATGAAGTTCATGGAATCGGGGTATATGATTATTCGAAAGTTAATTATACAAATATGAATACAGAAGTAATTATAACTTGTCCAAAACATGATGATTTTCCACAAACTCCAAGTTCTCATTTACAAGGTCATGGGTGTTGGAAATGTGCTTCTGAAAAATTAGCAGAATTATTTAGATTAACAAAGGAAGAATTTATAGAAAAAGCAAATGAAAAACACGGTGAGGGAACTTATGGTTATTCTAAAGTGAATTATGTAAATTATGATACAGAAGTAATTATAACTTGTTCAAAACACGGTGACTTCCCACAAACACCTAGTAGTCACTTGAATGGTAGTGGTTGTCCAAAATGTAATAATTATAAAGGTGAAATTGCAATTAGAAATTTTTTAACAGAATGTAAAATAGAATTTGAAGAACAAAAGAAATTTGATGATTGTAAAGACAAACTGCGATTACCATTCGATTTTTATGTACCGATTTTTAATTTATGCATAGAATTTGACGGAGAAGGTCATTTTAAACCCATAAAACGAAGTAAAGAAATGACAGATAAACAAGCGGAAGAAAATTTAAATTATGTTCAAAGGCATGATAAAATTAAAAATGATTATTGTGAAAAGAATAAAATCAATCTTTTAAGACTTAATAATCTAAAAACAGTCAATGAAGAATTGGCTGAGTATTTCCAAAATTTATAAAAATAACTTGATGTAATACATTTGATATTGTATAGTATCAAGAATTAAAAATTCACATGGAGGAATTATATGAAAATTAGAATCAAGTATCTTAATGATTCAATCAATCGTCTTGAAAAGATAGAAAAGGGAGACTGGATTGATTTGAGAAGTGCAGAAGATGTTGAGTTAAAAAAAGGTGAAAGCAAACTCATTCATCTCGGTGTTGCTATGGAACTTCCGAAAGGTTACGAAGCACATATTGTTCCACGTTCTTCTACATTCAAGAAGTGGGGAATCATTCAGACAAATCACATGGGTGTTGTGGATAATACTTATTGTGGAGATGATGATTGGTGGTTCATGTCTGTTTATGCAACTAGAGATGTGAAAATCGAAAAGGATGACAGAATTTGTCAGTTTAGAATAGAAAAGAAAATGCCAAAGATTAAGTTTGAAACTGTTAAAGTTTTGGGCAATAAAAACCGTGGAGGTTGTGGTTCAACAGGTTCAAAATAATTAAAATATTTTTAGATTTATGTTGACAAATTATATAAACATAACTATATTAAGATTATAGGTCGTTGACCAAAGAATAGATTTACCGTGAAGTGCTACATATGATTGTAGCCGAGGAGAAAAAATTATGGCAGAGTTAAGTGCTGAAGAGAAAGCAAAGGCTCGCTTGGCAAAGTTCCAAGAAGCAAAAAAGAAGGCTGAAGAAGCCAAACAACATGGGGATTTTCCAAAGGAAGATGTTCCTGATTTCAAAGTATGCGTTTTGAAAAAAGATACCCCTAAAATTTTAAGACTTGTTGGAAATTCACCATTGATGCGTGAATCGGTTTATGACCCTCTTATCGTAAAACGTGCGTTCGTTAAAACCGATGATGATAAATGGACTACAATTATCATGTCCGATGACCGTGACCATCCTGTAAATAAGTTGTGGCGAACAATTATTGGTAAGTATAAGTATGACAAAGAAAATAAGACAAAAAATTTCGAAAACAAAGGTAAACCTTCTTTTGAAAGATTTATCAGAAATGGTAAGAAAGTAGAAGATTGTTTGGCTTCAGAAAAAGGCATGATGACAGATACATTTTATCTGTTTAACTGTATTGACAGGACGGATAATTGGTGCGCTGAAAATAAGCATACAAAACTTCTTTGTTGGGATTCTACAACTAAGGAAGTTGATGGAAAGACCGTTGAATATCCAACATACGGAATCAAACCAAGTCTTTATAACAACATCTTCGATGAACAGTGTACTGCTCTTAATCGTATGTATGACGAATTTGATGTTGTTGTTAAGCGTTTAAGTAAGAAACTTGGTGAATCTTGGATTCAGATTTTCTCACCTGAAGAAAAGTCAAAGATTTCACAGATTGGTTTAGACCCAAATAAAGTAACCATGAATTACCTCACAGAAGATGAGGAAAATTATGAGAAATATAAGTTGGAAGATATACCTTTTATTTCTCGTCCAACATCAGCATCTTATGTAAACAAGGTGCTTGGTAAACTCATCAAACAAGCAGATATTGATTTTGGTACTAATCTTCAGAGTGATTTTGCCGAATGGATTGAAAAAGAGAAAAAAGAATGGGAAGCCAAGAAATCCGAAACAAAGGAAACTGAATCAACAGAAGATACTTCTACAGAAGTAGAATCAGAAGATGAAGAAGTTACAGAAGAAACAACTTCAACTGAAACACCAAATTTTGATTCTATGAAAACAGTTGAAACAGAATCTTCAGAAGATGATGAACTTCCGAGTGAGGTTGAAGAACCTACACCGACAGTAACAAAGAAAGTTGTAAAAACTGCAAAAACTGTTTTTGACCCACTTTCTCTCAAATCAGAATTTCCTTACATTGATAAATTGAGAGCCGAAGATTTAGCACTCATTACAGGTTATAATTCTGAAACCAACGAACTGACATTTAAGGAAGGAACTGACCTCGCCGAATGTCCTTGCGGATGCACGATTGGAGACCCATTCCAGTCTTGCCCGAAATGCGGTGCGGTTTTTGGTTAATAATAACCAATTATGAATAATTAAAGGAACGAGAAATAATCTCGTTCCTTTTTTATTTCAATATTGATAAACAGAACTATTTATTTTATATTCATGTTGTATGGAGGAATTTTCTATGGAATATCTTTTGCAGAACACTAAGGTGTTTGTGATTTTGTACATTGTTTCGATTGCATGTACAATCATGTTTTCAGAAATTGTGAAAAAGTTCGATAAAAATGATAAACTTAAAGGCTACAAAGTTTGGTTGCCTTTTATCTTTTCTTGCGGATTCTCAGTAGCACTTAAATTTGTTTTTAAGGTTGATTGGATACTTATGATTTTCATCGAAGGAAGTATGTTTGGATTTTCTGTATTTGGATATGAAGTTATTTTGAAGTCTATTAATAAACTTATTTGTAAAGCATCAGAAAAGATTGAAAATATATTTGAAAACATATTTAAAAAATCTGAATAAAATAGGCGGTTTAAAATAACTATTTACATCGTCTGCATAAGTAGACGATTTTAAATTTATGGAGATGGAATTATGACAATAAAACTTACAAAACCTTATATACTAGAGGGTAGGAAATTCTGCGAGGGAACTGAATTGGTAATTGCTTCTGACGGTGAAACAGAAGAAGTAAATACAACTGCGGATGAACCTGAAAAAGAAACAGATTTCGGAATCGTGCCAAACGAAGAAAAATAAATACAATTTGGATTTATATGGAGGAATTATATGAAAGAATTACCAAAGACATTTTATAATGCTAAAAGAGAATTTGAGAAGTCCTTTAATTTTGCAATATCCAAAGCAAAAGATGAAAATAAAGATAAAGAACTTGAAAACTATGCCGTTTTATTTGCGTTGATTCAAGAGTTTAATAATTTCTTATTCAAATACGAAGAAGAAGTTTCTGTAGCATTGAAAGACCGAATGGATGATTTGAAGAAATATAAAGTTTTTCTTTCAGATTTTGAGAAAAAGGTACATTATGATGATGAAGCGTCTTGGTTGTTTGTATCAGATATGAATTCAAAAGACTATGCGGAACTTACTAAAATACAAAATGATGAATTTTTGAGAAAAAGAGCAGAAAATAAAGTTTTGAACGGAGATTTTTAATAAAATCACTAGACAATTTTTATTTATTATGATAATGTAAAACTACAGATTTTCAAGGTCTGTAGTTTTTATTTATAAGGATAAATATATGAAAACAATCGAAGAACTAAAAGAGCATTTTGAAGGTATTGAATTTTCAGGCAAGTATATGGAAATTCTGAAATATATAAGAGAAGATGAGAATGCTAAACTCTCAATTCAAGGGAATGCTGGGTCAGGTAAGTCAACACTGCTTAAAATCATTAATTATATGTTTTCCGATGATGTTGAAAACAAGAGAACGAATGTCGCAATTGCTTCTTCTACAGGTGTTGCAAGTGCTTTGTTAAATAATGGAACAAACCTTGGTGCTACAACTATTCACTCATTATTTCGCCTAAAACCAATTGATATTTTTGGTGCATTTACAAACTCTTCTTATTCACAGAAAGAATTAATTGAAAATATTGATTGTTTTATTTTTGATGAAGTTTCTATGATTTCAGCCGACCTATTTGATTATATAATGTCAATTATTCGTGTATGTCGAAGAGGTAAACCAACAAGAATCATTCTTTTTGGTGACTGCTTGCAATTACAATGTGTTGTTAAAATGGACGACCCTCAAGTAAAAGATTATTATATGACAAATTATAATGGAAATGTAGAATTCTTCTCATCGTTTGCATTTAAGGATATGGGATTTGCTACATTCTTGCTTACAAAGATATATCGTCAAAATGATACAGATGAAAAGTTTAAAGATGTTTTGAATAGAATTCGTGTATGTGAACAAACACAAGCCGACCTTGATTACTTAAATCAGAGGGTCATGAGTGAAGAAGATTATATCATGCAGAACGAATCTTTTTTAAGAATTGTATCTACTAATAAAGATGTGCAGAAATATAATCAGATTGCTTTGGACGCTATTGACGGAAAATTTATTTGTCTTACTGCTAAAATCAGCGGTAATTTCCGAGAAACTTCAGAGTTTAAGAATGGTTTCTTTGCTGAAAAGATTTGGGTAAAGGTTGGTTGTCCTGTTATGATTTTACGCAACGCATCTCCAAATGAAAATGGAATTCGTGATTATTATAACGGTAGCATGGGAACATTGATTTCTTGTAACGATGATTATGCTATTGTAGATTTGGGTGATAGAGAAGTAAAAGTTGAACGTTCAGTAACAAATAATTATGAATATGAACTTGTGGAAGAAAACGGACATATAACAGTGAAGAGTAAAATCACAGGTTCTTATGATAATATTATGATTAAAGTTTGTAGTGCTTCGACTGTCTTTAAATGTCAGGGTTTAACCTTGAATTGTGGATATATAGATTTTAATCATTGGATTCCAGACAACGGTTTGTATGTTGCATTGTCAAGATTCCGTTCTATCAAGGATTTCGGGTTAGCAAAGCCTATAAAAATGCGAGATATTCACGCTACACAAGAAAGTTTAAATTATGTGAAAAACAACGAATATTGTGAATCTGTTTATGAAGAAATGTTTGGTGACAATGAGAGGTCAAATTGATTTTCTTCAATTATACATTTCGATGGCGATACATTTGAATATTCGTCTTTATGTCTCTTTTTTCGAGAAAATAATGTTCCTAATGTGCAATAATTCTTTTTAATTGGGTCGTAACACATTTGAGCATTATATTCTTTTGACCAAGATTTAATTTTATCGTAATTATTCTCATAATAAAGTTTATTTGTTTCTTTAATTTGTTCTTTATGTTCTTGATTATACCGTTTTCTTTGTTTTGCAAAATATTCGAGATGTTCTTTATAATAAATTTTTTTATTTTTAGAAATTTTTTCTTTATTATTTTCTTGATATATTTTGTCAGTTTTTGATTTATTTTCTTTTAATTCTTCTTCGGTCATATTTTCTTTTGCACATTCTTCTTGAATCTTAGCAAATTCTTTTATTTCATTTTCAGATAAATAATCAAGATTACATTTTTCATACATTAAATAAACTGCTCTTCTCGAATCTTCATTATTAAAAATTTTCCATAAACAATAATGAGCGATTATATGATTATAAACTGATAATTTAATTATATTATTTTCAACTTTATTTGCTAAAGGTAAAGTTTCTTTTCTAGTTTTATGATTTTCGTCTTTAAAACTGAAACAAGGGATTATATGATGTTTTCGATATTTTTCAGCAGTTAAATTTCCCTCATCGCTCAAATATTCAAAGTATTTGTCAATCCACTCCGAATTTTTCTCATTTCGTATACTCTCAAAATATTCCAAAACTTCCTTTGAAAATACTACTTTACTATCTACAATTTTTACTGTACTATTTCTTCTAGGCATTATTTACAATCTCCTTAAATTGTGAATTATGTTTAGGATTAGGAAGAATTTGCAGATTCTTCCTTTTCCGTTATAAATAGTTATAAAAATTAAAAAAAAATAATCCCCTATAATATAGAGGATTTTAATTATGCTACGGTTCTTATATAAATCGCCTTTACGCTGACCGAACTTATTTCTTCATCCAACGGAATAGTGAAAATCTGCGGGTTATTAGTGTATTCAATTTCACCATAAACCCACTTTTCAAAAGTATAATTTACAGTAACTTCCTCACCCTCAATTTCTTCTTTGAGTGAATAATTAGGTGTCTGCATATAAAGTGTGCTTCCTCTTGTACAACTCGGAACAGAAGTAGGATATGCTATGCAGTTTGGAACTTCGATTTCTTCACCACTTTCTTCATCAATATAATATGATTTTATTTCAAACGCTACGGTTGTTTCTTCCGTAGGTTCTGTAAGAACATTATCGTGAATTTTTGAAATCATCATGGGTTCACTACCTTTTTCAGTAGTAATCATATTTACCGCTTTTTCCATAGAAGTAGCGTTTATATAAACATCTTCATTTTCAAATCTTGAATTTGTGATTGGATAAATTGCTTTGTATTGATTGATTATTGCCATAATTTAACATCTCCTCATTAAAATTTTGCTGATATAATTTACTGTCTTTTCCAAAAAATCTTTCATAATTTGATTTTTGTTGTGGAATTGCGTTTATTGTTAATTCTTCGTGTATCATTTTTTTAATTGTAGCAGAATCCAATTCTCCAATATCTTCAAACTCTTCAATTCTCTTTTCTTTAGCATTAAAAAATATAGGTAAGTTTCTGTCTAATAGATAATTCGTTCGCATAAAATCATAACATTTTAATTGAACTAATAATTGTCTTAAAGAATCTTTATCAATTACTGACATAGATTCCAAGTTATCCAAAGCATACATATAATGACCTTGATAACAAGGTTTAGCAAAGAGAAATTCTACAGAATTAAAAAGTTCATTTGGTTGTTTTTCTGTTTCCATAACTATTTAGAATAGTTATGATTAATATGGAGGAAATATATGTCAGATGAATTTGAAGAAAACGAAGTTGAATCTATGGACTTATCTATCGCTGATACAAACACTTTAGTCGAAGAGAGTAAGGAACTTTTAAAAAGTCTTTACAATTTAGATGAAAATAAAGTAACAAGAATTACAAGTCAAGATGATTTAAGAAATGATGTTTCATCTTTTATTTCTTCACAATTGAAAAACCTTGAAAATCAAAATACACTAAAGAGTATTATTGAAGCAGAAATGGTAAAACGTGTTTTGACACATGATTTGAGTAATGATGAATTGAGAAGTTGGTATGCTACAATTTCTTCTGAAAAGTCAAAGAATGTTGATTCGTTGTTTAAGGTCTTTATTCCTAGTCAAGTTTCACCTAACCCAATTATTACTCCTGCAACAAAAGATGAGGAGAAAGATACTGTAGATTTAAGTCCTTCACAAAGACAAGCAATTGAAAAACTTTCTCGTATTATTTCTGCAAGTAATCAAGGTGTAAATAATAATGAAGAAAAATGAATCTATGTATTGGTGGCAAAGACTTGATGTTGAGCCATCTGAAAAAGATAATGTACATGATTTTATGGAAGAGAAAAACTTTTTGTGGAAAGTTTTAACCCTTCCGTGCTTTACTTGTGTAAATGGTGAATACATTGAAATTGACCGTAATAGAGTTGTCGCTAGAAGTGACGACATGAAGCCTATGTATGTTGTAAAGAAACAATACAAATTGATGAACAATGAAGAATGTTTTCAAGTGATGAATTTGTTTAAACAAAAATATGAAAACAGTAAATTTGTATCATGTGGTGATATATTAAATCAAAAGAAATCTTATCTTACAATGCTTTTGAAAAAAGTAAAAATTTGTAATGATGATTTCTTGGTTTACATGACCACCGCTAACGGTTTTGATGGAAGAAATGCTATAAACTGTTCATTAAGTTTATTAAGAGAATCTGACCATGCGGTTTTTCAAATGGCTGATGAAACCCACAAACGTATTTGGACTATGGGAAGATTGGATACAACTTCAAACTTTGACCAACTTTATAAAGAGGTTGAAGAATATATAAAGTTTGCTCAAGATTTAGGCGAAGAATTAAATAAAAAAGAAATTGTACTGAATGACATTTTGAAACCATTGTTTGAATTGGATTGGAAAAAATCAAAATGTATAAATCTTCACATGGCTGAACAGAAAGAATATATAAGAGAAATATATATAAAAAATGGCGGAAAATCTTTATACAATTTGTATATGGCTATAAGTTCTTATTACTGCAATTATCGTAATATTAGAAATGGAAAATTAGGAGATGATTTAAGATTTGATTTTGCGATGATTGGATATTTTTACGAACTGTGTAATTACACTAACTATATAATTAAAAATCTTACTATATAATATTATATTTGACAATTAGAGGTGATTTTATGAATACATTGTCTGAACTTTCAAGTTATGTTTATCTTTTGGGAAATGATGCTCGCATTCTGCATTTGTATACAGAAGGTGAGAATTTTATGAGTATTCATGAACTTTTACAAGATTTGTATGAAGTTTGTTTTGAGTATTACGACACTTTTGCTGAAATGGCTATCGCTCATAGTGAATCTATTCCTAATCCTAGTGATATTGTTTTAAGCGAAGGAATTGATTGGAATCCTACACTTGGTAATGCTTTTGATACAAACTTCATTGTAAGTGAAGTAAAAGAAAAAGGAAACAAAGTTATTACTATGGGTGATACTCTTGAAGGATACGAAGGATTCGTAAAAAGTGAAATTGACGCTTTCAATGCTGAATTAGATTCAATTGTAAATTATAAATTTGGTCGGATTGGAAAATAAGTTTGTTGTTTTTCAAATCCGAAAATATAGATTAGACCTACCAAAAGTAGGTCTTTTTTTTGTATAAATTACTTGACAAGCGCACTTGCTTATGTTATTATTCATGTGTACGGAGATAATATATATATATATGAATAAATTTATTATTAAAACAAGATTTTATAATTTTCTTTTTGCTAAAAGAATAATTAAATCTCCAAATTGGATTTTTGGAGGTGACTAATTTGTATAAGAATGATGTGTATTATTTAGGAATAAAAGATAAAAACGGAAAAGAACTATCTTCACAATCTTTAATAAATTTTGAGGAGCATATAGGTTCTATATTTTATTCCACAGACGATTGTCGTTTTAAAATAAAATGGGAAGATGGATTCATACGAGATATCGATAAATCTTTTATAAAACAAGTAGAGGTTGTTTAATTATGGAACAGAAATATGATGTTAATTATTCACTCACAATAGAAGAAACTGATAAAATGTATGAGTGGCAGAAGAAGCATAATAAGAAGTTTCATAAGAAAGGATTTGGATATCAAGGAGTTAGTCCCGTTTCAAATTTTGAAGTAAGATTCGGTTCATGTTCTATTGGAACTTGGGCAGAATGTGTTTGTTTGAACTGTTTGAATAAAACAAATGTTAGTAATAAAAGCGTTGAAAAACTAAGAAAGTTAGCAACCTTTGAAATTCGAGAACTTAGATAAGGAGATATTTGCATGGTAAAGAATTATGTAAAAAGACCAATCCCAATTGAAGCAATTCAGTGGAATGGTAAAAACTTTGATGAAATTAAAGCATTTTGTAAAGATGCTATGATTGCTTATGGCGGAGAATTGATTATTCCTACTTTGGAAGATGGAAAATTTATCAAGGCTAAACATGTCGCTACGGAAGGTGATTATGTAATTAAAGGTGTTCGTGGAGAATTTTATTTTTGTAAAGAAGATATTTTCAATGAAACTTATGAGGAGGTAGAATTTTGCAATTAGGTGGAATTAAATGTTTGAAATGTGGAGATATAATTTATTCTCGTTCAAGACATGATTTTCGTTGGTGTAGTTGTGAATCTTGTGCGGTTGATGGTGGATTTGATTATCTTAAAATCGTGGGAAATAAAGAGAATTGGGAATTTAAGAGAATTAATATACTTGAAAACAAGACAGATGACGAAGTAAAGAAAATATTATTTGAAGATTGGAATAAAGGAAAAAATAAATACGGTGTATTAAAAGAAGGAAATAAATAAGATATAATTTGAATATGGAGGAATAATATGGATGTAAATGTGTTTATTGAAGAAAACAAGAATAATATTAACGTTAAGGAAATTGCAGAAAAGTTTAATCTGTCTGTTCCCACAGTTTATCGGCATTTAAGAATGGTTGGTGTAAAGCCAAAGAAGAATCATTCTGATAAAAGACTTAATGATATTAATAAGTTGAGAAGTGAAGGAAAGACTTATCAAGAGATTGGTAATATTTATGGAATTTCACGTCAGCGAGTGGAGCAGATTATTAATCAGCATAACTAATTTTAATTTTGTATTTTCAGACCATACAGATAAGAAAACGATGGTCTAGGAGGATATATGAACAAATTTATTTATGAGGGATTTGCTTGTATTGAAGCAAATGAAGATGAGATTGTCTTCTCAAATGGTAGAGGAGAAGTTCGATTGGAATTAATGGAATTGGATTGTGTACCCATGAAGAAGTACAAATTCACATTTGAAGAAAGTGAAAATGGCGAATGGAAAGTTACTGCTTTTGAAAAAGACAAGTTTGACAAATTTTCGGTTTTCATGGTGAAAAGTCCAAAAGGTAAAGTTTGTGTTACAATGCATTTGGATTCTTATAAAAAAGAAGACATGGAATATTTCAAACGTGGAACAAGATTCAATCTGAAAATTGAATAATTTCACTTGACAAAATTAAAAGAGTGTTGTAAAGTGTGAGTATGAATGAAATTAATTTATCTACATTTTATCGACACTCTTCTTTTATGAAAGAAGTTCATGATGGTGAAAAGAAAATTATTGAATCTGAAAAAGAATTGGCTAGATTTCCAAAAGAAGAATCTTCTATTCAGATTGGTGATTTAATTTTCTCTAGTGGAAAAGGAACAAAGATTGAGAATATTCAAGGTAAAGTCTTGGATAAGTGGTACAATGGAAAGTTTCTTGCTTTTAAGATTGATTGGGATTTTGCTACAAAAAAGAAAAATCATGAAATTACAATCGAAAGATTAAAAGATATAAAGGAGATATGATTATGGCAATGATTTATAATCTTTCATCGTTTACTGATGAAGAGCAAGAGCGTGTTGAGGCGTTGATTAAGCAGATTGAAAAAGAAAAGAAAGCGCAGAAATGGTGGATTATGCCGAAATATGCCATCTTCAGTAAAGAAGCACAAGAGTTTGGTCAGTCTTATTTTGTAGAACCGCAGACAGATGATTATTCAAGAAGTAGACCACCGTTGAAATCTGATTTTAATTCTAAGGAAGAAGCAGAAAAATGGTTGAAGAATTATTTGGAAGAAGAAAGTCTTTTTAAGTCAGCGAAAGATGATATTGATAATCTTGTATGTAATCTCGGTCATGTTGTAAAAAAACTTCAAAAACATGAATATATTACAAAAGATGATTGGACTAAATGTTTTGAACTATATAATGAATCAAAAGTATATGGTGCTTTGTTTAAAGTAACTAAAGGATAAATTTTATGAATATGAATATTGAAAATTGGGAATTAAAAGATTCTTGTGATGATACACAATTTTATTATGAATCGAAATTAAATAACGATGTGATTGCTTGTATTGTGATTCCACATAAAGGAAATCACTTTCGATGGTTGTTGCGAATAGGATTTAAATCTACATTTAATAAATGGGGTGATGTGGAATATGAAAACACTTTTGATACTTTTCAGTTACTTGCCGAATTTATGAGTGATGAAAAACATTTAAAAGAAATTGAATTGATAAAAGGAGAATGATATGAATTATGACAGTTTAAAAGATACACGAAAACATATAGCAAAAGTAAATGATTATATTGGAAAATGCATAATTGAATTAGATGAGCGTGGTATAAATCACGATTCTGATAAAATCAATGATGAAGTTGAGAAAACTCTTTTTGATGAATACACTCCGAAATTGGCAAAATGTACATACGGAAGTGAAGAATACAAGTCATATTTGAATGGTTTAAAACCTGCATTGGATAGACATTACTTAAATAACAGACACCATCCAGAACATTTTGATAACGGAATTCAAGGAATGAACTTGATTGATGTATTGGAAATGATTTGTGATTGGAAAGCAAGTTCTGAACGTCACGAAAATGGTGATATTTATAAATCAATTGAAATTAATCAAAAACGATTTGGGTATTCTGATGATTTAAAATCTATTCTTAAAAATACAGTTGATTTTTTAATGGGAGAATAAATATGAGTGAAAATGTAAATCATAAACTTGTTGTAGCAGGCGATATCCATTTACAGTCGCACGAGCCGAAACGTTCAAATGCAATAGATACATTGAATTGGATTTTTGAACAAGATTTTAACAATGAAAATAATTCAATTTTATTTTTGGGTGATTTGTGTGAGGTGAACGCAAATTTTGAATGTTTCGAGGTATTCGTTGATTTCTTTGTGAATAAGAGTAAATTTGAACAAATTTATTTACTAACTGGGAATCATGATTTGGGAAATTTGGATAATGTGCTTAGTCTGTTTAGACCACTAAAGAATGTAAAAGTAATTACAGATTGGGAAGTTATTGATTTTTACAACACTAAAATTTTAGCACTCCCGTACTACAATCATGAATCCACTGAACGCAAAAGTATGGTAGAAGTATATTCTCATTTATATGAAAATGAAGAAATCAAAGATACAGAATTCGATTATTGTTGTGGACATCTGGAAGACGAAACAAATCACTTCTCAAAAAAATATTGCGATTTATCTCAATTGAAAGTAAAACATTTTCTGCATGGTCATATACATACATGTAATCTTCAGAATTGTGGAAGATATTTGGGGAGTGCTTGCGTGAATTCTTCTAGCGAAAAAGGCAATACAAAATATCTTGCAATCATTGATGGTGAAACAAAAGAATTTGAGTTGAAAGAGATTCCTAAGTTTATGGAATACTACACAGTAGAATATCCGAACAAACTTGAAAAACCTAAAACAAAATATGCAATTTTTACAGTAAAGAATGCTCTTGATAAAAATGTTGCTCTTGAAGAATATTCCAAGCAAGCAAAAGAAATGGGATTTGAATTCTACACCAACAAGGTTCTCAAGCAGAGAGTTACAGAAGTTGAAATGAATGATGTAGAAAAATCGGAAAAACCGACTTTTGAAAAATTTTCAAAATCAGTAGGATTGTCAAATGAAGTGTTTGATATTTGCAATGAAGTTATTCGACTGAAAAGTGAGGAATAAATGATATTATATGTTGGTGTTCAATCTTATATAGACAAACGAGAATTTTCAGCATCTTGGCGTCCAGTCATTGTGTTCAAAGATGAAAAATCGGCAATCTCATGGATGTATGCTGACGAAAATAATAGAAATTATTATCCATGTAATTATAAGGAGTAATTTATGAGTGAAAAATTTGATTATCTTCAGTTTATGCTTTCTGCCGAAAAGAATAAAAGAGAAAGTGATAAAATGAATAAACTAATTAAAGATTTATCTGATGAACAATTGGAAACATTGATTCAAATGACGGAATCTAAATCAGAGTCGAATATTATCTACGGAAGATAGGAGTAATTTATGTCTTTATCTGAAGAACAAATAGAACAGATTTGTAAAATAGCAAATATTGATGATATTGGAGAATTATCCGATGGATTTCATACATTCAATTCTCTTTATTATCAGCGAGCGATTTTATTCGCAACAATCGTAAACACATATAAAGAACTTGCTTGGAAATCAAAGAAACATGAAGACGGACAATTTTGTTTTGACGGTGGTTGGTTTATAGTTGGAATTGATACACCGAAGGGTTCTTATACTTATCATTATGAAATGGAATATTGGGATTTGTTTGATTGTAGAGAACTTCCTAGAGGAAAACATTGGGATGGTCATACTGATGAAGATGTTACAAGGTTGTTGAGTTTATGTTTTGAGGAATAATGTATGAACAGAAAAGCAAAACGAAATAAATATCGAAATGTACTTGCTTCTAAAAATGTAGAAATCAATACTCTTAAAAATGAAGTTCAAGGTTATGCAAACGCTTGTCGTAGTGCGTTTTCTGATTTTCGAAAATGTTCTAGGAAACTAGAAGAACAAGAAGAAAAAACGGAAGAATATAAAAAGAAGTATTTCGACCAACTTAAAAAGGAATTTCTTGATGGCAATAAAGAGTTAGTTACTTTGTCTTTGGTAGTTCCAAAAGACCTCACATTATTAAATTCACCAATTCCTATTGAAGAATTAGAAAAAGAACGAAAGAGAGTTCTTTGTTATGAACTTGCCAAAAGTTTGTATGATAATTTTGATGTTTTAAGACGAACGGAATATAAAACTAGCACAAGATTTGATTTAGTGTTGGTGAAATGGAATCAGAGTAATAGAAATATTGATGATTGGGATGAGTTCTGTGGTTATGCAGATATTAATCCATACGCAATTAATAATCGTGGTATTATGGCTAATGAACTTATGAAAGGGAAGAACTAGAAGTAATAATTATATGTAATTTTGGGAGAGATTCTTAATGAAAGAAGAAAGAATTTTAAAATTAGATGTTGAAGATATTATTAAAATATTGGCTGAACATTTTGATGTTGATGAAAGTGATATAATATTAAAATTATATCATGATACGAATGATTTCGGTGACATTGATGAAGGAATTTTGTGTGAAATAAGGGTGTGATTATGGAACAAAAATCTTTTAAACTTGCAGAATCATTAAGAAAAGTAGCAGATTTATTAATGAAAGAAGATTATTTTAATAATCTAGAAGAAACAATTAAAACAAAGAATATCCTTATTAAAGAACTTTTGAAAGTAATTGTTATGGCTTATAATAGAAATCGAGAATTTTGTGAAGTTTATTCTTTAGGAAGTGTAGAAGATGTAAAAGCATATATCGATAGTGCTATATTACACTATGGCGAATGTTTGAAGATAAAAGGATATGAAGATATTAATGGTGTAGTTGAAACATTGTATAAAGATTTTGTAGGAGATTAATTTATGGAATACGACTATTGTCCTTGCAGTTATCCGATAGTTGAATTTAAATGCAAAAATGTAACAGATTTAACAAAATTGTATTCCTTGAATGAATATCAAAAATCTTTTCATACACGTATTACATTTAATGTTGAATTGATTGATACTTTTAATATTAAAATTAATTATTGTATTCCGTCTGATGTTGCTTGGATTATGAATTTTGATTTGAATAGTTTTAATGAAGAAATAAATGAAGCGTTATT
>Ga0247609_10001501_pt1 | contig 27575 bp, 31 predicted proteins | sample 172DNAGHGlowgp2_FD_193487 | JGI IMG/M metagenome (GOLD analysis project Ga0247609, IMG submission 193487) | Sheep rumen microbial communities from Palmerston North, Manawatu-Wanganui, New Zealand - 1728 DNA GHGlow gp2 | ecosystem: Host-associated > Mammals > Digestive system > Stomach > Rumen ...
CACTTGCACTGAGAATGTCATGACCAGTAGAGCCGCTACTAACTCTCTTTCTATTCAACTGAATTGCAAATGGATGGTCACTTTCAACTTCCCACTCATCTATTAAATCACCAACTGGAACGACCACATCTGGCATTCTCTGCCCATTGACGGTATATTCAATAATAATTGCCTCTCTATATGGGTCATACCAAATCTTATCAATCACTGAATTAGTCTTAAGAGGAATCTCCTTAATACCGTTTGTTGATTTGAATACAAGAACGTTTCCACTTGCTCCACTTACGATGTCAAGGTCAACACCAGCATAGAGTCCATCACTTTCTAATTTAATGATGTTCTCAATATCATATTCCTTTTCGTCACTAAGTGCGACACTAATTTTTGGAATAGTGGTGTCAGTTTTATCAATGTTTATCGAGTTATCGCTATCAATATCCTTCAACTTTGCTGATGTCTCTCCACTAATTGCATCAATTTCACTTTGTAGGTTATCAATTTCATCCCTTACAGTATTTCTAGGACTAAATCCATCACCAATTTCATCCTCAATTGCTTGAATCTTGCCATCGTGTTCGTCATCCTTAGCTGTTGAACGGTCAATCTCATCATTAAGCTTTTCCTCGATTCTGTGTTCCTCACTTCTTGCACTAATAATCTCAATATCAAGTTTATCACTCAATGCCTCAAACTTAGCAGTAATGTTCTCATGAGAGTTATCAGTGAATCCGCTACCAATGGTATTGTCAATTCTTTCAATATTTGTGTCAACAATTCCGCTTACTGAATCGATTGCCCCACTCAAGAATGTAGTGTTTGCTGAAAGATTGTCAAGAACTTGTTTAACATTAGTTGTTCCAGTAGCATTATACTTGATATTTGAAGCTGTGCCATTTACATAAAGTTCATGATTTACGTCTTCAAGTATGTTATTTGGTTGGGTATTAGCAATCTTAACATCTGCCGATACCTTATCCTTACCACCAACATTTCTAACTCTAGAAACCTCAACACTATGACCTTCATTCTGGGGTTCCCACTCCTCAATCATTTGACCAATTGAGATTCTTGAATAATGGGTTTCACCACTATCGTCAACCCATTCAATTACCAATTCCTCAGTTATAGAATCATACCATACGTTTTTAAACAAACTAATCGTATTAAGTTGGATTTCTTCTGTAGTAACAGTTGGTTCTCCACTTATTCCGCGTCCACTAACGGTAAACAAAAGTTTATTCTCATTTGGTTTATATTCAAGATTTACAGTTGAAAAAACTCCATCAATTTTTTCAAATATAATGTTTCTACTATCATTAGAAACCTTCAACTCATGTAAATTATTAAGAGCTTCTTGAACTGTTAATTTTTCACCATTTTTCCAACAAGTAATATTACTTGCTTTACCATCAACCTTCAAACGTGTTCCATCCCAAGATTTTTCCAATATATTGTCTTCTGCCTCAGTGTCAATTCTAACATCAGCACGAAGAACATCTTGCCAAGGCTGAATAAGTTCAGACTCTCCATCATAAACTCTTTCCTTTGTTAATACAATTGGAGTGGTTGATGCACTACTTTCAACAGTCCATTCAGTAATTAGATTTTTACAGTCAATGACAACTTCATCACCGTTTCTAAGATTCAAGTGAATACTTTCATCTTTAACGTCATAAGAACCACCAGTAAGATAATTGTTTGGTAATGTAATAGTGGTGCTAGAAAGTGTCTTATCGGCATTACTTACAGAGAACGTAAATTGTTCATTCTCTTCATCATACTTTAGGTTAACATACATAAACAATCCATTCTCAGTAACCATAAGATTGTTCTTGACACTAACACTATCTTCACTAAAAACAAATCTATCTTCAGTCTTTACATCACCACTTATAAAGGTTCCAGTTTCACTTGAAGCAGCATGTAAGTTCAAGGTGTCGGTATTCTTGGGAATAAGTGTAAGAGCCTTTACTGCTGTAATAAATTCGTCATAATGCTCATCAATTAAATCCTTAACTTCATCAATGTCAATGATACAGAAACGGTTGTCATCCCATTGTACTAGTTCAGAATTTATACCAGGATTAGTTCTAGAACCAATTGCAAGAATAACGTGTGGATTTGTTGAATCATCTTCATTCTTATACGCTAGAATTGTTGGTTCTGCAAACAAAGAAGATGCTTGCATTACATCCATACCACTTGTAACGCTAGATAAGCTATATCCAACACCAGTGGTGATATATTCTATAGCTTCTTTCCTTGAATTGAACACCTCATTATGGTGTCTAAATTGTAATCTATCAATCATCTTTATATTATTTTTTCAACGTTATTAATTAAATAGTTCCAAAATTTCCATCGAACTTAATTTTAACAGAATGCGTATCTTCTTCATCCTTTGATGGGATTACCAAATTATAAGGTTGGTCGCTCCAATTTGTTGATACTTGTAATGTATATGTTCCAGCTGAAAGTAATTGCCCATCAACTTCTTGAGTATAAGCACTCAAGTCATCAATTTCCTCTTGTAATACTGTCTCTGCGCTAATTGCTCTTTCTTCTTCAGCAATAATTGCATCAGTAAGAGCACTGTCAGCTTCCTTTCTTTCCTCCGTTTCAGCACTTAATGCTTCCCAAAGGTCAGTTATGCCTGATTCTGTTTTAGCACTCAACTCATCTATTTTCTCTTGTAATACTTCATCAGCAGCAGTTCTAGCTGAAACCTCTTCAACAAGTGCTTCCCAAAGTTCAGCATCACTAGATTCACGAGCTTCAGTTTCAGCACTTAATGCTTCCCAAAGGTCAGTTATAGCTGATTCTGTTTCTGCACTTAATTCATCGATTTCCCACTGTAATTTCTCATCAGCTTCTTCTCTTTCCTTTCTCTCCTTATCGATGATTGGCATTATAATCTTAAGGATTCTCTCAACAATGATATTATCAGTGTCTCTCAATTCTTTATCACAGCCATCCTCTGTAAGATAAACACGATACTCAAGATTCTTTTGGTTTACAGTTTGTACTTCAACCTCGATGCACTCTTCATCGCCATATTCATTAATCCAACATACTGTCTTTGTTGTGGCTGTATCAGGTGTTAAGCAAGGATTTTCAATAACAATGGTTTCACCCTCATTCATTATTCTCTTTTCCCAATATTTACCATTGAACTCATTGATGAACATCTCGATTCTCTTATCGTTAACACCATCACCATTGTTTGGCATTAATACCTCTGGAATTTCTCCATCTTTTCTATTCTCATAAGTGATGAAGCCATTCTTATCAGCAAAATTTGACGCAAGCCAAATCTGCTTACTTTCTGGGAACAACACTGCCTTATAAACAACTCCATTGATGTATTCAGTCTCCTTAAAGTTAGAACCATCATAATCCTTAACCAATCTTACTGAATAATATGGCTCTGGACATTCAGCAACTTGATATACACCACTCTTGTCAAAATCAAATACCTTGATGTATATATCTTGCTCTAGGTCATCATTTATATGACTTGTTGACCAAAATGCGCTTGTTTCTTTAAATCCAAATGGACTTGGAGTGCCATTCTTGAATAATGAAGTGCCAGCTGGATAAACGGTCATTCCAAACTTATCAATACCAACTGGGTTGATAATTGCATCACTTGGAATTGTATTAGTATTGTCGAAGATGTAATCATCAGTATCATCAGCAGTTACTGAAGTTGTGGTTGTGCAACTTGTATAAGGTCTCTTGCCATTACAATCACATTCATAAAGAGAATTAGCCCATCCACACTCAGACTTTAGATATTTGCCAGCAAGCTTACCAAGTTCCTTATGGCAAGCAGCAGAATTGTGATTTCTGTATTCACAAGGCTCAAGAGAATTCAATAACTTGTCCCAATCAGCCTTTGAAGGAACACGCCACCAATACTTCTTATCCTCAACCTCCTTGCAGATTTCCTTATCAACATATTCCTTGTCAAGAATAGATTGAATCTTGTCAACACCACTACCATTATAAAGATAACCGTAGTCGCTTACATATTCCTTGGTGACAATTCTTGTACCCTTCTTGTGAGTACCAATCTCGCCACCATTGGTTAAATCAATAACCTTAATAGCTGGTGCTAACATACCAGTCTTCTCAACTCCTGCAAGACCAAGAGGAGATTTCATAGTACCTAAACCCTTAAGAGTATTGTCAGTGATAACCTTTGTCAATATATCACTTCCAATAACCTCATTAATGTTGTCTGAAGTTAAAATGTTGTCAATGGTAACACCCTTCTCAACACCTTCATCATCCTTGTACTTAATGGTTAAGGTAACACCCTTATCAGAACCAACACCACTTGTGGCAATAAAATCATAAGTTAGGTTCTTGTCAATGGTTGTGTCAATTGGAACAACAATCTTATCGCCATTGTTTCTAATCAACACTAAAGTTCCCTTTGAATCCTCATCCCTAACATAAGTAGCTGCACTGATGTCTGCACTCTTGAGATTGAAGAAGTTGGAGTCAATTTGGTTTATACTGAGCTTGCAATTGGCCGTGTAGTCGTCACTGTAAGAGCTCACAAGCTTGTAGTATACTAATCCACTTGTCATAATATTCAAATATTTTTAAATTTTTATTATTTTTCTTAAAAATAAATACTTTTTCCAGTTATAATATTTATTGATAGATATAATTATTGTATATAAATCCATCAAATTTTATAAAAAAAGTATGAAACACCCAAAAGGCTATTGGAAAAACAAGGAAAACATGATGCGTGAGGCAAGGAAATACTCCACCAAGGAAGAGTTTCAAAAGGGGAACTTATATGCTTTCCTAGCAGCCCATAAATACGGTTATATAGATGAACTAGACTGGATGGTTAAGCAGAAGCAGCACAAGAATGGTTATTGGACTTATAAGCACATTGAGGAAGAGGCATTGAAGTACAATACCAAGACAGAGTTCTCAAAGGGGTGTAATACTGCATATAGGGCTGCATTGAAGCTAGGGATAATAGATGATTTCTTCATGTTTAACAATTATGTACAATAAAAGGAGGGTGTTTTCCCTCCTTTGTTTATTTTTCACCAAAACTTAACGGTATTAACAAGGTTTTGGAATTCTTCATCTCCATATGTATTAAGGATATTTTCTATGAATTCGGTTATTTCTTTGCAATCAAATTCAATATCATCCTTCATTAGTTTATCATGATATTCTTTTAATTTATCAATATCATTATACTTCTTATGGAATTCGTCTTGTATAAAGAAGAAGTAATTGGTAATCTTTCCAACTTCCTTAAGGTAATCATATAATTTCAATGCATCCTTAAATGGTAATTCAAATTTATACTTGACATCTATTTCCAATAGGAGTCTTTCGAGACTCATTAAATCCTTTAATTTCATTTCAATTTCTCCCTAAATTTATCTAACAATATTTTCTTTTTTTCTTCAAATGGTTTTGAGACTATATACATAAAATCATCCTTATGTTTGTTTCTATATGCCTCTAGTGTACAAATTTTGCGGCAAGGTGCTCCAGCAGCGACTGTATTTGATGGAATATTTTGATTAACGATACTTCCTGCACCAATAATGACATTATCTCCAATTGTCACATTTGGTAGTATTACTGTTCTACAACCTATAAAGCAATTTTTTCCAATTACAATTGGACCATATATTACAGTTTCTTTATCACCATCTTCTAGGTTTCTTATTACTCTTGTTGCTGCATCGTGTGTCACAAATGCGCAGTCGAATGATATGGTTGTATTATCACCAACCTTTACAAGGTATGGTTCTGAGCCAAAATTGGCATTTCCAATTATTTGTACATTTTTACCTAGATTTGGTTTTCCGTATTTATTACTTGCTACAAACATATTTAAGAAATTCTTACATATTCAGATAATATTTTTTCGATGGGGAATCCTTGTAATGCCATTATATGACCACTCCAATCACCGCATTGTTCCATCCCAGCCCAAGGATGGACATGATGAAGTATTGCGCCTCTCATTAACTCTAAAAGTACAACTAGGTCATCTCCCTTTGGTATGGGGTGCAGTTTATCCATAACCTCATCCATCTTTGATTCCGTAACCAATGTATCTTTATCTTTCAAATTATGGGCAATGTCTTCATCTTTATTACTCATAATATTGATTCTATTTGCCACAAGGTTAATAATTGAATTTGCTTGGTGTTTCTCACCAGTGGCCAACCCTTGTTTATACTTCAATTGTATATAAGCTGGGTCAGTTCCATTAAATATGACATTTCCAATAATATTTGGATTATCGCTATTTGTTGCTTCTCCACGAATACCTGCTCTGAGGTCAATTTCGCTCTTTTTAGTAGTATTGTCATATTTTAGGGTAATATCTTCTCTGCCTCTTCCAACCACAGCAACATCTTCTGAATTTGGGAATGCGCCTCTTGTATTATCAGAATTGAATATTTGTTGTAATGGTTTTAATATTCGTGACATTAACAAAGAAGTGGAATCCTTCTTGCTGCAATCAGAGAAATATTGTGGTTGTGAAATAATTGGACCTAAATAATATCTTTGAGAGCTTTGTTTATCCCCACCCTTGTCCTCTTGCATAAATACGAAAACAGCTTCTCCAACCTTTGGCACACTCTGAAATACCTTTGGCAATAGTGGGAATGCCCAAGGGATAAGGTTAACATTTTCAGCATTATCCCCAGCTACTTCTGCACGTATTCTAAGTCCACCATAACTTTCTTCAGAATAAATGCTTTCAACTTCCCTTACAGTTCCAATATTAATTGAAAAATTATTACTCATCGCTTAATATGCCTCTTTTTTTAAGTTCATCATTAGCCTTATTATAAAGATAATCAAGGTCTTCAAGTTCATGAACCAAATCGATTATCTTTGTCTTTCTAACATTATATTCATTGTCATAACCCTTCATCTTGAGATTAATCTCGGCATTAGACATCTTACTAAAATCTACATTCCTATTCATAGTTTAACTGATTGTTCCTCCACCAGTTGGAAAATCAACTAGGTTGGCCATTATTGTCATTGGTCCACCAGCATTAATACCAGAACCAATGATTGTTGCAGAACCAGGAACAGTACTAGTCTGTACTGATGCATCAAATTTTATAGCTCTAAAGAATTCCTTAGTAATTGCAGAACTAAATGCAACTGTTAAATTTACGCTACCATCTGGCATGGAGCCTGTTGGAATTCCTAACCTATTTAAATCCTTTGTGATGTTTGCTACAGATTGAATTGTAGAAAGTCCTGGCCTCTTTATCATTGAACACACCAACAATCTTCTAGATAATTGTGGAAATGGCTGTCTTATATTACTAAAATATTCCTTTATTGTTTGGCAAATCTGTGCTATACCCATAGTCTTTTAACAATTATTAAGTTGGGGTTTTTCTCCCCTTTTAGTTTCACTAGTATCAATATCAGCGTAGTCAACAGTATCAAGTTTTGTGTTCATATATCGATTACCGAAATTGAACCATATTGTAGGACAATTACGTATAATATCGTTTATAACATCTGCATATGACTCTAATTGCTCTCTTACGATTGCATCTGTTAGAACGCTTATAATAGGCGACAGAACCTTCAATAATAGCTTCAGAAGCTCTTGTAGTATTAAGTCCCTAATTTCCTTTATAACGGCTATAATAATGCTTCTCATAGCCTTTATTAGGTCAGCAACAGTAAACTTCTTCCACTTACCACCCATTATAGTCTCATTGACCTCTAAAAGCATCAATACCTTTGGGCTTAATAAGCTTTGTACAACAGCGAATGTCAATTGTTCAATAAGGTCGGTAACAAAATCAAATCTAACATTTGTTTTATCTTCTTCACTTAAACCTTCTGTTATATTAACGCTTACTTGATTGAATGTGCGTTTTAATATATCTACTTGTTCATTAAGTTCTGCTGTATCATCAAGTCCATTCAAGATTTCTTCTATATCTGAGAAATCTCTTTTCTTTGCTTTTCTTTCTTCAGCATTTCTTAATAGCGCGTCATATTTTGCATTATTGAATTCAAAGAAGCAATCTTCAACAGATATATCATCTGCTTCAAGTATACTCTTTATGATTTCCTTAATTTCTTCTGTTCCATTCTGGTGTTCCATTCCAACAGAGAAACCAAGCCCCAACTTTATATTTAGTAATGTGTCTAAAAGAGTTTTTGCTATTACCTTAACATCAAACAATCTAATACTCATTACATAGTCATAATTAAATTCGAATATGGTAAGTCCACAATAACACTCTATTAGGTTGTTTATAACCTTATCTTTATCATTCACAATAACTTTACCGCTATTTTGGTCTATTTCAACAGCACCATTAAGATATGACATGGATTGTGATTCTCCTCCTACATCAAGTGTGTATTTTCCATTTGGGTCATATTCACCTTTTGAATTGAATAACAGCTTCTTAAATCTCCAAGGTGGCTCACCATTACTTATATTTGGTGTATGTATGATTGGTTTTGGTAATATCGTAAATCTAAACTTATTATTAACAAGTCCATTTAATGGGGATTCACCACTTGCTTGGTCTAAGAATTGTATGTTGCATATTCCTCTTTCTTTGTTGTAGTCTCTAGTTGCACCACTTCCAATACCAAGGTTTTTTGTTAATTGGTCTGCGCGTCTAACATACCAATTGACTGAATTCCAATCATCTGATACTGGAACTAATGTATTTTTAACAATCTTATTGTCCTTATCATATTGACTATCAATACACATTGAAATAACGTGAGAAGAACCAGTATAGGTAAATGTATTACCTGGCAATATACTAGATTTACTATATCCATTATAATTTACTTCTACTACTTCTAAAAGACTGTTACCTTTCACATTTGAAGCACCTCCACCATGTATATTATCAGTGAATGATGACATATTTGTGATTGATGATGAATTTGGGAATTTACCCTTATGTATAACAAACCAAAGATATGCATCAAAATCTTCAGCCCTTGCAAACTTGTATACATCGGTAACTCCATCTAAACCAAAATACCATCCTTTGCCTTCTGTTGATAATGGACTCATTGATAATTTATTAAAAAAGTCAATTGACTCCAAACTAATATCAATACCATATTCTTGAGAAGTATTAACATTATTTGGTACTTTATGCCTTTTTCTATATTTATCTGGTATTCTTGGGTCAGTTGTACAAGTAATCATATTCTTAAGGTTCGTCAACAAGATTGCCTTAACTGCGATTTCTAATGCTGGCAATGTTCCAACCAAAAAATTAGAAATAAAGTTCTCAAGCTCTTCACGAGTTACCCCCAAACGCGATAATAATTGCAACACGTATTCCATTGGATTTGTTGCAATATTAAAAGATAACGCAGGACTTATATCTATAAGCTGAATTATTGCTAGTATCTTATCAATCGCCTTGGCAGCGTCAATAGATGCAATTGTGTCTTGTTGTTCTTTCTTAAGACTTGCCATATTTATGATTTCTTTCTTTCTATATCAAGTTGTATTGTCTTAGTTTTTTCTTCGCTTGAATATGACTCATCAACCATCTTCTTAATATCATCAAAGTTAAAGTCCATATTCTTGATATTATCACCCTCATCGAATGCTTGCTGAACATTTCCATTATAATGGAGAATGTCGCTCATAATCTTTGCAACATCCAATTTCTTTGATATTGCCTTATCTTTTATTCCAAGATAATCATTAATTGCCTTACTATATTTACTACGAGCCTCCATAGGCTCATCCTTTAATTGTGTCGCATTTGAAAGTTTATTTATTTCATTCTGGGCTTGGATTATCTGTTCATCGCTAATTCTATAAATCTCTTGGAGTAGGTCTCTTAAATTCTGAGAGTCATTTAATTCTATTTTTAATTTTCCCATAGCAATAAATATTTACTCATTTATTATCTTTAATTTTGTTTCATAATAAGTTCGTTTATAAATGCGAATTGAATCTCTTATTTCTTTAGTATTCATATTGGTATTTTCCTTCAAGAAAAGTAATACTGAACTCTTATTAAACTTATTGCTTCCCATTTGGGCAAATATTTCATCCCAATTGGTCATAAGGTTAAGAAGACACTCACCAACCTTAATTTCATTTTCATTTAATTTAAGTTCTTCTTTGTCATTTAGAATACGTTTAATGTTTTTAACTGTATTTCCAGTTAACTCTGCTAAGAAAGCTTTATTAGGGTCTTCGCTATTATATGAGAAATTAAGATTATTATCCAATGCATTCTGCATTTCACTAGATGGGTTGTCATAATGTTCATTTCTCTTCTGATTCTTTGCGAATTGATTAATCTTATAAATCAAATAGTTCTTGCAAATCGTACCACAATATGAATATGCTTTATAGTTCGTCGTTGGGTCGAAACAAGATAATTTCATCATTAAGAATGACATAGTATCATCAAAAGTTTCGTTAAATTCCTCATCTGGGGGATAAAGATTATAACGTCTAATGATTGACTCAATCATCTTAGTGAATGGAAATTTAAGTTTTGTGTTGAAGATGTTGTTCTTTTCAACCTCATCATCAGTGGATAGATAATCAACAACTGCTTGCTCTTCTTCTTGTCCAAAATAATAATTTTTCTTATTTGGGTTTGGCTTTCTTCCCCTCTTCTTCTTAACTATAACTTCTTCAGTATTTGCACTAATCTCAGTCATTTTCTTTGTTCTTAGATATTTATATGTGGAGATTATCCCCAATTAGTTTATTATTCATTTACTAAATATCATATCAAAGGCAAATCTATGCAAATTAGCACACTTTCTTTACACATTTTTCACAATTGGGAAAAATCTTCGTGTTGCTTTTGATGTTTCTTTAAAAAATGGCACTAACCATCGAATTAGTGCCATTATTTTTATCTTGTGATTGTATAGGTTATCCAATCTTCATCCTTATCGAGTTGAGATATTCTATCAAATAGGATGATAGGCCACTCTCCACCGCCAAAATAGTTTCTATCCACGTTGAAGATACCATCTTCGAATGCTTGTTCACATTCCTTATATGTATCGCTAAAACGCTCAAGCGTATCATCTTTATGCAAAATTGGATTTAGCTTAATACCAAAATGTTTAAACATAATGTCATACATAACTAGACCACGTTTAAAAAATGGATAAAGGCTTTTTATGAAATCCAATTTCGTTGATAGGTCTTTGTATATTAGCTGTAATACTTCTTCATTCGAAGTATCCTTGCTAACATAGAATATGGATATTCTATCGCCTAAAATCTCTCTATCATACTTATTCATCTTCCTTCTCCTTGATTCTCTTTAATAAATCATCAGTTGTTTTAATTAGTTCTTCACCTAGAAATGTTTCATAATCTTCATGAGTAAAATATAATAGCTTAATATTATGTTCTTCTTTTGTAAGAAAAAACGCTATAATTATTCTTTATTTTCAATATTTTCTTTTTTAAAAATAAATTTTTTATTGTCACGCTCAACACTTGGGTGAAAAAAATATTCTCTCTTGGCTAGGTCAAACCAGAATTCTGTTTCATCTTTGCCTACGTTTTCCTTATAGTATTCCACAAGAGAACCCTTTCTAGCTAGAGAATGGTTATATCCAACCTTTGGAATTACAAACACCTTCTTTCCCTTATTGGTTGCACGAAGAAGCCATTCATACCAGAAGGTAATCTTAATTGAAGGCTTTAATCCTCCTACTTCCTTCCAATCTGCTGTATTAAAGATAGAACCAGTTAGATAGAAATCAAAATAATTCTGAAGACAATCATTGTCAATGTAGCCAATCTCATTCGAGAAACTTGAGGCCCATGCAGCTTGGTTTCCGAAGTCAATATACTTTCCGTTGTTGAAATCGGTGATGTCTTCAAGGAACATAAATACACTAGTGTCTGGCATGAACTCCATATACTTCTTTGCATTATCAAACCAAATTGGTGTATATGTGTCATCAAACTCAAGAATTGAGAACCACTTATATTCTTTATCTGCAATAGCGTTGACTGCACTGTTTACAAGGTCGGCAAACGTTGTCCCATCACCATCTGAGATAATGCGTGGAACGCTGCTTGGAATATTCTTAATCTTAGCTTCTGAAGTACCCTTTGGTACTGAAATACAAACTGTAACTCCATCTGGAACACTTTTAATTGCCTTATTAGCAAGTTCTATATTTTCCTTACCAAATTCATGCATTGGTATAATAATAACTAAATCTTTCATTCTTCTTCCTTACCTTTTGGTATGCCAATGAATACATAGAAAACATCATCAGCAACATCATTTTCCATATTTAATATCGTTGGTTTTTCATCAAAGTACAATTCAATTTGAAACATTAATTTAGCAAGTATTTCAAGATAATTGCTCCAAATTCCCCTTCCATTTATTCCTCCAGCAACGCAAACAACTCTAAAATCTGGATAATCAATGTCATCATTACATAAGCCCTCCACAACTGATAACCTTCTGCACTTTGTGGTATCTATCCTTTCGATACACTCGTTAACAATCTCAATAGTTCTTTCCTTACTTATAATCATTTTTATTTTCAGTTTTAGCCTTTATTTTATCAATATATTCTTGCTCAACATCTTTGAAGCTTCGCTCATCACCATTGAATCTCTTGATTAACATTTCACAAGCCAAAAAACAAGCTTCTGCTTCTACATCAATTGGATATAAATGCGGAAGTGCATTAACATCGTTGATTAGTTTGGTTATATCTAATTCCTTGCAATACTTAATAAACTTCTCGAAATTAAACAAATCAAGGTCATTCAATTTCTCTTGATTACCAACAGAGCCACAAATTACTCTACGTATCATTGGAAATCCAATTGTTTCAAAATCAGAGTCAAAGTTCTCATTATTATCATTCTCAGTAAGAAGATATACTGCCAATTGCTCCATTGCTACAGCACATCTCTCTCTAACCTCACCTTCAAGTCCTTCGATGAAACCAAATCTACTCCATCTATCAAGATATTTCTCAATCATCTTCTGTCCTTTTTCAGTTTTTTTGAAGTCCTTATAATTGTGAACCAAGATTGATTTATCCAAATTAATATTTTCACTTGTAGATTTAATGAATTCTTTCATATTACTTTTCTTCCTCCTTTTGCGCCTTTATTGACAGCATAAGCTCTTCCATTTCCTTCTTTCTCTTATCAAGAAGCTCTGTCACATATTTCAAGATGTCAGCCTTTGTATTTTCCTCTGTCATTTCCTCTGTGACCTTCTTCGTTTCCTCTGCTAGTATTGTTGGTACTTTATCAGTAATCCAAGAGCGTACAACGCTTGCAATCTGCTTATGAAGGGTGTCATAGTCATTAAACCATACGCAACAGTTTGGGAGTTCGCCATTCTCGTCATCAGCCCAGTCAACGGTTGTGGTTGGTACTTTAACCATTGTAATGCTTCCACTCTTCATTGCCTCAAGTGCTGAGTACATAAAGCTTGCTGTCTCATCAACCACGATTGTCATAGCATTCTCTCTAAGCTCCTTTGCAAACTCATCCTTTGACAAGTTTCTAAGCTCCTTAAATGACACCCACTTGAAGAATGGATATTTCCAATAGAAAGGTTTGACAATCTTCTTAATGTCGCTTTGGTCTTTTGAAATAACATTAATAACCATCTTCTTTGGTTGCGAAGTTGTGCCAAATATCTTTGAAATGTATGGTCTTACCTTTGTAAGCTTTACATATGGGAAAGCTTCTCTAAGCTCTGCTGCTTGGAAATCTGAATTGGTGATACCCTCCATAATTCCAAAATCGCCCCACTGTGCTGCATAAGGCATCTGCTCAACAACATAATCATAGTTCTGTAAGATTGCAACTCTCTTGCAAGGCAAGTTCTTCGTTTGATTCATCACTTGTGAATAAATCTCTGGGATAAACAACACGTCTGATGGCGCAGTACCAATCTCACCCTTGTTTACATTGAAATGAGGTAGGTTTACATATTCCTCACCTAGCCATGCACCAACTCCTACGAACTCTTCCTCAGTGTGAAGCATATTAACATCATACCCCTCTTTCTTCAAGATAAGAGCCAAATTGTAGATATACTCAAGAGAACCCGACGGGCATCCTTTTGTGTCAATTACAAAGAAGTATATCTTATTTTCTTTCTTATCAATTCTTGAGATTTCCTTTTGGATGTTCTCAATAACCTTTGAATCCTTTTCACTCATATTTATTCTTCATTTACATCTTTAATTAGTTCATATGCTTTCATCGTATTCAACGTGATATTCTGCCCCATTGTCATGATTTTCTCATCCTCAATTGAATCTAGAATATCGATGAACATCTTAACCATATCATAACGGATGGTATTTTGTCCAGTATAATCGTTGACTTTCACTTCCTTCACTTCCCTTGTGTTTGGAATCATTGTCTTTGACTTCTCATCATAAACATATTGCTCTGTGATTTCAACCTCATTGGTTTTATCATTTGGATTACCAAATACAAACTCTGTAATCTTGTTAATATCAAAAATGTATGGACTATTATTCATTTTTTCCTACCTTATTAAAAAATTCATTATCATTGATGACATCGCTCAAATTATCATAATTCAAGAATGCCTTATCCTTATTCTCACTATTGAATTCTCTATTAATTAATACAACCTTCTTACCTTCTGGGATTTCCCTCTCAAAGAACTCATTCCTTGCGGTGATTACAACATCGCATTCATCCCATACCTCTTCAAGTTTCTTTGGGAATATCACCTTCCTAACTCTTGCACCAATCTTGCTCAAGAAGAAGAAACTTGACTGAATTGTAATTGCATCTTCATTCAAACTGTAGAATATGATTCTAATGTCCTCATCCTCGATATTGGTTATTTCAGAAAGCCAATTGGTAATCTTAACTGCCAATTTCTTTTCTGCTGTGTTTGAACTTCCAAATATTTCAAATGGATAATCAATATACAAGAAATTATTCTTCTCATATTTGCTTTTAAACTTGCAGTACTTATCAAAAACATCAACATGGTCATCAAGTTCATCCCAGTCCATTGATGGGTCAAACTCCTTTGCATAACACTTTAATATCTGCTTATTGATGTTCCTTACAACATGATTTAATTCAACTCCTATTGTTAACATATCTTTTTATAAAAAATAACAAATTATTCTTGTTTATTCAATACTTGTTTCATACATTCTTTACAAATTGGCTCATGTCCATCTGCCTCTTGAATGTCTGCGTCATATACTGACATTTCCCTACCGCATATTGAACAATATCTCTTTCTCTCGCCTTGTACAACAGAAACATCAACATTCTTTCTCTCCTTCTTCTCATATTTCTCAGCCATAGACTTTGAATAATACTTTGTTTCCAAATCCAATGGCATTCTAATATATTTATCCCACTCGAAAGTTAATAGATATTCATACCCCTCTTGCTTAAATGACTTAAACTTAGCACCATTAATGAAACAATAATTAACAAAATCAGCCTCATTGTAAGCTTTATAAGTGGTGAATGTTAGATTTACTATTGACGATGCAATCTCGTGTCTAGAAGCCTCATATTCGCTCTTAACGTCCAATAATTTCTTTATTTCATTAATAAATGGCATTGAAGCTGCATCATATGGGTTCGGTTCTGTACTGAAATGTAAGGTAGTTTCAACTTTCTTAATCTTATCATTGATGTCAACATCAATCTTTGTTATGAACTTTTCGACTTTAAATCTCACAAGAGAATTATAGTCAATCTCGAACATGTATTTCTCTGTGCCATAACTACCAACTTGTTTCAATGAATCTGAAACTGATTCACAAACGATATTACTTTCTTGAGTAAACTTGAATTTGGTTCTATCTTCTTTCTTTTCTTCTTTATTCTCCTTTACTGCAATTCCATTACCAAGATACTTATAATTCTTTGACTCATTCTCAACCTTATATGTTCTGTATCTAAGTTCTTCCACCTCTTGAGTTACTTCGCCCTTTAATAAGTGCTTTGCAACCCTTTCATCAGACACCTCTTGACCAATTGTAGTACCATTGGAATCAACTGCATTAGAACCCATTATTTCGTCTCCCATTGCCTTCATACCAAATGGGAGACCATACCAAAAGTTGAGAAAAAACTTCTTAATCTTATTCATAATCAATCTCAGTTAATAATCTCTTCTTTAATTCATTAGTTATATTATCCTTGATGGCAAAATACTGTTGCCTCTCATTAATTGTATTCTGAATATCTTGAGGTATGCTATACAATGGGTCAAGAATGTTATCGCCAGTAGCGAGGACATATCCATCAGTCATTTTAGAATACTCTCTACATATGTCAGTTACTATATTATATATCGTAAACAACTGCTCCAAACTCATATCCTTTATAGCCATACATCATCCTTTCTTAAACTATCTAAAAATGTAAATCTAAAAACTGGCTCCAACTCTCCATTCATAAACTTCTCTTGAGCCTCTTCAAGATTATTTCCAAACCAGTTAACCAAGAAATAATCCCTACCATTATTTACAACTACCTTTCTCATATTATTACTTCTTTTTTAAAATGTCTATTGGAAAATATTTTCCAAATTTTTCATTGATTATTTCTCTATTCTTATGCCAAGAATCCTTCAACTTACCAACTGAATTGTGAGCAAGACGAATATTAGTAGTAACACCAATCTTTACACCAGCAATATGATTTGCTAATGTCATAGAAATGTCGTAAAAATCGAACCCCTCCAGTTCCCTATTGAAGTTCTCTTTTATTCTCTTTCTATGTACAGCCATAAATAAACCATCAATAACAACCACCTCTTGAAGGTCTTTATCTAGAAGTGGAGAGAATGCTGTAAGCCAAGACTTTCCTTCACTTCTATGAAGAACTTGTCCAAACTTTTTCTCGTAATTCCACCAAGCACCATGTTCATCAAATTGAGCTGAACCAGCAACACCAATGATTCCATAGTCCTCATATGTATTAAACAGTCTGAGAACTTCCTTTCCCCATCCTTTTCTAAGGAATTCAATATCATCGTGAATAAATACAATAATATCACTGTCAATCTCAGAATTTGAAATCATATCAGCATAAATCTTTGAAATTGATACACCTTCTGGATTATGTATCATATAAACATGAGTATCACATCCACAAGTTTCCTTGATGTGTTCAATGAAATCCTTATTCTCCTCAGTTGTTCTTTTTGAACAAACCACAACCGCAATCTTATTATCCATATTATTACTTTTTATAAAAAATAATAATATATTTTATAATTTAAAGTAAAAATAAAAAAAAAAAGAACGTTATCCATTAACGTTCTTCTTCTTAATATTTCCCTTTTTAACCAATTTTGCCTCATATATATTCCCGTCATTATCAAGAAACTTAAATGTCTCTCCCAATGCGATTGTATTAATTGTTGGCGTTGTTTGCATTTGTTTTCCTTCAGAAATAATTTTTTTATTAAGGGACACCGCATATTTTCTTACGATTTCCTCAACAATTGTTCTAATCATTGGATAATCAATTTGTGCTGTTGGCGCATATTGAACTTGTGGTTGATTTCCCATGCACTCGTTAACAATTTGTCTTACATTCTGCGTTGGTTTAACAATTTGCTTTGGCTCTTCAAGACCTTCTGTAAGGAATGAGATGTCACGACCATCTCCAGCCATAGCGTCATATAATACAGAGTCATCAATTGGATTATTCATAAATGCCTCCCTAATCGCTTGTGGGACATTGCTTGCATTCTCGCCCATTTGTCTTGATACAATTGGACCTTGTTTGCTCTTATCTCTTGCTGTTGTCATCATGCTTTCAGACAATACTACATCACTACTTGTGAGTGATGCATCAATATTAGCCTTAAACTGAGGGTCTGAAGCAATCTTATCAATTGCCCCATTGGATTCCAACTGCATAAGTTTCTTTGCTCTGCCCATAGCATTATGGACAAGTGCTGCTCTATCTTGTGTATTATTTGCCATTATCGCCTATTGTTATTTATATAATCATTTTCGTCAAAATCTATATCATCTGAATCAAACTCATTTTGATTCGTAACTGGACCTTTTGGATTCTGTGTCATTTCCCTTTCAGCATCATTGAGGTCAAATAACTTCCAAAAGTCCTCATCCTTCTTTGGAGTTGCTTCAATATTCTTTCTTATGTCAGCATATTTCTTACTGTTTGGTTGAGAGGTGTAAACATTCTTCTTCCATTGCTGTGTAACTCTAGGCTGCTGGATTGGGCCTACTTGATTAGTCCTTTGTTTACCCATCTTAACGTCATTCTGAAACTGTTGCCTTTGTCTTTCCAATGGGCTGATGAAGTCATCAAACTTGACATTATCAATGAATGTTCCCATTGTTTTATCGCCATTTGGATTATAGCCATTTGGGGCTTGAAAGAACTTCTTGTTATTCATTGGTCTCCAAGATGTAATTCGGTCTAACCTGAAAAATTTCCACGCAGGCATACCCCTACGAGTGCCACCACCTTCTTGCCATGCTCTAACCACTGGATACCCTTTCTTCGTAGTACCAATCGCCATTGGTTGTATCACACGGCTACCCTTTGGATTACTAGCGGAATCCTCTTGACCATCATCATATATGATACGCACTTTATTCTTATTGCGTATGGCTTGAAGAACACTGTCAGAATCGATGTCTTCATTTAAGAATGGTTTAATCCTATCTCGTAAGGTTATTTTCATTTATAAATGATAATATATTTTCTTTATTTTTAAACAGAATTTAGCACAAATAATGTGGGTAGGTATTCACCATCCACACTATTTTATGCAAAGATATAAAAAAATCTGGATAATTCCAAATTTTTAAGCGTTTTTCTGTCCAATCTGTTGACCCATCACGTACTGGCCTTCGTTTACATTAGCTGTTGTATCTACAAGATTTGCCCCATAAGGTTCTTGATAATTGTATATGGAACGAGCCATTTGTGTCTTACGACCAGGACGGTTTAGATAACCATCAATGTCAAGTTTACCACCGATTTGGTCTTCTGGACTTGTTGCAAAGTTACTGTAGTTGATTTGACCTACTGGCTTTGTGCAATCTGGCAACCAATGAGTGTGACCTTTTATTGTTGGATGACCTTTACCTTGAACATCGCCATCACTTATTGCGTCTTGGTGATTTGAAGAGTACTGATTTTCGATGTTATAGTCACTACGTGTTATTTCAACGTGTCTTTCATCAATACCTCTTTTTTCTAGACATGTTTGTCCATTTTGAACTGTATTTGCCATATTTCAATATTTTTTATTTATATTATTTTTTTTATAAATAGTTAATTAATTATTTCCTTGAAGTTTTTCTTTTCTCTTATTAAGATTTTCAATCTTCTTATTGATTTTATCAATTTTCTTTTGGGTTTTTGTCCTTGTATCTTCTACCCTTTGTGCTATTTTCTCACTAGGGCTTACGTTATCTTGTCCACTGCCACCATCGATTTTAAATTCAGTTTGTATCATATATTCTGCATCGATAAGTGACTTTGTATATTGAATATCTTTTTTCCATTCATTCCTAGTTAAATGATATGCTCTAGCATGTCTTCCATACATTTCCAAGGCTGAAGGTTCTCCACCATTATTTCCATTAGACTGTGGCTGTTGTATACCACCTCTACCAAATATAGTTTCTAGTGTGTTTCCAATCTTTCTATATGTGTTTTCTACAGTATTAGCCATGTCTTAACTTAATTAATTGTTCTTCGGTTATGTATATGGTTTTATTCTCATTGTATGAGATTGTGCCACTTGGTTTCTCAATTGTTTTAACCTTAACTTCTGGTGGTTCTGTTGCATTCGATGTCGGTTTTGGCGGCTCAACTGGTTGCACCTTCTCTTGACTTCTTGCCCTTTCAATTCCCTTATCATAAAGGTCATAGGCAAGTTGCCCACCTTGTGCCATCTGCTGCAATGGGTCATTTGGCCATCTTTCCTTTCTCTTCTTCGCAACGTCGATGTTCACATAGTTAACACCTTGCTCCTTACCATTAGCTTTATCACTGTTATCACCCTTCTTGTTATAGGTCTTATCAGTTGCAAGGTTCTTAAGGTTCTTGAGGTTATTTTTCCCCATGCTTGGTTCTAGCGCATTATATAATGCACCAAAAACCTTTTGAGCGTTCTTAGGTACTGGAATTTTCCTCTGTGTTACCTTTTGTGAATCTTCTATTATTAATGCCATAACAAATTAGATTGTGTTAGATGATTTCCTACCGCCAACACTTCCCCATTGCTGTGGAGTCTGTTGGTCAGCAAACTTATCAGTAGTGATAGGATTGGCTTTCTTTGGACTTCCGTTTCTGTCAGAGATAGTTGGCTGAAGTTCTATCTTATCCAAGCCATCATATTCTGGCATTGTACTTGTTCCAAAATCTGCATCTGTTACACTCTCAAATAACCTATTATACTGAGATTCGTTTAAATTAATTACCTTCATTATTATATCTTTTATTTAGTATAAATATTTATTAGATAGAAATAATACGCATTTACAATGGCAAATTTAAAGGTAAACAATTATGATAATCTCAAATTGAGGATAAATTTGGATGAATATTGGGATTTTTATGTTAATAAAGACTCATATGGCTCATTTAGGCTTCCTAATGGGTTATATGATAATTGTTTAATATCCTATATAGATTTGTGCGATAAAGAGTGTACAGACGGTTCAGAATGGGTTTATAGCAAGAGTGGTTATACTTGGGATAAACCAATAGCAATTGAACACACTTTACATAATATTACATATACTGGAGTCGATAATGGCCTTTTTACATTCCGTAAGGATAGAATATCTAATAAAGATTTTCTTAAAATATTCCAAGAAAATAAATTTAAGATTGATGAAGATGACTTCAGATTAAAGCTCCACGCTGTTAGCGGAAGCACATTGCAGTATAATTACCCACTGAGTGTAGAAAACTGCGCTGTGAGGCTTAATGGTGGCTTCTATCAAGGTTTTTTCAAGACAGAGTGCGACAAGTATCAAGTATTACCAACAAGCTTTGAAGATGGGGACATTTATAACCTTGAATTTGTTCTTAAAAAATGCGACCTTGAGAAAGAATCAGATAAGACATTGAATGACAAGTATCCTCAAAATAAAGGTATATTCTTTTATCTTGGAACAAGGTCTGAGAATAAATGGATATATGAGTACGACAAGAACGATGTTGATGGATTGGAAGATTGTTATCAACTAGGAATGGATGATTTCGTTGAGGATGGTGGAATTGACAAGAAGGATTATATCATTGGTAATTTCTATGACCCAAATCCAGATTTTGAAGAAGACCCACCACTTGATATTGATAATTATACAAACTTCAATTACTATGATGAAAGTTTATATGACATAGATGAATGCGATTGGCTTGATATGTCTTATTATCTTGAAATTGATTATAGAAAAAAACCAAAGATAATTGATGAAAATGAACCGCATATAAAGCTTGGTTGGTGTTGTGGTGAACAAAATGGAAAGGAAAAGATAGATAAGATACTTACGCCATTCTTCAATGGTTGCGGATGCTCAGTCAATTATAAGAAGAAAATAGTTAGGACGCAAGACGAAGAGGATGATTTCTTAAGTGGCTGCATTAATTTTGGTGAAGGTGATTACATTGATGGTTGGGATGGATTGAAAGACCCAGATACGGATTATGCTGAACCAGAGTTGGATATAAGTGATTTCGAGTATTATACTGACAATGGCTTTAGCATAACCGAAGGTAATTGGTATTATTTCTACACTGATAATAAGTTCTTATTCTTTGATAGAACCAAGACTGGCAAGACTGTTTCAAATTGGGTTGAAGGCACAGAATTTATGTTTAGTGGCAGAAGAAGCAAGTTCAAGGGAAATCTGTTTATACTTATGAATCGCACCAAAACTGGTTATACTGTAAATACGATTGATAGGCTGAGAGACCAATCAGCGAATGAATATAATCCATATAACGACATCTACGACAACGCATTCGCATTAAGGATAACTGATAACGGAGAGATTGGCTATAGGCTTCTAACGAAGGATTGTAGCATTGAAGGAAGAGATAAATCATTGATGATGGAAGGTTATTCGTTTGAAGGAGTTATACCAGATTGTGAATGGGTAATTGTTAATGTTAGAATGACATTCCTTGGTGGCGATAAAATGAAACTTATGTTCTATGTTAATGGTAAACTAAAATACATAACAAAAGAGCTTCCAAGAATCAATTTAAAGGCTCTGAACGAGATTTATGATAAACAAGAAGGTATTCCTTATAATATATCACTTGGAGGCGGCACACAAGGTCTTGCAGAAACAATTCAACGAAATTACATGCTAAATCCAACAAGAACATATCCGCTTGAAAAATATTTCGCAGGAACTTTCATTGGATATATTAGTTCATTTAAAATCTATAACTGCATTCTAGAACAAATGATAATCGAACATAATTTTAAGTTTGAAAAAGAAAAAAGTGGAGACTAATCTCCACTTTTCTTTTATTCCACTGTTATACTCTTTATATAGAATCCACTACAATTGCAAGATTCATCAACATAAATACTTTTTATGTAGAAATTACTACAATTACAAGATTCATCAACATATATATTTTTAATATAAAATTTATCACAAGTACAAGATTCATCAACATATATCGCTCTTATATAGAAGTCATCACAACCACACTCCTCTGAAACATATATCTTACCTATCTTGAAATCATCACAATCACAACTGCCGCTTGTTGATGGTTCTTCATTTTGTGGTTTAGTTTGTTGTATAACTATACAAGAATCACAAATTGCAGAATTTGCACTAGTTGGAAAAACTACACCATAATTAGTTCGGCTTGGGTCCCATTCTCCCATTGAAACTTCTACACTTCCAACAAGCGTCGTTCCATGCGTTAGAACTTGAAATGAAGTAATAGAATCACTATTAGCAGACCAACTAATATTTGCATAATCTCCCAAACTACTCAAGTCATATGTAAATGAAGTTGTACCTCCACTAGATGGTATTGTGAATATTTTCTTAATATTTGCCATGTTATAGTTCCTCGGTTTCTAATGGAGATTGTAATCCCAAGTTCATACTTGGGTCTATTTCAACAGAATCTCCCATATTATTTGCTCCTCTGAATTCATTCTGCATGAATTCTTCGATGACTTCATTGATTATTGACTTAACATTTCTCTTACTCTCTGTCATTTGTTTAAAGTTTGCTTTATTACCCATTAGTTTACTTATCGTCTCATAACTCATCTTTGGGAATCTTTGTTGTAATATTGCCCTCAATTCAGCAAATGATGAGCATTCTGCCTCAAATACACCATTATTTGTCTTTATTGAAAATATCATCTTTGGATTGTTGTTTTGAGCTTGTGGTTCTTGCTGTGGCTGTTCTGTAGGTCTTTTAACTCCTAATGTTTGCCCACTCATCTCTGGCAACATCCCTTTCAGTTCATCCAACCAAGGTTTATCTTCAAGACTCCAATACCTCCAAGTCCTCATATTCTTTCTATATCCTTTTGAGAATAAGAACTCTATAACATCTGCATCGTTTGAAGTGATTACATTTGACCCTCTTTCTTCTTCCTCTGTGCTAATTGTATTAATTAGATTTTGGCTAGAAGTTATTGTAAGTTTAACCTTTCCGTCTTGAGTGAATGCAACCACCGCAGTAACTGAAGCCTTCTTATTTGCAAGCCTCTTTTCTCTCTTTGCTTTCATCTCGTCATTTAGTTCCATTTCAGACATTTGTTCAGCACTAGCTAATCTCTGAATGGTAAACAATCCATTAGAGCGAGATGAGACAATATAACCAATTTCCTTGAATTCTCTTCCATGACCTTGTTTTGGCGCATAACCATTCATATAGGTATAATAATGACACATCTCATGAGCTAATGTTGCTAGAAAGGCATGCTCAGTTCCACTATAATTACCATTGAGTTCAATCTGAGGTTGACATAATTGCACAAAGTTATTTCTATCTATGTTGATTTCATCCCAACCATTGGTCTTAAACATCCTACGATTATACCTTCGAATACGAATATTGCGTCCAGTTATCTTAAACCAACCAAGAACACCACCTTCAGCACCACGACCAGAAGTGAATACAGCAAACTTACATTTACCAAGTTTACCACCAAATAATTGGTCGTTCATTTCAGCATACCTTGCTGTCATCCATTCCACAGTTGGCTTAAATGTTTTATCTAATTCCATCTTTATAAATAATATTTCCTATAAATATAAAAGAAATAGGAATAAGATGATATTTATAAGAAAAATGTAATATAATATGAATAAGAAAGTTCTTAATTATATAGAAGAGTGTGAATCTTGGAAAGTAGCGATAAAGAATTTACATTGGAGCGCTTCTAATATGTCGCAACACGAATTGTGCGATGACATTGCATCTTCAATATCTGATTTTGAAGACCTTGTATCTGAAGTTGAGCAATCCATAACTGGCAAGATTAAGCTCAATGGGTTTACTCCAAAAAGTTATGAGATTAAATCCTTAAAGGGATTTGTGGAAGATGTCATTTCTTCATCTCAATCATTCTTGAAGGAACTTGAAGGTATGGGCGATAAATATGTTGGAATCAAGAGTGAATGCGAAACATTCATTGGTGATATGCAGAGGAAACTATACCTAGTTAACTTCACCTTGAAAGAAGAGTTAAAACAAAGACTTAAGGCAAAGATTAACGAGTCGATGCCAAAGAACCTAGCAAACCATGATGAAGTTGATAAGTTCATGGGAAGAAAGCCAAAGTCAATCAAGGCAAGAATTAATCAGATTTACAGAATTGTAAAGAAATATGGTATTGATTCCAAGGTTTATCATGATGAGACTTGGCAAGCAATTTCAGATTACTATAGAGCAATTTCTTCATTGGGATGCGAAGTTGAAATGAAACCTTGTGGTCATATAAACAATATTGATAGCATGGAGTCTGATGGTGGCTATTGTGATTATGCTGAAGATGGCATGCCACGTTCAAAGCAATATGCCATTAAGATAATGTTTGAGGATGGTATGGCAATTGATGGTTATATCAAGTGCATGGCAGCTGGTACTGTTTCAGACCCATTCAGCGCATATGACACTTGCATTGTTTTATGGCCAAAGAGCAATAGAATGTTAGAGAATAAAGATATGAAGAAAAAAATTAGATTAACAGAAGATGAGTTAAAGCAGCTTGTTAAAGAGGCTGCAATGAACCTTATTAGAGAATATGGGGAGAATGTATCCAATTATATAAAACGTTCTCATGGGCGTGCCAAGAAGACTGGAAATCCAATACTAGATAGGCAAGAAAGAGAAAAATATCAAGACAGACAATTTGCAAAACAACATAAACAAATTGATAAAGCTGCAAAGGTTCAAGAAGAAAACAGTGATATTGAGATTAAACCCTCTAAGAAAGGCACTTTCACTGCTGCTGCAACCAAACACGGCAAATCAGTTCAAGGATTTGCAAATCAAGTATTAAAAAATAAAGATAACTATTCACCAGCTATGGTTAAAAAAGCAAACTTTGCAAAGAACTTTGGTGGCAAAAAGAAATAATAGAAAAAGGAGAGACGTTTGAATCTCTCCTTTTTTTATTTAGAAATCTGCAAATGCATCAACAGTTTCACCATAATTATATTGAATATCATCAAAGACAAATCCACCAGTTGAAGGTGTTCTATCTGGCATCTTCTTGAAATAGAATCTCATATCTGACGCATTCAATGTCACAATCGAATTAAGTGCTTGAGGTATAACCCCATCAGTCTCAAATTCCTCAACTTCCTTGTTGGTTATCTCATCAAGAATGTCGAGATATTTCTTATTCTCCTCTTGGAAAATTGCATTATTCTCCTCTTCCACCTCTTTCTTGTATTTCTCAACAAGGTTATCCCAATCAATTCCACATTCCTTAACAAATGGTGGAACTTCATTAATTTTAGTCCAAAACTCTATTTCCTTCCTCTCAGGGGTCATCAACTGTTCATACGTATCTTGGTCTCCTTCCTTATTTGGATAACCACTCACAAGCCTTGATTGCTCCTCAGTGAAATATTGCTTGTCCTTTGGATTGGTGACAAGAATCTTGTTTCTAATGTCTGGGTGGAAACAAACCAATAATGGCGTGATTCTCTTATTGAACTGTTCAATGTATTTCTCAACATTGTATTCAAGCCCCTCGTATTCGCTGCAAAGAACATCCTCTTCCTTATCAAGAATCTCATTTGGAACGAGCTTACAGTTAAGAATGATTTCATCCTCATCGAATGCCTTTGCTCCGAATTTCTCCTTTGCAAGGTCAAGACGAGTCTTCTTATCAGTCCAGCTATTTGCCTTAAATTCCTTTGAATATTCCTTATACATCTTTTCAACTTCCTTTGTAATCTCAGTCTTATCACCATTTGCATCATAATAATACAAATGTGTCACGCGCTTAACATCATTATGACCTTTCTTTGTGCCAGTGTTAATGTAGAATACCGTATCGCCAACATTGACATTCATATTCTCGTTTATAGCAAGCTCATACCAAGCTTGACGTGATTTCTTTGAACCAGCCTTGGTTAGTGTCTTACAATCCTCTTGATAATCCTTCAAACTCTTCTTAATATTACCCTTGGAAGCAATATCCTTAATTGGAATCTGATAGTTGTAAATCTTATCAATATAATCGTAATAATTTGATAAGAACTTATAACCATTATTTCTAAGCAATAAATCAACACCTTCATCAATGAACTTCTCAAGGTATCCACTCATCTTTCTAGACTTAATGGTATTACCGACCTTTTTAGTACTTCCGTCAGGCATAAGGTCCGCATAGTTCTTACGTGCGAATTGTATGCAAGCATCACAATATTCATCTATGCCCAAACCCATCTTATTAATGCCACCATTGTAAGGTTTATTCAAGAATAGGTCTTCAAACTCAGCTACGTCAGCATCCACACGTGTATACTCTTTACCTTTGATGGAATTACGTCCAGCGCCAGTAGAGACATATGGATGCTCCTTTGTGTATCTAAACTCTTCCTCTTTTGGCATCTGGAAGTTGAATCCATCGGTATTGTGGCAAACAACCATACCAAGCGCATTAACAAACGTTCCATCAGAAGAAATATCATATACATATTCTGATTTACTTGTAATGTTAGAACAACTCCACACTTCATCTTCTTTTCTCTCAGAATAATTCTCGTTGAGAAGATTTCCGTGATGATTCCTAAGTCTGAAACTTATAAACTCTGGTTTATCGTTTCTATTGTGACAACGGAAGTTATACCCTAATTCTTTCATAATGAAATACAATCCAGCCATTGCAACCTTTGACTTTTGTCCAAATTCAATACATTCATCTATAGTGTCATTTTGACCATCACCACAGCAGAAACCATCGAGAAATGCCTTCTTAACCTCCTTAGAAGCATTTAATATAAATTCTGGCACTTTTTTATATCTGTATGATGTATAGAAATTA